>ENA-UOXP01001091-UOXP01001091.1-mixed-culture-metagenome-genome-assembly--contig:-NODE-1091-length-20358-cov-40.618726_pt1 | contig 20358 bp, 10 predicted proteins | sample MGYA00238161_ERZ761639 | MGnify/ENA primary metagenome ERZ761639 (study PRJEB28913, sample SAMN08776760) | mixed culture metagenome | isolation source: Freshwater growth medium | place: USA...
TATTGACGCGCTTGGTCAGTGTGATCAAAGAGGTTTCCGTTAGTCTTTCACGGTCTTGTTGTTTCGACAAGACTTGACTCGTCGCCTTAGCTAGAGACCGGTATGGTTTCTTTCTAACAAGTCGATTACCCCCGACTTGATTTCAACACAACGCGCGACCTCCGGACCCCAAGCACGAGGGCCACTTCTGCTAATAAAACCGCATACTTGTGCTTCTATTTACTAGGAACCGTTTGTTGTAAGGTTCTAAAAGTTCAACGCAGCGCGCAAACTCTCCGTGGTCCGGACCCCCAAGCACACAGGCCACAGCGCGGCGGTCGCTTCGTCGCTAACATTCAAGCCGCTAAAATACGCATTATGTCTGAGATGCTGAGTGTGCTGCTCAACAAAACGCGCAACCTAGAGAAGTACTCCGTCAAACGCTACGACACACTCCGATTCGGCTGACCACAACTCGAACATTCCAGGAACATTCCAGGAACATTCCAGGGCGGCGCCGGTGTCATCCTGGGGCCTCACTTCCACTGAAGAGCAAGACCACGCGACCTCATCCAGTCCACAACCTCATACTGAGCAGCGCCGGCAACGAGCTGCTCGGCGACGACATGGTCAGACCCACAAGGGCCGCCCAGCAGATTGATGCTCGACGGTTTGGCGACAAGTGCCCCTTACCGGTCGTCATATGCCGATGACTCGAGCTCCATGGTCATCGGCTGCTCTGCCGCGCGCTGCATCTCTTCCTTGACGCGGGCCACCGCCGCAGCGGAAATCACGCCCTCCATCGGCTTGCCCGAGACGCTGATGAGCTTGCTGCCGGCCGCCACGCCCTGCTTGGCAGCCTGCGAGCCCGCGGTCACCTGGTTGATGATGACGAACCCGCCCGCGTCCTTGAACGTCACCCCCAGAGAGCCCGGCCCGAAGGTGAATGTGCGGCGGCGCTTCTGGCGTTCAGCTTCAGACGAGGGCACCGGCGAGGCCACCGGCGGCACCGGGCTTGCCAGCGGCGGCACCGGCGAGGCCACCGGCGGCACCGGCGAGGCCAGCGGCGGCACCGGTGAGGCCACCGGCGGCGCCCGGCTTGCCACCGGCGGCTCGGCAGGTGCAGTCGCTGGAGTCGCTGGAGTTGCCTCCTTGCTGCTCTTGAACGGTGCTGCGATGGCGGAAGTGAGGCCGCTGAGAGACGACCCACGTTTCAGTGCTGGCTTCTCCGCCTTCAAGGTCGCTACGTGGCTGGCCGCCGCCCTCACAGCCTCCGCCCAGTCGGCGTCATCGTCTCTATCCTGGCCTTCGAGCATCGATGCAAGCAGGTCAGCGTCGGCCGGCATGGCGGCATGCTCGGGAGTCTCAGGCGCAACAGTTGGCGCAGGGCCTGCCTCGGGCGGCGCCGGGGTTGCCGCTGGCTTAGGAACTGATTTGCCCTCGGCGTCGATCCCAAGGCGCGCCTGCTGCTCCTCGGTGTACACCGCCGCCTTCCAGCCACCCATATCCTTCTCCCCCGCAGGCCGCTCGAGCTCGCCACGCGTCCAGGCAGGGCCAAGCGAACCCAGACCCGTCGCGGCTGCCTCGGGCGGCGCAGGGCTTGCCATCGGCGGCACCGGGCTTGCCGCCGGCGTTGCCGGCGTCGCCGCCGCCGGCAAAGCCTTTTCTGTCGTGAAATGGTACGGAGTATCCACCCACGCCGGCGAACCCAATGGGTCGTCATATGCCGATGACTCGAGCTCCATGGTCATCGGCTGCTCTGCCGCGCGCTGCATCTCTTCCTTGACGCGGGCCACCGCCGCAGCGGAAATCACGCCCTCCATCGGCTTGCCCGAGACGCTGATGAGCTTGCTGCCGGCCGCCACGCCCTGCTTGGCAGCCTGCGAGCCCGCGGTCACCTGGTTGATGATGACGAACCCGCCCGCGTCCTTGAACGTCACCCCCAGAGAGCCCGGCCCGAAGGTGAATGTGCGGCGGCGCTTCTGGCGTTCAGCTTCAGACGAGGGCACCGGCGAGGCCGGGGACGCTTTCGCGGACGCGGGCGGCGCGTCCTGCTCGACCGACTGAAATGGGTCGTCATATGCCGATGACTCGAGCTCCATGGTCATCGGCTGCTCTGCCGCGCGCTGCATCTCTTCCTTGACGCGGGCCACCGCCGCAGCGGAAATCACGCCCTCCATCGGCTTGCCCGAGACGCTGATGAGCTTGCTGCCGGCCGCCACGCCCTGCTTGGCAGCCTGCGAGCCCGCGGTCACCTGGTTGATGATGACGAACCCGCCCGCGTCCTTGAACGTCACCCCCAGAGAGCCCGGCCCGAAGGTGAATGTGCGGCGGCGCTTCTGGCGTTCAGCTTCAGACGAGGGCACCGGCGAGGCCACCGGCGGCACCGGGCTTGCCAGCGGCGGCACCGGGGTTGCCAGCGGCGGCATCGGGGTTGCCACCGGCGGGGTCGCGGCAAAGAAGCTGCTCCGGCGAAGAGATGGCGCCGGCGCCGCTGTGGAAGCCGCTTGGGAGGCTCTGACATTGGTGAGGATTGCCTCACGTAGATCCGAAGCGAGCTTCGAATTCTCACTGCGAAGGTCCTCCAGCGCGAGCGAGTGAGTGAGCTCCTGCGTGGTCGCGTCCTGTTGCATACGGCGACGCAATGCCTCGAGCTGCGCCTCGGCGGCCTCGGCACGCTGGCGCTCAGCAAGGCGCTCAGATTCGCGCTCCGTCCGTGCCGTCTCCAATTCTCTCCGCGCCGTCTCCAACTCCGCCCGCGCCGTCTCCAGCTGCGCCCGCGCCGTTTCCAGCTGCGCTTCCCACTGCTCGCTGGCCGAGAGGAAGTTGAAGGAGAAGGAGCTTGCCTTGGTGGCGGCCGCGGCCGCGGCCGCCACCTCGGCGGCTTCCGCCCGAGCCACCGCCGCCGATTCGGCGTCATGTGCCCGATACACGGCTGCTTCGGCGAGCTCAGCTCTTTGGCGCCAGCCTTCTGCCTCACGCATAGCCCCCTCAGTCGCGTTCTCCGCGGCTTGTAACTGCTCGAGCGCCGCCTGCTTGAGGCGTTTCTCCGCCGCGTGTGAGGGCGAGGTCGGCGCACCGGACGGCGCACTTGACGACGCACCCCCACCCGCGTCGAGATCTCGCGAGATTTCGACCGTTAGCTCGAGCCTCGTGATCTCCTGCTCCAGCTGCATGCGACGCGTCGTCTCCATGCGCAGGTCCGTGGCAAGTGCGCTGACCATCTCCTCAAGCTCGCCGGCGAGGGTCCCTGCAAAAGAGGGCGCGGTGGGCCCGTGCGCCGGGGCATCCAGCGGCGCATCCGCCTTCTCGAGCATCTGCTTCAGCATCGGGACGCCGTCCGCGAACTGCTTAGCTTTGCCAAGGAGCTCCTCAAGGAAGGGCGGCAAGCCTTTCCCTTCTCCGCTGGTCTCAGACCGGCTGCGATGAGTTGGTGAGGGCAACTCACCGCTCATCCGACGCGGTGGCCGGCCACGCTCGAGAGCCTCGGAGAGCATCTGCACCTGCATCTGCATCGAGATCGACATGTCCGCGAGAGCTTCAGCCTCAGCGACCCCACGCGCGCGCACCGCCCGTGACCAAAGCACCACCCACCGGCGCATCATCTTGTGCGCAAGAATGCGCTCGGCCTCTGGCAACTGCTTAGGCGGCCTGGGCTCCCGGGGAGGTACTCCGCCCATGTGGGACAAGGCCCGGAGAAGCGCCTCCTCGTGATCAGTATCTGGCTTCACCTTGCCGAGCCGATCCAACAGCACAAGCGCCTTCGGTGTGAGGCTGATGGGCTGTTTGGGCTTGAAGTCCAAGTTGTCCTTGAACTCCGAAAGATCCTCCTTGAGTTCCTTGAACTCCTCCTTGATTTTTCCAGCCACCTTTTGCGACCCCTCTTTGAGTTTAGCTGCCAGACTACTCGCCAGACCCTTCTTTGCAATCGCTCTTCCCTGTTGAGCTTGAGAGCGTGACGGCGGTGGCGGCGGTGGCGGCGGTGGCGGTGGTGGTGGTTTGGCCGGGGGCATGTTGGGCTGCGTGTTTTCTGGATCGTTTGAAAGCTCTTGTGAAGGCTTGAAAGGTGTGAAGGTGTGAAGTGTTCCCGAAGGGACCGTTACCCCCACCCCCTGGGCACTTCCCATCCGCAACAGTCGAAGTCCCCACACCCAGTACCGGTAACTTGGCGTTGCATCTCGAGCTCGAGTGGGTGAAAAACTATCTGACGAGGGCTCAGAATGAACGTGACGACCACGTGCACTCCGGGGGGTACGTTTCTCTCGCACCTCCCCTTGGCTCATAACTTTGGCTGTGAAAGTGTTCAACCCCTTTTGCCTGTGAAGTTAAAACGGGGTCACATGAGATGCAGCTGTCGCCGAGCAGCGTGTGCAGAGGCGACGCTGTGCACAGGGAGGCGCCGTCCCTCGCACGCGCGCAGCGTAGGTCCTGAACTTCGGAAGAGAGTGTCTGAGGGGCAGAGTACATGGTGGCGGAGCCGGAGGGGGCCTGAAAAGGGATGGTGCCTGATTTGGTCATAGGGTCTGAGGGAAGTGGTGGTGCGGCATCGGTCGCCGCATCGGCCTGGGACGCGCATAGTGCGCCGCTCGAAGGCTCAGAGTATACTCGTAAGCAGCATTTTCCTCTTCGCTCGTGCGCGGAGCTCCTCGTCGAAGTCGGGCAGGTTGAACGACGGCATGGTCGGGTTCCCCAGACCCTTCTGATCCTTTTCGAGCTGCGTGCGCGACTTGCCGAGCCGTAGGAATTCGTCAAGTCGACGCGTGTACTCATCGAGCGGGCAGCGCTCGTGCGTGACGGAGATCAAGTCCTTGCGCAACGAGCTGCTCTCGACCACCAAGGACGCGGCGCTCTTTGGCGTCTTCAACGCGCCCTGGGCTGCCGATGCCTTCCCGGAAGAGGAGGGTACGGACAACTGGGGTGCGGACGTTGAGGCGCCAAGGCTCTCTGCCTTTGCGATCGGGGTGAGCTTTGACTTGGACGGAGTCGAAGGAGAGCGCGCTGGGTCCGGAGAGACGCCCGCTCCTGACTCGGCGGGATTCCGCGGCGTCAGGCCCGATGGCGGCAGCTGCTGGCGGCGGCCTGGTGAGCCCTGTTTCTGCGGCGCAGTGCCAGCGGTTACAGCTGAGGGTGCATTATCCATGGCGACGGGAGAGAGCCGAGGCTCCCCGGCTCCTGGGCGACGTCTCGGCACGGGACTTGCCTCTGCTGCCGCGCCGACAAGAAGATTGCGCTTTGTGCCGGCGGTCAACATATTCATCTCTGAACAGCACACAGCGAGACGGCTCTCAATCGCGTCAATCGAGACACCGCGTGCGAGCGCCGCGGCGACCGATGCTTGCACCGATGCTATGAGCGCGACGGCGGACATGCCGTGAGGAGGCAGCCCAGCAAGCGCGACTGAACGCGCCAGCAGACACGCATCATCTTGCGCGCCGCACGAAACGGCTTTCACAGCAGTGTTGTAAAAGTTCGCGGACGCTTAACTGTGAAACGATCCACGGGACCTGTGGTCGTGCGTCTTGCCGGGATGGCAATTAAACGTGAACGTGAACGTGAACGTGAACTGTGAAACGATGAATTGCGTCACGTCACAACGACTCTCCTCCGCCACCCACCGAGTAGGCGCGCGGCCACGCGTCCCGACGAGCGCACCTTCGTATCGGTCGACTGCCTCAGAGGGCCGGGTGCGCTTGCACTCACAAACAACGCCGGCGACGGCGACTCGCGCGGCGACACAGTCTTCGATAGCTGCGAGAGATGGGTGCTCTCGGAATCGGGGAGCATCGCCCCTCGAGAAGGCATGCCTCTACCTCGCGTGGGCACCCTGGAGGGCACTGATGCTGCACTCGTACTACCTTCAAGACTACCTTGCCGAAGCAAGAGGCCACGCTCGAGCTCGACGAGCTTCTCTAGTGCGAGGGCAGGTTGCCGAGAGGCGGGCCGCAGGAGCTTCTCGATGGAGGGCAGCTTACCCATCGCCATCGGTGCGGAACCGCCGCCCCCCAGCTCACTCCCCGAACATGCGCTCTGAAGGGCGATCCGTAACTGCTGCCGACGCAGAAAGTTGGCGTAGGGCGAGTCCTCGAGGAGCATCATGCTCATGGCCATCTCCCTTCGCGCTCTCTCTTCGGCTTGCCGGCATGCCTTGGCCGCAGCCTCAGCGGCAGCGGCCGTCTCTGCCTCTACTCTCGCGCGCCTGTCCGCCGCCCGGTGCTTGGCCTCCTGCATAAAAGCAGCTGCCTCGGCCACCTCTCTCGCCCGCTCCTCCGCCTCCAAGCGCCTCGCCTCCTCTGCCCTCTGGATCTTATGGCGCCGCGCTTCTTCCCACGCCCTCTGAGCAGCGACCACCTCTCCAAGTTTCTTGGCTGCCTCTTCTTTCAACTTGACAACGGCCCATCGCATCTCGTCGGCCTCCGATCGAGCCTGCACGGCAGCTCGCTTAATGGCAAGCCGGGCGTCGAGGATCTCCCTCTCCTGCATGTCGACAGCTGCCTTCTTGAGCTTCTCGTCGGTCGACCCTGCGGCGGCCTTTAGGATGGCCTCCCTGGCGTCTTGAACCTCCTTCGCCTTCGCCTGATCCCACGAAGCTTTCACAGCCCTGGCTTCTGCCGCCGCTCTCTCGCGCGCGGCGTTCGCACCAGTTCGCGCCTCGGCAGCTGCCTCGAGAACCTCCTGCGCCCTCGCTATGTGGACTGCATGGACGGTGCTCGATCGCCTTGCAACGTTGAGTGCACTTGTGAGCTGGTGCTCCAACGCCTCGTTGGTTACATCGCCGAGGCGCTCCAGGAGCCCAGTCAAAGTGCGGAGGCGCCGCCCGGTCGTGTCAGCTTCCGCCATGGCCAAGTTGCTTCGTGGGCTCGAAAGGGGTCGGTTGCTCTTGGAAGCTGAGCTGGTGGCTTCTTTGTCCCACCCAACCAGATCTGCACGAACTTCCAATGTGATGACGACGGGTTACTAGCTTGCATGCGAGCCTTAAAATCGCCTGGAGCGGCGCGTGCCTCATCCCCTACTCATCCCCCACCTCCCCCAAAAGGCGAGGGTGGTTGAGGTGGGGGGAACGAATGGGGGGCCAGAGTGGTGTGCCTTTCCGAGAAGTTGCCCATACCGCGATGTCGCTCGGCGTCCTTCGGCTCGGCGCCGCCCTTTTCGCCCGCCGACCTGCCGTCCTCTACGCGATGCCCGTACGCTCCATGCGCCGCGCGCTCTCCTCGCGCTCCTCCACCTTGACGGAGCAGTACGACGCACTCGTGGATCGCGGCGAGCTTCAGTACAATCCACAGCAACGCGAGCTAGCCTACCGACTGCAGCAGCTGCGAATGGAACTGCGCAAGCACAGCGAGCTCACGCGCGGCTATGCTAGCGATCTTCGCGTGTGGCACGCGCGCGTCGCTGAGGTCATGCGCTTACGCGAGGAGGCAGCCGCACGTGAGGCAGCACGCCGCGCTGCGCTGCCTCTGTGGCAGCTCTGGTTTGAGAGGATGATCGGCAGGGGCAGCCCCGCAGTGCCATCACAGACGGTGGCGTCCGCAAGCGCCGGCCAGCAGGTGCATGGCATTACTATCGATGCGATCCCGCGAAAGGAACAGCAGACACTCATGCAGGACGTCACAGCGTGCCGGGGCAGCGGCGGCAGCGGCGGCGGCGGCGACGGCTGCTCCAGTGGCGGCGGTGGTGGTGGCTGCAGCAGCCGCAGCAGTAGCAGCGAAAACAGTAGCAGCGGCAGCAGTAGCAGCGACAGCAGTAGCAGCAGCGGCAGCGGCAGCAGCGTGAGCAGCGCAAGTGCCAGCGCCATCGCCAGCGCCAGCGGCGGAAGCAGTGCCAGCAGCTGCGGTTCTAGTGGAAGCTGCGCCGGACAGGGATCGTGCGCCTCGTCGCCGGAAAAGGTGATGGCCAACGTGACACCAGCAAAGGTGACCGTGGGCGACGGCACCGGTACCGGTAGCATCCGCGCCGCAGTGAGCTCGAGGTCGTCCTACTCGACCGGGCAAGCGGTCGCTCCACCGACGCTCCAAGACCTGAGTGAGCAGGAGCGGCGGCATCCCTTTTGGGTGAGTGGCCTCGGCTCAGCGCTCCTACGGAGGCCACTCGACGGCACACAGGCGCCGAGCGGCGCAAGCGCCGGCGGCGCCGAGCGCGCCGCCGTAGCGTCCGACGCCCTGTCTGCCTCGGCAGCAGCTTCGTATGAGCTGCCCGCGCCACCGCCGCCGCCGCCGCCACCTCCACGTGGCCTTTTCATCCACGGCGATGTGGGCGCAGGCAAGACGCTCCTGATGGACCTCTTTGCCGACGCGATCGCCGCCGATGTGGTCGCGGCGCGTGAGCGTGCAGCGGCGGCGCCGGCGGCGCCGGCGCCAGCGGCGGCGGTGGGGGAGAGTGGCGTGTTGCAGGTTCGGCGCGTCCATTTCAACGCGTTCATCCAGGAGTGCCATAAGCGGCTGCACTCGCATTCGCTCGCCATCGCCGCACGACTCAAGTGGGAACGGCACGTCGTGTCCTCACTCGCTCAGAGAGCGTCCGTCGATATGGATGACGCCTTCTCCGTCACACCCGCCGCCGCCGCCGCCACCGCAGCCGCCGCCCCTGCCGCTTCCGCTGCCGCCTCTGCAGCTGCTCGGCCATGGGACGCGATCGCAGAGCTGGTGCGGAGGCTCGTGACCGAGTCCTCGGCGCCAGAGCGCCATGAGGACTTCCATGCTGCGCTCGACGCGATCTCAACATCCATCGTGCATGCAGACGCTACCGCTGCCGCACGTACCGCCGATGCCGGCGGCAGTGCGACGGCCAACGTGGCGGCGGCGCTCGACGAGGCGGCAGCGGCGCCTGCTCCACTCGTGGAGGACCCCGAAGGGCGACCGGTATCTGCGGGGGTGCTCTGCTTCGATGAGGTGCAGATGATGGACGTGGCGGACGCGACGATCACTGCGGGTGTGCTCCACAGGCTCTTCGAGGCTGGCTGGGTGCTCGTCGCCACATGTAATCGGACCCCCGATGAGTTTGCCAAATCGGTCTTGCACCGCGAGCACCCGCAGGCGCGCTTCACCGCACGAGTGCTCGGATTGTGCGACATGATGCACCTTCAGTCTCCAAGCAACGCGGCGGGCGAGCAAGTCGACTATCGAACGGTCGGCCAGCTTGCGGATGAGCCGTTGTACTTGTGCCCCCTCTGTGAGGCCACTGCACAGACGGCCGCCGCGCGCTTTGCCGCGCTCGGAGGGCAGCACGCGACGCCCATGGACACACGGCTCGGCTATGGGCGCATGGTGCGCGTGCTCGCCTCGCCTGAGCACGGCGTGGCCAAGCTCTCCTTCGCCGCTCTGTGCGATTCGCCACTCGGCGCGTCGGATTACATTGCCCTCGCGCAACAGTTCCACACGGTCTTCCTGCTCGACGTCCCGCAGCTCTCGATGCAGCAGCGGGACCAGGCGCGGCGTTTCATCACTCTCGTCGACCAGCTCTACAACCATCGTACGAAACTCGTCACGACAGCGGCCGTGCCGCTCTCGCAGCTCTTCCGCGGAGCGAGCGCCGATCCCGACGCGCACGGCTCGGTACACGAGGCCCTCGAGGGCCTCGAGTTCGAGGGCGAGGCGGGCAAGGCGGCCGTTCTCAACCCGATCGGCGTCACCGCCAACTCGCTCGCCAGCAGCCGCGCGGGTGCGCATACGGCTCGCGTGAGTGCAGACTCGCGCAAGGCGCTTGTGCGTGACTCTCTGTTCACGGGAGAGGATGAGGTCTTTGCCTTCCGGCGCGCCCTCTCGCGCCTGACCGAGATGCAGTCGGCCGAATGGCTCGGCCGTGCGGGGCCGCTGCGGCCGCATGTGTCGGCCATGGCGCGTGCGTGAGCCACTGCCCGCGACCTGCGCTGTGGAGGCGATGGGGTGTGGCGCGAGGGGCCTGCGCGCATGGCCTGCGTTGTGGTGCCGGTATGGCCTGCGCCTGCTGGGTGCGCCGAGAGCGGAGAGTCACGGACACCAGGGCGTCGTTGGGGCACGCGCCACGGCAAGAAGGGCATGTATCCGGCTACAGATGTATAATTGTATGCCATACTGACAGTCACTCTCTATCATCTCTATCGGAACCGCTGATATGTGCTTCCACACTAGTCCTCGCGCCGAGATTTCAGCAGCTCGTTGTCCGTGATGTCCACGTTGACCATGGGCTTCTTTGGAAACTTCGCAACGCTGCGAAAGACGAGAAGCTCGACGAATCACGCGTCAGCAGAGAGGACCACGCCGGTTGGCGTGCATCGCAAGAGTGCAGGCATCTCATGTGAATTGAAGCTGCGAGGGGCGCAACGGTGCAGTTAGCTTACCAAGACCGCACCACGCGACCCTCGAGCTTGACCTCGCACGAGCCACACGTGCCCTCCTTGCAGCCAAAAATCACGCCCGACTGCTCCATGGCCTTGATCATCTCGCCGCCCTGGTAGCCCTGCACCGTGATGTCACCGTCGAAGGTCTTCACGACCACCTCAACCGGGTCGCCCTTCTTCTTCAAGATGTCGAAGAACATGTTCGCCTTCGGAGGATTCCTGAGGCGGTTGTGTCGCACGCCGACCGGCTCGACGTGGTAAGCGTTCACTGAGCAGCACACGGCTGCAAGCGCGACAACGAGGCCTCGCATAGAAATCTCTTGGAAAAAGGTCCTTGCACATGTCCTTCATGTGAATAACCATTTTTCGAACTACTTAAGTTTTACGAGCCCACCAATCACCTCATACCCCTCTCGAATAGCTCACCTCCCGCACGCCGGCCCGTTCGAGATGTGCGCGCAGCTCCTCCTCGAGCGCCGTGACGGGCAGCGTGCCGGTGGGCGGGAAGAGGCTCGCAGAGAAGGGAAGCCAGCAGCAGAAGATGGAGGCGGTCACGGCGATCTGCGGCCCGAAGCCCAGCGCACGGTTCGGCCGTTGGAGAGCGTACAACAGCGACGGCACGATCAGAAAGTTGCCCACCGGCATGCAGAGCCGCGTCAGCGCCGTGTCGCGAACCGCCGCCCAGCCAGCGACGCGCGAGGTGCCCAGCTGCTCAGCCGGCGCTCCAGCGGCCGAACCAAAGACAGGAATGCCGTCGGCCACGTCGGCCTGGCGCATCGTGACGCATGCGAGGGCGTTGGCGGCAGCGACGCCCGGATACGGAGCGTAGCGCGCGAGGGGCCTGAGGACTGTCCACCGCTGCGCTGAAACCGCCGCCACAAAGGCGATGGGCACAGCAGTGCTAATGGACACGACGTACGCCTTGGCAATGGCGGCGACATCGGCACCGCCCGCAGAAACGCCGCGACCGCGGTTGCAGTACGTGGCACCAGCGAGGTGCGACTGATTGAGAAGCTGGCCGAGGAAGATGCGTAGCAACGAGTTGGGGTAGTGCTTGGCATTGCTCACCATGAATGCGATGATGGGTGTACCGCCGAGTGCCCAGCCGCACGCACGCACTGGCCACGGAAGGAGCTCACCTGCCGGCGCGCATGCTGCGCGCACCGTCAGCGCCTGCTGCCGCTGGCCGTAAGAGGCGCTCGGGTCTGCCAGGGTCGCGTTGGCCTCATCGACGGCTGCCTGCCCGAGACGTAGGTTGAGTGGCGAGAAGATGGACCAACTGTAGCGTAATCGACCGATCAAGGTGCTCATGTCGTAGCAGTCGGAAAGTGACTGAGGAGAGGGAATCGCCATATGAATAGACTCCACGACCTTTTCAACTGTGAGCAATATTCAAAACACCGGGTGGAGCCGGGACACACACGGGACACACGGGGCACACGGTGAATACCGTCTCCATTACGTCTTGGTACGGTATTCACAGCGCAGGTCGCCGCGAGATATGGAGACCTTGCCCGGCGTCGTGAGCATTCCGCTCTCGGATCTCGTCTACGCAGTCATCCAGCAGACGCACAGTCATCTGCTCAGCCTCCCGCAGCGTCTCGTCCACCTTCGCGACTTTGACCGGCGGGCCGCCATTCGCCAGTTCGTGGCAGCCTCTCGCACGCTGCTGGCGCGACTGCTCGTTGTAGTGCGCTGGGCGCAGGAGCAGCGCCACCTCATCCACGCGTGCGCTTCGGACGTGCACCGTATTGAACAGCAGCGCGCGCAGCTGCGCAGCGCGGCCGACGAGTTCTACTTTTTGCAAAATGCTGCGCCTCAGCTGGGCAAGACGGGGCTGTGGCAGGCGTGCGCGCCCCCGTACGACGTACGTGCGGCGCTCGACATCATCCAGCGCGGCACGTACACCCAGCTGCCACGTTGCATCGACCTCAGCGCCGAGCGCGCTGTGCCCGCCGCCCGCGAGCAGGCGGCGGCGCTCGAGTGGACGCACCGCGTGCTGCGGCTGCGCCGCTGCGCGTGGTTGCTCCCGGAAGGTGTGGCGGTGCGCGACGGGCGCGGATGCGTGATCGCGAGCGTGCCGGGCGAGTACGAGATCGCCCTCTCGGCGTATCCGCCGGCCAGCGGCCCGTGGAAAGTGATGCGGCTGCGGCCGTGGGCGCAGCACGACAAGCACGCGGCCGCCGGCGTGGGCGGCGGCGTGAGCGGGCGTGCGTGGCGCTCGCTGTGGCAGCGGATGCAGCAGCTCTTGGACGAGGCGCCTGAGGCGCAGCGGGCCCAGCCCCTCCTCACCATCCACGCGGAGCTCCATGCTCGCTGCTCCCAGGTGCTCCTCGACAGCCTTCAACGGCAAGCAGCGTCCCTCGCGCGTGGTGCGTGGGCTGGGAATCTGCGCGTCGAGCGTGTGAATGCGGGTGTGAATGCGGTGGAAGCGGCGGCGGGGGGGGCGGGGGCGGCGGGGGCGGAGCTGCCCGTTGGTGCCGCATCGAGCGGCTTGCGCCTGAGCTATCTGTGGAATCCACTCGCGCTCAACGGCGGCATCAGCGGCGAGCGTACCGGAGGCGGCATCGGCCCTGGAGGCGGCGGCGGCGGCGGCGGCGGCGGCTTGGGCGGCGGTGGCACGACAGGGACGCAGCAGGCCGCCCTATTGGTTCTCCCGGCGCGCTCTCATGGCATCATCTTGCGCCATGAGCCGCCGCTGCTCTGCCTCGCGGACGGTGCGAGCAGCGGCGCGGTGACGAGACCGCCCTCGATCTCGACCTCGATCTCGACCTCGATCTCGATCTCGGAGGCTCTCGATGCCGAAGCTCTGGTGGCCGGTGCCATTCGGGAGCGCAGCATGCGACATCTGAAGCGCTGCGCAGAGAGCCTCGACGAAGCTGCCAAAGCGGCGCCAGCCACCTCCGAGGTCGAGATCGAGGGCGGTCTCGTCAACGGCAGCCAGCCACGTCAACGGCAGCCAGCCACCGCCGAGGCGCCGCCAGCCACCGCCACGCCAGCCGCGCCCGTGGGCGAGGGCATGCATGAGGGCTTGGATGAGGGCCACACGCTACCGATGCTGCGCTTCTCGAGTGGCGCAGCCCTGGCTCTGCAGCCGCGGGATGGTGCGTATGCCCTCCTCGGCCCACACGCGAAGCCGCCGCCGCGGCCCCCTGGAGGTGTTGAGGCGTCGATGCTCCGTGCGTTGCAAGTGAGTGCTGCCTATGCGTCCGTCACGCGAGCCACCCTCGCCCTTGGTGCGCCCTCGGCTGCGCTGCCGCCTCCTCTAGTGCGCTGGGTGGCGAGCGCTGGTACAGTAGATAAGTCCGCAACGATCGATCCGCGGGACGCCCAACACGACGCCGCGACCGCCCCCGCGATCGCCGGCGTGCCGGCCGCGCTCGAAGCGGCTGCGGCCTGGCAGCTTGTCTGGGTGCCTCTGCCTCGGCTCGACGGGTGGGGCTTACTAGTGGGCCTCACGCACGCGCCGCCGTCGGTGCAGCTCATCCTCGTTCAGCTCGGGAGCGCACCGACGGTGCCGGCGTCTGGCGCCGTGCTGGCGGCTCGCGCCGTGCCGGCAGACCAGGCAGCGGCGGCGGCCAATGGCGCCGGCGAGCCGCACTCGCTGCGTCTAGCGGTGCTTGCGGCTCACTCGCTCACTAAGCAGCTCGAAGCAGACCCATTCGCCGACCTAGTCGCCGAACAAGCGGCCGCCTCGGACACCGAGGCCACGGCAGCTGAAGCGCTCGGAGAGGCACCCACCTCGGCAGCGACCTACTCTTCACAGCGACCATTCACAGCGACCTACTCTTCGGACGCGCTGGCCGGTCTCGCGTGCCGCCTGATGCCGACGATGCTCGCGCTTGGCACGGCGCGCGCGACGGCTGAGGTGCTATTTGCGGGCGCCGCCCATGCCGCACTTGCATGCGAGCGGTTGGGCGGCGGCCTCGAGCTGCAGCTCGCGGGCGCTCTCGCCGCCGACTGCTGCGCGCCGCTGCTCGACGGCGCTCTCCGGCGCCTGACGGACACGCCCACAGCGGCGCCCATCCTTTGCCCCGTGGAGGGAGGGTGGATGGCGTTGGTGCCGCTGCTGCCGCAACCTCCCGGGGTAGCGAGCCGCTCCAGGCTTGCCTCTGGCGGCACCGCCCTCTTTGACGCACGCGGCGCGGCGCTTCGGTACGCTCCACCGACCATCTGGTCGGTCCACGACCTCCTGTGCGACCTGCAGGGCATCGCGATCGCCCACGCGCTGCTGCGTCAGTTCGAGGCGTTGCGTGAGGCGGGGTTGCTTAACGGCGTCGTGTTGTGCGAGGCGAGCTGCGCCGCACTCACGCTACGTACGCCGGCGGGGCACATGCTGAGCCTCGATTGGCGTGTGTACCCGTACCGGCGCGCGTGCGGACAGGTGCGTCCGCCCGCGCGGCCGGTGCTGCTGCATCGGATTCGCGTCGATGGTCTGCCGCTGGCGCCGGTGCAGCGCCAGGCGAGTGCTCTCCTCGCTGCAGGCGCGCTGGACGAGATGATGAGGCTATGCGACCTCGAGGTGATGCCGCCCAGCCTCGGCCTCTCTCGCTCAACGGGCGGCTCCCTCCCGCTTGAGGTGACGCCGCCCGTCAGTGGCGCGGCGGGCGGCGGAAGCGGCGGGGGGGGCGGCATAGCACATCAAGGAGAGGCTTCATCAGTCAGTCAGTCAGTTCCAGGGATCTCAACGACTTCGTCGTCGTCGCAGGTCGGCGGTTCAGGTGGCGGAGCAGAGCTCATCGTGGGAGGAGGGTGTGGGGCGGGCGGCAAGAGGAAGAGAGGGTGATTCCTTTCAATCGGTCCCGTTTCTGAGGAATTTGAGGACTGTAATTTTGATTCCGCACGTTCCGTCCGCGACACGATGCCCTTTCTGTTGGCAGGGGCGGCTTCAGGCCCATCGAGGATTTCAACAGGCCGATCGAGGGGCTCAACTGCGAACGGGTCACCTCGATCCATGCACAATGCAAGGATGAGCGAAGACGGCCCGAAACCGTCTCGGCCAGGCGGCGCAAGATTACTCGATCGAGAAGCATCGCAACCATCTCCTCTCCCGAAGCTCGTCAAGCCAGTGCGAGCGCAGACACCATCGAATGAAATTTCCGCCATAGAGATGTATGACGACAAAGGAAAGGCAGTCAACTCTTGGAGGATCCAGTCATCGCGTCGCCAAACCAAGGGGATGCGGAAGGTGGTGGACTTGAGTTCATTGGCGGGCCTTGACGTGCTAGACTGTGGCGGCGACAAAATGGCTCATCTGAAGCTTGTTGCACCAGGCGGCAGCCGTGGTGCCGTGATGTCCGAAAACCGACGCCGGCGAGGGGACGAGCATCGCAGGCTCTCCATGGCCGCGAAGAGCGTGCGCGAGCAGCTGCAGAAGAGCTCGGTTAGTGATTCAGAGACCGTGTCAACGGTCGACTCGGACTGTGTAGCTCTCGAGGCCAAAGAAGAAGTAGTACTCCTCGGCGACACTCGACAGAGCGGCGTTCGCTTCGGAGGAGTCACCGTGTGCCACTGGACGAGACCGCGCTACGCTAGCGATAGGATGAGCGAAGGGAGCCCGAGCCAGGGAAGCCAATCAGTGGGGAGCATCGGCAGCCGCGGGAGCCGCGGGAGCATCGGGAGCCGCGGGAGCCATGGAAGCCACGGGAGCCATGGAAGCCATGGGAGCCACGGTACTCAGGCAAAGGGCAAGAACGGAGTTACCAGATCGAGCAAGATGCTTCATCGAATGTATATCTTGAGGATGATGCAAAAGCAGGCGACGCAAGCGAAGGAGCTCGATGCATTAAAGGTGCTCCAGAACGGTATTCGTAGCTGGGTGGCCAAGGCTCGCGTGCGAGCGATGCGCGAGGAGGAGTATCGAAAGACGCGGGCCATGTATGAGGTGGGAGAGGAGCATCGGCATGCTTGCGATCTGGACTTATTGGCGATCTCGTTGGGAAGCGAGCCAGCGGTGATGCAGGCAGCCACCGATTTCGAGGCGAGGCAACTTGAACTTTATGGCGGGCTCAAGCAGGTGCAGGCCCAGCTTGCAGAGTCACCCGCCGACTACGGCCAACAGGTGCGCTGGACACGTGCCTTCCAGGCCTTGACTCGGGCACGCTTGCGCGAGGGTCCGCTACCAACACGGCCGTCACGAGACGTGAGATCTCGAGACGTGAGATCGTCGTACGAGACGGGACCGCATGCAGCCATCACTGCTCGGCACATCACCGACGCACCACCGACGCCGCATGGGCCGCCTAGTATTGATGTGCCGCCCTTGCATCCGAGGCAGCCCTCGCATCTCCCTCAGGCGCTGTACCTTAGTCCGACGCCTCCCTCTGGGCGTGCGTCGGAGCAGTCGTTGCGCCGCCGCGGCTCACGCGAGAGCTCAGCGCGAGAGGGCGGGCGGAGCGAGAGCGATTCCACAGCTGCGGTCTCCTCCCCGTCGCACGCGTTGCACGCGCTGCATCTCGAGAGGACGGTCTGGGCGGATCGGGTTGAGGTGCAGGGCACCCTCACCCCCGAAGCGGCCTTCGACACGAACGAGGTCTTCCAAAGAATGCTCGATCGGGACTGGAGCCATGCGAGCCGAGCACATGGACTCGAGTGGTGGATTCTCAACCGCCAACTGCCACTGCGAGCAAAAGCCGACGCAACCACTACCTCGAGTCGCTGGGCGATGCTGCGAGCAGTGCACGACATCTTCTGGAGGTACCGCGCCGTTGTGTACGGCACCTTTGAATACCTCGCCACCATCCACACTGTGCCTGCGAGAGGGGCGAGCGAGCGAGACGGCTTGCAGTGCGACGACGAGGACGACGTGGAGGCGCCTTCGAGCTGGGCGCTTCGCCTCCGAAGGGGCAGCTACGAACGGTACGACCACGCGCCCTCGGGTGCTGACACCAAGCGTCGTCAGTCCATCATGGCCACAGAGGGTCCAGGTCGACCGATCAGTCCTACACCTAACGACACGGGACCGAGGGATCCACCATCTCCAGCAGGGTCAGAAGCGAGCTCGCTTCGACAACGCGGTGGCAGCGAACGCGGCTGCTCGTTGCCGACCCACCCGAGCACGCGGCAGCTACCTCCTCGGCCCAACTTCGTCATCGGGTCGGACGCCTTCTTCGACCACTTCGTGCATGAGTTCCACCTGCTCTCAGCCGCCTGCACGATCGACGACGTTGAGGCCATCTTTGACTTCGTACAGAGCGCGGAAGAAGCCTGCGGCGAGAAGAGGCCCACAATGACGAGCTACAAGATGGAGCGCACACTGATGCGCAGGTCGCACTCGACCCATCCAACCGGCGTGCTGAGCCGGGCCGCGTGGTTAGAGATCCTGGTGCGCCTCGCCGTCAAGCGGTGCGGTCAGCTGAGGAGCAGCGGCTCGACTGAGGACGGCCAGGGCTCGGCTGAGGGCAGGGCTGCTTGTAATGTCGCCACGGCTCTTGAGCAGTTCTGTCGCAACGTGCTTGCGCGCCACTTTCCCGCACAGGTGCTTGAAGGTCTTCCGCCGGGCCAGTCATCCAATCAGTTCCGAATCTTGCACTGCTTCTCTCCTCCTACCTCCAAGTTCTTAGCCAAGCACCAGCCCCTCTGCCGCACGCTGTTTGCGGAGTACGCGCAGCGCTCCGTGGACGGAGGCGAGCCGGCCGTGATGGCCATCGGTGGCTGGCTGGCTTTTGTGGACGACCTAGTCCTCTTGGACTCGAAGCTGCTCTCGCTGCCACAGGCCCGATTCATCTTCCTACGCTCCCGGATCCGAACCTGCCCGGCCGCCAAAGAGCAGACGCGCAGTGGTGTCGCCGGCGTGGAGCATGAGCTCACATTGCGCTGCCATCTTGACTTTATGGATTGGCTGGAGGCGCTCGTCCGACTCTCGATGGCCGTCGCCATCCCCGCCACGCCACGCGCGGGTGCATCTGCAAACAAAGCCTGGACGGAACAAGCATACGACTTCCTAAGGGGCCTCCGCCAGGTGGCTCAGCGATGAGAGTCAATTCCGGCTTGAAGGTAAGCGTGGGAGGTTGACAATCACTAAGTAAAGGTTGAGGTGACGGGTAGCGTAGGTGGTAGCTCCTATTGAGACCGGACAGCTGTAGGAGTAGGTTTTCATCAGCTCGCCGCGTGTGACGTTACAGAAAAAGTAATCATAACAACAGCACTTTTGTGATCCGTATCTGTCAATGGTATATCTATGTCCAATAACTGTCCAATTGGATCTGTGTCAAATACAATGTGTGAAATGACAATTGTTTAACAAGTTTAGAGTTGACAAAGAGTGTACACTTGTTCACATGGATACGACACAATGGGAAGTCGTCCCTGTGTTGAGCGCCATGCTGGCCATTGCCACCCATTCGTTCTTCGCTGGATCGTACCGCTCGACGGAGCTGAGCCGGTTTTGGCCGTCATAGCCGCCCATCACATACAGCTTGCCATCAACCGCCGCCGCTGCCAAATTAAATCGTGCCGTGGACATCGATGCAACTGCCTCCCAGGCATTCTTCGCCGGATTGTACCGCTCAACGGAGCTGAGCGACTCATCATCTGCATCCTCGCCGCCCATCGCATACAGCTTGCCATCAACCGCCGCCGCCGCCAAACAGTATCGTGCCATGGACATCGGTGCGACTGCCTCCCAGGCATTCTTCGCCGGATCGTATCGCTCGACAGAGCTGAGCGACGTTCCAGCTGCATCATAGCCACCCATCACATACAGCTTGCCATCAACCACCACCGCCGCCGAAGCGTATCGTGCCGTGGACGTCGGTGCGACTGCCTCCCAGGCATTCTTAGCCGGATCGTACCGCTCGACAGAGCTGAGCGCGTTTCCATGATCACCAGCGCCGCCCATCACATACAGCTTGCCATCGACCACCACCGCCGCCGAAGCGTATCGTGCCGTGGACGTCGGTGCGACTGCCTCCCAGGCATTCTTCGCCGGATCGTATCGCTCGACGGAGCTGAGCGACTCATCATCATAGCCACCCATCACATACAGCTTGTCATCGACCGCCGCCGCCGCCGAAGCGGATCGTGCCGTGGACATCGGCGCCATCGCCTCCCACACATTCGCCATGGAGTCGTACCTGTAAAAGGTGGCCATCGCACCACTGCCATCGTACCCTCCCACAATGTAGAGCTTCTCAAAGCCCATACGACGACGCGCCGAGTCGCCATGCAGTGCGCCAAGTAAGGAGTGATTAAGCATCTGCATGCCAGCAAACGTCCTCAGCAGCGGCTCGTTGTGCACCGTCTCTTGCACAAACTCGCGACTCAGCAGCGGAAAGCGCACCAGCCGAAGCAGTGCCAGCGCGTCGTCCTCGGCGGGTGGAGGCGCCTGGGCGTGCAGCCACTTGACCGCTGCCGAGTACACAGCCTCTTCATCAGCCACCTTGAGCAGGTCGGAGGCGAGCAGCACACGCGCCGTCTCCGCCGGCGTGCTCAGCCACGCGGGCGTCGCTGCGATCTGCTCAAAGTGGCGAGCCGCTGCTGACACCGCGTCGGCCGCGAGCTGGCTCAGACCCTGCCGGTCGGCGACGGCCCAAAAGGCGAGGGCAGTGGTCGCGCTCAGGTGTGCACTCATCGCCTTGGCCGCGGCGTCCACGAGCGGTGGAATCTGCAGATAGGCCGCCGCCTGGAGCACGACAATCAGCTCTGCCTCATCGGCGACTGTGCAGCTCCCCGTGTAGATGAACTCGAGGCATGCGGCGAGCCCTTGCTTCGGGACCTCGGGCAGCGATAGCGGCCGACCGGCGGTGTCCGCCCACCGCTCGCCGGCCAGCAGGCGCTCAAAGTACTCAGAACCCGAGGTGATGCACAGGGCGTGAGCGTGGAAGGCGGTGCCGTCCGCCGCCACCACCTCCACGTCGGTGAGGCGACCATCGCGGAACTTGGCGATGGCGCTCGGCTTCTCGGCGAGGCCGCCTACGAGCTCGATCGATGCGGCGGAGGGCGCGTCGGCGGATGCGCGGGCGCGCTTCGGAGCGGGCGGCATGACAGAATTTTGTGCCTTCATGTTAATACACACAACACGTGAGCAGCACAGCTGTGAAGACAAAACAATACAATACAGGCCAGGC
>ENA-UOXP01001116-UOXP01001116.1-mixed-culture-metagenome-genome-assembly--contig:-NODE-1116-length-20034-cov-36.135442_pt1 | contig 20034 bp, 6 predicted proteins | sample MGYA00238161_ERZ761639 | MGnify/ENA primary metagenome ERZ761639 (study PRJEB28913, sample SAMN08776760) | mixed culture metagenome | isolation source: Freshwater growth medium | place: USA...
ATTCCGGTGCGCGACGTGGCCGTCAAGTAGGAGGTCGCCGCCCCGGTGAAGGTGTGTGCGCCGTCGACGGCGCACAGCGGCGGCGGCGGACTAGGAGGAGGCGACAGGGGTGGAGATGCAGGAGGCGGAGTGGGCGGCGGCGGCGGCGTCGCGTCGAAGTACACCTCGAGCATCGGCTGCTGCGCAACCGTAGCCCAGGCTGCGGTGCGGATGCCGACCCCGTTGGCGAAGTACGGCACGAAGACCCAGCCGTGATTGGGCGTGCCTGTGAGCCACCTGTTGACGCTCGGCGTCACGTCGACGGTTTGATTGGCCAGGTTGCCAGGCAGGTCGTTGACCGTCGGGCCCCAGTACGTGTCGATGACCGCCGCAGAAAAGGGCAGAGGGGGCGTCGGCATCGGCAGGTTGTTGTACGTCACGTTGCTCGCATTCCAGCTGCGGCGGAACTCGTGCATCTCACCCTGGTCGCCAGCGTCATACACGGTGTAGCGAAAGAGCGCGCGGGAGATGGGAGCCATGCCCGAGAGCGCGCTCAGGTTGAATCTCATCAGCACGAAGTCGACATCGGTCCTGCGGGCGGCAGTGTGACCAGGGGAGGAGAGGCAAGCACGCGTGAGCACAGAAGCGGAACGTCGGGATGCGGCCGTTGGGAGCAGCAGCTGATGAAGCCGAGCCGACCACGTGGCGAGCGGGTTTGGTGCGCCGCTGGCGCGCACGCTGAATTTCCGTCCCAGAGGACACCGACGTCGTTGACATAGTTTGCGTCGGGAGCAACCATGCGCAGCCGCGCGTGCTGGGCGTTGCGGATCTGCAGGACCGTGAACGGGGCGTGGGGCGGCGAGGGCGGCGGCGGCGGCCGCGCGGGCGGCGGCGGCGGCGGCGCGGGCGGCGAGGGCGGCCTGGGCGGCTGCAGCGCCGCGAACACGACCAGGTTGACGCGACGGTCTGGCGGCGCGCTGCACGCGCGCATCTGGGAGCCATCGCTAGATCCACCGAGACTCTGCGGCGATGGCATCCAGATCCATCCGTTGTTGTTGACGCCGTTGACCCAGCTCTGGACGCTCGCCGTCACGTCGATTTCGAACCAACCCGCCCGTTTCGCGAGCGCCGTCGCGATGGCTGGCGTGCGGTACTCGGCCTCGTTGAGGCCTTGCGTACCCACAAAGGTGCGAAATGTCGTGGAGTTCGCGCTCCACTCCTTCGAGATCTCGTGCAGCTGGGCAGTGGCGCCTCGCGCGATGGCCGAGAATGTTTCGTCCACATTGTACCGGAGCGTCGCGCGTTGGATGTACTCGTGCGGGCGCAGCTGGTTCGGCCCGAGCCCGATGATGTCGGGGAACTGCACGAGCACCGAGTCGTAGTGGCCGGTGGAGCTGCTCCCGTCCCACCACAGGCCCGTGTCTTGGGCGCCGATGTAGTCGGGGGTGTCGGAGCGGATCCACGTCGACTGGCAGCCGCCCGTGTAGCTCGAGTTCTCGCCGTTGTATGTGTACGAAAATGTCGGGGGCGGGGGCAGCGAGGGCGGCGCGGGCGGGGGACGAGGCGGGGCGGGCGGCGCGAGCGGCGAGGGCGGCGGATAATGCGTGTGGGGGGTATGCGTGTGCGGGATATGCGTGTGCGGGTTCCCAAAGAGGAGTCTTCTCCGGTGCTCTCCTGGGACGTGCTTGTGAGCAGCCCGCTCAATGAGTGCAGGGGCGGCATCCTGGCTGATGGTTGTTTCGCTTAGGATTCCGCTCTTGGCCGAGGCGAACAGCGTTGTAAAGTCGAGGAACGGGGAGAACACGGCGATCGTTCCTACCCCGGAGGTAGACAGCTCAACCTGGACTCCGTTGGTGCCGCCAGTGGGCAACACGATCCAGCCATGGTTTGCACGGCTACCCGCGAGCCACGCGGCAACCGATGAGGTCACGTCAAACCTCTGCCAGCCAGTGACGACACCTGGGAAGGCACCCGGCAATCCGACGCCGCCGACGTTGGTGGGCCTCCACGATGACGATGCGAATGGGAGGTTGGTCCACGTGACCGTGGACTGTCGAAAGCAGGGAGGGGCAGAGAGGGACGCGTCGGCGCGAAGGGGTCTCAGCCAGGGTGCCGCACGCGGTTGTCAGGGGAGAGTGCGCGTCTTCGCGGTCGGCGTGCGCACCTCATTCCATGGAACGAGGAGCTCACGGAGCGAGGCTGTGTTGCCCGTATCGGTCACATAGTAGTTGAGCCAGACGGGTTTGGTCGGCACGAGCGTGGCACCGACGAAAGAGCTCAAGTCGAACTTGATCAGGAGGGCGGACGTATCAGAAGTGACGCCTGAGATGGCCCCTGTGGTGGCCGAGATCGTCAATGGGCCGTCCCACCACCCGGAAGTTTGGGCGTTGAAGTTGGTCGTAGCGTAGTTGATGATAGGAGCCGTAGTGGAACTGCCGGCCCTGATGTACGTATCAGAGGTGACGCTCGGGCCTCGGACGATCACGCCCGTGACCGAGGCGACCAACGCGAGGAAGAGCGTGGCTTTCAGCGACCTCATCGCGAGCAAGCCAGCACCCATTCTCCTTTTCAGAGTCAAGCGACGCGAGTTCGAAACTTAGAAATTGTCGCCGCCGGTGGTTCCCAGCTCGCGTATTCGTCATTTTTTTGTGGCTCCGAAGAGCGCGTCCGACGCGCCCTTTCCGCCCCCACCATGACCGCGAAGCGCGATGACCCTGAGACGGGACCTTGAACTTTGAACATGTGCTGTCATCGCCAATCAAGCAATCATCGCGTTGAAGTCTCTTATACAGCTCTTATAATGGCTCTCGAGCGCTCGCAATCCCCAACGGACCCTTCAGTACGTCGTGGAATTACATTATTCGGCGTGCCGCAAACCTACCTTTTACTGTTTTCACCGGAGGGAGCCGGACACACAAGAAACTTTTTACCGGCCCCCCGGAGTCTTTTTGTAGGTTCTTTTTACCGGTAAATGATGGACATGTGAGTTTTTGGCGAATCGCTCGCTCATGGCGAAAACCAAGAGTATAGCCCGTGCTGTCCGTGTGCGTTACCGAGACGTGTGCGAAAACCGTGGTTTGCTTGCCCATCTTCCTGAGCGCGCGTGCCGAGAGCGCGACCTCTGCAACCTTTGACGTGGCCATGCCCAGCCACCGCCGTGAGCTGCAGACCACGGTGAGCAATACCGCCGAACTGCAAAGTGCACTCGCCAACACAGCCGTCGGCCACATTGTCCTTTCCCCCGGCTCTTACCTCCTCAACGCCCAGCTCAGCATCACTAGGAGCGTCGTCCTCGAGGCGGCGGTGGGAGGCTCGGTCGTGCTGAATGCACAAGCCAGCTCCTCGAGTCCGCGCCGTGTGCTTCTCATCGACCCGGGCTCGTCGGGCGTCGTGCAACTGATCAGGCTCAGCATCACGGGAGGCCACGCGGAGGGGGTGATTGGATGGAATGGCGGTGGTGTTCATGTCGCATCAGGCACATTGACCTTGGCTTCCTGTAGCATCTACGGAAACACAGCTTACAGTTGGGGCGGTGGCGTCAACGTCGAGGGGGGCAGCACAGTCACACTGAGCAGCTGCCAAATCTACTCCAACGCCGCTGCCGGAAACGGAGCTGGCACTCGGGGCGGTGGCATCTACGTTAGCGGAAGCACAGTCTCGTTGATCAGCTCTCAGATCAACTCCAATACCGCAACCAATGGGCCCAATCTTTATATTAATAACGTAGCCGGCACGGCCGTCTGCTCCACAACGACCATCACCGGCGTCTTTGGACCTTCACCGGCGTCTTGCTCATCCCCGCCCCCGCCCTTGCTGCCCTCGCCGCCGCCGCCGCCCTCGCCACCGCCGCCGTCGCCGTCGCCCCCCCCGCCCTCGACGCCGCCGCCGCCCTCGACGACGCCGCCATCGTCCTCGCCTTCGCCTTCGCCGCCTTCGCCCTCACCGCCTCCGCCCTCGCCTTCGCCGCCTCCGCCCTCGCCCTCGCCGCTGCCGCCGCAGCCGCTGCCACAAACATCTTCACCACGTCCACCACCACCACCAGAAGTTGAGACGAGCGGCTCAACGGGCATCACCATCGGCGTCATCGTCGGCGTCATCATTGCTCTTGCCCTCGCCTTGCCCCTGGTCTTCATGCGCCGTCGCCGCCGCGATCAACATCCGTAGTCACCAAAATAATTAGGGAATTGATGTTGTGTGCGGTCTGGGAAGCGGAACCCCCCACCGCGCATCGGTGGCGGTGCCGTGCCCCGAGGAGCCGCTGCCGCCGGCGCCGCGCGGTCCGCCGCGCCGCCAGGCTGCGGTGCGCGCGCGACGCTCGACGATACGAGGACTGTGCGGACTGCGGTGTCAGTGCGGTGTGTCTGTGATGCTCGTCCGGTCAGGCGTGGATAATCCGTTCAGAGACGCGCGCACGACTCTCGAGCCTCGTCTCTCGACTTCAAAGTTCAATAACCGCTTACGGCGCGTACGCGCTATAGCACCCGGCTACCGTTCGTTATACGTAACACGCACGCGGTCGCCGACCGCGCGCCAGCACACCATACCGCAGCACCGACGACGCACCGCGATCCCCGGATGGTCTCCCTCCCTCTCCGCTCTGGGAGCGCCGCCCCAGGCCCAGCATGGTCCATGGATGCCAGTTGCCACAATGGTCGCAGCGTCGCTTCTGTCACTGAAGAGCCGCCCACAACCCGTCTCGCACGAGCACATGCATATCCACACATACGGCGTCAGCACACAGAGAGCTCCTCATCATTCTCATCCATCGCACTCACTCAAGCGCGACGTGCAGCAGCACGACTTCGGCGACCGCGCACCCACCCCAGAGGGCTCCTTCCACACGCAGCCGCACCATGCCTCCTCTCGATACAACACAACAGAGTTCAGACAGGCGAGGGGATCATGCCGCCCTCCATTCACGCTCACCCGTTCACACTGGCTCACTCGATCCTCACAAAGGCGCTGGCGTGCCCGCGAGGTTGCCAATAAAGCCCGCGACGCGGTCTCCGGTGCCCATCGACGCGATGCCTCCATACTTGACCAACCCGCACACCGCTACGCACTGTGAGAAAGCCGTCGCATTCAGCGGCGCGCCGCCGGCGCACACTTGGAAGGCGGCGCTCGCGTCCTGCCATGTCAGATCGGCGTTCACCTCGGCGCCGCTAGACAGGATTAGGATCTCGGCGCGGATCAGCATGCATTCCTCGAGGTACATCAGCAGCGCGCGCTCGCTGACGGTCGCGGCGCCGGCCGCGGCCTTGCCGAAGGCGGCATCGAGCATCGGCTTCCCGGCCGTGAGCGCCGCGCCGACGGCCGCGTCGGAGCGCGCCGTTTCGAGCAGCGGCTGCAGCACGACGACTTTTTGCGAGCGCCGCAGCCCCGAGAGGAGCGTCTCGAGCGACGCGGGCTTTGCGCCGTCACGGTCGAAGGCGAGGTGCACAAGGAATGTCAGGAACTCGTACAGCTCAAAGTCCGCATCGCCACCGCCCGACGCGTCGTTTACCTGCTGGAAGAGCGTCACGACCTTGGTGATCGGGTATGCCTTGGTCACCATCTGGTTGTCGAGCGCGAGGTCGACAAGCTCCGCCTGCTGCATGCCCGGCGTGTCGCCCGCGTAGTACGTGAAGAGCGGCTCGAGGTCCAAGTACGCGCCCGCAAGCAGCTTAAACACCTCAGGCTCCCATGTGGGGAAGCCCGGCACGTACTGGAGTCCATCCATCTGCTTCCACACAGCCAAAAAGGGCGCGGGCGCACCGGAATTGGACGGCGGCACGTAGCGCTCGAGCTTGGGCTCGGCCGCCATCACAACGTCATGAATGGAGGCCTTGCCCAGGTACTCGGCGATGATGGCCTCGCACTTTTGGGCCGTGCTCATGGTGCTCACCGCCGCGAACTTGGCCAGCCCGCACACGCCCAGCGCGACCAGGAACTCGTCAAAGTCGATCTGGTCGTTCGCGCTGCCCGTGTTCGAGCTTCCGGGCGCCTGGCAGAGCGTGAATGCCCCTTCGACGTCGAGCGCCGAGAGGGTCAGCTCGAGCTCGACTGCCGCATCGCCCGTCACCTTGGGCTTCGCCTTCACGCTCGTCGACACGATCACACCGCGGTCCTTGAAATCTGCCACCAACGTCGGGCGTGACATGAGGGTCTTGGCGAACAGCGCGACCGCGGGCTGCTTCTCGCGCTTCTTGCACGCGGCGTCAAACTCCTTGCGGATCGCGCCGCGGTAATTGTAGATGGTCTTGTTCATCAGGTCTGCCTTCTTGAGCTCTGTGAGCATCTGCATCATGCGACTCTTCTTGGCATTCTTGAGCAGATAGTTATTGAGCAGCTGCTCGAGGCAGTCGGGCAGCGGCACCGTCACGCCCGCGAGCCCAGTGAACCCTGTCTCGCCAAGCTTCGGGTTGGCGCGGTTGAGGGCGATGAGCAGCAGCAGCACGATGAAGGCGGGCATCGCTATGCCTTCGGAGTACACGCCCGTACCGCCCGTGCCCTTCTCGGGCTTGAAGGCGCCTGCCACGTCCTTCATCAGCGACTGCACGCGCGCATTCGAGAGCTTCTCCGTCACCAGCCCGGCGTCGCGGCACATGGAGACGAGCTCATTGTCCTGCAGCGTGATCGCTTCCTTCGTGGACGCTTGAAGCGAGCCGCCCGTGACCGACTGCGCGTAGTTGGAGAAGATCGCCTGGAGCTCTTCGAAGTTCGCCTGGAGGAGCTTGAAGACCGCCTCTTCCCAAATCGGGAAGCCGATCACGTCCACCTCCAGGCATGCATTCATCGCCACCCTCCACGTCGCAAGGAAGGCTTGATGGGTTTCGTTTGGCTGCCCCGTGAGCCGCTTGGCCGTCTCGGCAATCTTGGTGCGCGGAGGCGACGGGTAGAGTACCTCCGAGACCACCTGTCGCTCTGTGCGCCCATTATACTGCGACTTGGGATCGGGAAGCTGCCCGGGGAGTGGCAGCAGGTAGTTGTCGAGGATGCCCGCAACGCGATCGGCCATCTTGGAGCCCTTGACCTCCATGTACTTGATGTGGCCGCACAGCGCAAGCGCCTTGAGCCACTCTTCAAAGTTCACCTTGTGATTGGCATTGCCCATCTGCAGCTTGTCACCCGACCAGCCCGTGCCCTTTTTGAGATTCTCCCCTTGCTTGCCCTCCTTGGCCTGGTTGAGGATCTGCGCCACGTCAGCGTCCTGTGCGCCCGCAAAGCCAGCCTTGATGTCGAGCGCCGACAGGTTGCAGTGCACCTTGTCGACCGCCTGCCCGACCACGGGCGGCTGAGGCGTGATCCACTTATCGCCCATGATGTCGCGTTCGGTCAACTTGTCGATAAACGTGGCCATGTCCATCGAGAGGCCGCCGTCGGTCATCATCTTGTTGGTCATGGTCGCTCCTTGCTCACCCTTGCCAGCGTCAGAGCGCCAGCGCATGCGCATCGGCTCGCGACGCACCTCGATCACCTTCTGAACCTCCTTTGAGCTCACGATCTCGGCCATCCACGCTGGCACCTGATCGCGCTTCGCCTTTGCGAGCACGTTGCTCTTGAGCATCGTCTCGAGGCAGCCGGGCAGCAGGGTCATCGTGATGCCGCCCGCCGCCGCGTCCGTCTTGCCCACCTGGCCATAGTTCGGGTTGGCGCGGTAGAAGGACATGGCGACGAGGCACTCTAGGAACTCGGCGATGTTGAGCCCCTTATCCTCGATGATCTCGGGCCCCTTTTTGGCCTTGCCGAGGTCCTTCGAGCGCTCCTTGTACTCCTTCGCCTCCTGCTCCTTGACGACCTGCGCCGTCTTGGCCGCATTCTTCTTGGCCGCCGCCGCCTTGCGCTGCGCGTCGTCGCCCTCGTTGGCGCGCTGGAAGACGTTCATGACGCGCGCTTGCGGGAAGTCGGCGGTCGCCAGCCCGCAGTCGAGCGACAGGTTGTTGAGCTCGGTCTTCTGCATCGTGAAGAGCTCCGCCGTGGTGGCCGAGCCCGCGGAGCCCGTCTTCGAGTACTCCTGGAAGATGAGCTTCAAGTCGTTGTAGTGCTTGCCGAGGAGCTCAAACACCTCCTTTTCCCACAGCGGCCAGCCGAAGACGTGGGACAGGTCCATCGCACCGTAGGTGGCGAGCCACTTGGCGTCCGCGCCGCTCGACGCCCAGTCCCAGCGCGGCAGCTGCGGCTGCTGCCACTCGGTGATGACGGCATGCGCGTCCTTGTCGAGCAAGAAGTTGGCGTAGATGCCGTCGACAATGACGGCGAGCGGGCACTCGGCACCCTCTGCAGGGGTGGGATCGCCAGCGTCATCCTGCTCCCCAACCTTCATGTTGGGCGGCCGGCCCAAGTTGCCAAGGCCCTTGACCTTCTCGTACTTGATCGTGCCGCAGAGCGCAAGGCACGTGAGGAACTCGTCGAAGTCGATCGACTGGTCGCTGAGCGCCGTGCCCACCTGGCACGTGACGAAGGCGCCCTTGCACTCGATCCACGAGAGGTTGCAGTGCACCGGCGGCAAGAAGAGGCCCGTGATGTTGGGCGTGGGCGTCACTTTGAGGTCCTCGGACACATTGCGGTCCGAGAGCTCGTCGCAGAAGACGTCCATCCCGAGGGTCGAGCCTCGCCCATCCTCCTCCGCCTCGTTGCCGAAGCCCTGCGTCGTCTTCTTGCCCGCGTTCCCGAACCCGTCCTTGGTGCCCGACATCTGCGTCGCGTCCTTCTTGCACACGATCTCGAACTGCTCGCGGAGGGCGGCGTAGCGCTTCTTCTTGACGAGGGCGACCTCGGGGTCCTTGTCGACCATCTTGCGCACCTTGGCCAGCTTGTCGCGGCGCGCCTTTTGCAGGATGTTCTTGGTGAGCACGTCCTCAAAGCAGCCCGGCATCGGGGAGTCGGGCTCCACCTGCTGCCCAATCTGGCCCAGGTCGAGGTTGCCGAACTCGGGGTTCTGGCGCGAAAAGGCGAGGAACATGAGGCACTCAAGGAACTCGTGCAGCTCGAGGCCCTTGTCGCCGCCCTCGGCGCCCTTGCCTTCCTTGACACGCGCGTCGCTCTTGGACGCGACGAGGGTCGAGTCCACCTGGTCGGCGCGCATGAAGATCAGGTTGATCCTCGACATGGGAAAGGCATCAGTCGCGAGCTCGCAGTCGAGCGACAGGTTGGTCAGCTCCGTCGACTGCATCGTCATCGCCGCCTTGGCAGAGCCGGAGCCCGCCGAGCCCGATTTGGAATACTCGGAGAAGATGGACACGAGCTCCGAAAAGTACTTTTGGACGAGCGCGAAGGCCTTGTCCTCCCAAACAGGGAAGCCGTAGATGTGCGAGAGCGACATCTTGTCCCAGGTGGCGACGAGGCGCTCATACTCCTTGGGCTCCTGCCCCTTGAGCGGCGATGTGAGCTTCTTGTAGTCGAAGCGCGGCGGCACCGGCACGCATGCGTCGTTGATGACGGCCTGCTCGTCGCGGATCATGCACCAGTTGTCCACCATCGCCATGAACTTGTCCGCGTTCGTCATCTCCTTGATCTCGGCGTATTTGATGTACCCAATGAGGCCGAGCAGCACGATGAACTCCTCAAAGTCGATAGTCTCTGCCCCCTCGTTGCTCTCGGCAGAGTCGCGGCCGGTGAACCCGTTCTGGCACGTGGTGAACGCGCCCTTGACGTCGAGCCACGAGAGGTTCATGTGCTTCTCGGGGAAGACGTCGCCCTTGACCTTCGGATGTGGCTTGATGAAGATGTCACCCGAGCAGCGCCGCTTCGTCAGCTCATCCTGCAGCATGTCCATCGACATGACCTGCTGCCCGAAGACCTTGCGAACGCCCACCGCGGTGACATCGTCCCACGCGCGAGCCACCTTTTGGGTGAGGCCCTTGGCATCCTTCTTGTTCTGCAGCTTCCTCTTCACCTCGGGCATCATCGCGAGGACGTCTGCATTCGTCTCGAAGGACGACTTGACCAGAGCAAGCGCGTCGCGCTTCGCGTTCACCAGGATGTTCTGCTTGAGCAGCGTCTCAAAGCAGCCGGGGAGCGGGTACGCGCACTCGTCGTGCCCAAGCTCGCCCAACTTCGGGTTCGCGCGGAAGAGGGCGATGGAGACGATCGCCTCGAGGAACTCGACGAACGTGAGCGCCTTGTCGCCCGCCTGCGCAAACTCGCCCCTCATCACCGTGGTCTCGACCTCCTGAATGCGATCGGCGACGCGAGAGAGGCGCTGGTCCTTCCCCTCAGCGAGCGCGCGCACGTCCTGCTCGCCCACCTTGGCATCCTTCTTGATGCCCATCACCTTGACCGTGGTCGCCTTCATCGTGTCGTCGATCTGGTCGGCGCGGATGAAGACGTTCTGCACGCGCATCGAGGTGAACTGATCGGTCATGATGCCGCAGTCCATCGCGAAGTTCATAAACTCGGTCTGCTGCATCGTCGTGAGCGCCGCCATTGAGCCGGCGCCCGCCGAGCCGCTCTTGCAGTACTGCGAGTAGATGGACGAGAGCTCGCCGAAGCTCGCGGACAGCAGCTCGAAGACCTGCGCCTCGAAGTCGGGGAATCCCCACAGGTGGGACAGGTCCATCTTCTCCCAAGTGGCCATAAACGTCTTGGGCGGAGGCGCCTTGCCGGGCACCGAGAACTGCACCACCGGGTTGAAGCGCGGCGGCGGAGGCGCCAGGATGGGCTGCAGGCACGCCAGCTCGTCCGCCGTGCCGAGGTAGTTGGCAAAGATGGCCTCGACCTTCTGTCCGAGACTCATGTTCTCAACCTCCTTGTACTTGAAGGCGCCGCAGAGCGCGAGGCACGTGACGAACTCATCGGAATTCACAGTATTGTTCGCGTTGCTCGCCTCGACCTTCTGTGCCGTCACGAATGCTCCCTTGGCATCGATGATCGTGAGGTTCGTACGCACCGACGGGAGCGTCTTCCCCTTGACCGGAGAGATCGGCTGCACCATCACTTCCTTGGCCACCCCAATTTCGAAGAGCTCCTGCATCAGCCGCTCGAGGCTCACCGACTTGCCGTCGGCCTTCTTGGGGCTCGAGGCGGTCGCAGCCACGTCTGCCTTCGCGAGCTTCTCGAAGCGCGCCTTGAGCGCATCCTTATTCTTGCGGATGGCCTCCATCGCCTTCGGGTCGGCGAAGAGCTGCTTCTTCGTCTCCGCGAGCGCGTCGCGCTTCGCGTTGAGCAGCAGGTTGTCCTTGAGCATGGTGACCAGGCACTCGGGCAGGGGCGTCTTGACGAAATCCTTGGACGTGCCCTTCTTGCCGAACTCAGGGTTCGCGCGGTGGAAGGCGAGCTTCACGACTGCCTCGAGGAACTCATGCAGCTCGAGGTTCCCGTCCGCAGTCGCTCCCTTTTTTAGGGCGGCCGGGTCCTTGACCGCATCCGCGGACTCGAAGACCTGCACGACGCGTTCCATGGGGAAGTCAGCGGTCGCGAGCGAGCAGTCGAGGGCGAGGTCGGTGAGCTCAGCCTGCTGCATCGTGAGCGCGGTCGCGGAGGCGACGGCAGAGCGGTCGGACTTGGTGCCCTTCTCGCTCTTCGCGTACTGCGCAAAGATGGACTGCAGCTCACCGAAGGCGCCGTAGAGGGCGAAGAAGACGTCCTCCTCCCACAGAGGGAAGCTGAAGAGGGTCGAGAGGTCCACCCTCTTCCAGTTCTCGATGAAGCCAGCGTCCGCGCCTGAGGCCGCCGGATCATAGCGAACGAGGGGTGGGTAGAGCGCATCGGTGATGGCCTGCGCGACTGTCTTCTCGCCCGAGTACTCGAAGCAGAGCGCCTCCGCACGCTGTGCAACGTCCATCCCTTCATCCTTTGGTCCACCGTTCTTGACGGTGCCGTACTTGAAGTTGCCGCACAGCGCGAGGCAGATGACGAACTCATCAAACGTGATCGTGTCTCCGTCGATATCGCCCACGCCCACCGTCGTGAAGCACGTCTTCGCGTCCGCCATCGTCAGCACGCACTTGAACTCCGGCACCTCGGCACCGGCCGTCTGCGGCGTCGGCTTGGCGACCACCTCGCCCACGATGCCCTTCTGGAAGAGGTCGTCACAGAAGCGATCGATGCCCATCTTGGGTACCAGCCCCTTCTTAACCGTCTTGTCGAGCTTGCAGCTCGCCTCGAAGAGATCGCGCAGCTTGTCGCGCCGCGGGCGCAGCCGGTTGAGGATCTTGCGGTCCTTCTCGATGAAGCCGCGGAACTTGGTCAGCTCGTCGCTCTTCGCGTTCTTGAGGACGCATTGCTCGAGCAGGGCCTGGAGGCAGTCGGGGAGCGGTAGCTCGACAGCGTTGCCGACCTGAGCATACTTGGGCTGCGCGCGGTGGAACGAGATCATCACGAGCGCCTCGAAGAACTCGTGCAGCTCGAGCGCGCCGTCGCCCGCGCCCGCCTTTTGGCCGGATTTGGACTTGCCATCTTTGGCATCGTCGACCACATCGGCGCGCTCGAAGAGCTCGATGATGCGTGTCATCGGGAAGTTGGCCGTCGCGAGCGAGCAGTCGACGGCGAACTGCGTGAGCTCCGTCTGATCCATCGTCGACGCGCCCCTCGCCCCCCATGCAGTGGACTTGCCGATGCCCGCGTAGTTGGCAAAGATCGCCTTGAGCTCTCCGAAATTCGTCTTGAGCAGCTCGAAGACCTGCGGCTCCCAAATCGGGAAGCCGTGCAGGTGTTGCAGGTCCATCTTGTTCCACACGTCGAGCGCCATCTCGTACTCATCTCGCGGCTGTCCGCCGCTCGGCTGCGAGTACGAGGCGTCGAAGCGCATCATCGGCTCGACCACCGCCTTGGTGATCACATCGTGCTCCGATCCCCATTTCGTCTCGTCCTCGCCGCGTATGTAGTTGGAAAAGAGGCCTTCCACACGCTGCTCGAGAGTCATCTCCTCGACCTCCTCGTACTTGATGTGGCCGCACAGGGCGAGGCACAGAATCCACTCATGGAAGTCGATCGTCAGCAACGAGTTCACGCCGTCTTTGGTCGTGTCCTCGCGCTGCGCCGCCATGAAAGCCGACTTGATGTCCATCTGCGACAGGTTCGAGTGGTACGACGGCATCTGCATCCCCTTGATCGCGGGCGTAGGCGTAACCGTCAGCTCGCGCACGATACGGCGCGAGCCCTTGTCATTGTCGCCCTTGCCGCCGCCCTGCTGCCCCATGTCCTCGCAGAACATCTCCATTGAGAGAACTTCCTTGCGCTCGACCTTCATGGGGCCCTTGCCATTGCCGACGGACTTCCACTCCTTGTACAGCGGCTTCTCATACTTTTTGAAGAGAGCCTTGATCTCCGCCGAGGCGAGGATCTCCGCCTTGATGGCGACCAGACCGTCCTTCTTGGCCTTCTTGAGCACATGCTTATCGAGCAGCATCGTGAGGGTCTGCCCCGCGTCCAGCTTGACCGCGTAATTGGAGCCCTGCTCGCCGTAGTCAGGGTTGAACCGGTAGAAGCCGAGCATCACGAGGAACTCGAAGAACTCGTGCAGCTCGAGCCCGCGGTCACCTCCCTTGGCCGTCTCGCCCGTGACGTCGAAGTGGTTCGCCTTGGACTCCTGGAAGGTGTCGTCCACCTGGTCGGCACGCCGGAACAGGTTGATGACGCGCGTCATATTGAAGTCCTTGGTAAGGACGTCGATGTCGAGGCACATGTTGCCTAATTCGGTCGACTGCATCGTGAGCGCCATCTCGGCGCTCGACGCGCCCGCCGTACCCGTCTTCGCGTAGTACTCATAGACGGCCTTGAGCTCCTTGTAGCAACTCGCGAGCTTTGCAAAGGCCACCTCCTCCCACAGCGGGAAGCCGAAGATGTGCGTAAAGTCCATCTTGGCCCAGAGCTCAAGGAAGGCCTTATCGGCGCCGCTGCTCGCGTAGTCATAGCGCGGCAGCGGCGGGTACAGGCAGTCGGAGATGACGGCCTTCTCGTCCTTGCGCTGCAGGTAGTTGTCGATGATGCCCTCGACCTTTTGGGCGAGCGTCATGCCCGCAATCTCCTCGTACTTGATGTAGCCGCACAGCCCGAGCAGGTTGCAGAACTCGCCGTAGTCGACGCAGACGCCGGCCGCGGACGTGTTGGAGCTGCCGCCGCTGCCGGAGCCCTGCGCCGTCGAGAAGGCGCCGCGGATGTCGAGCTGCGACAGGTTGGAGTGCACCGCGGGCACGTAGGTGCCCGAGACGGCGGGCTTGGGCGTGACGATCACGTCCTTGGCCACCTTGCGCTGGTTCATCGCCTGGACGAGCTGCTCCAAGGTCATCGTGGGCTCCTTGGTCGCGGACGCTTTCTTGTTTGAGTGCGCCTCGAAGCCCTTACGGAGCGGCCCGGCCACCTTGTTGAAGACGGCGCGGATCTCCGGGTCCTTGGCGATGATCTTGAGCACCTTGGCCAGACCGTCCGTCTTCGCCTTGGCCAGGATCGACTTCTTGAGCAGCGTGTCAAGGCAGCCTGGCATCGGGTGCTCAACGATGGTCGCCGCGTTCGTCGTTTTCGAGTGGCCGACGCTCCCATACTTGGGATTGGCGCGAGCCAGCGCGATCATGCACAGGAGCTCGAAGAACTCGGGCAGTTCCAGACCGCGGTCGCCGCCGCTCACCTGCTGCCCCTTGACGACGCCCGTGGCCTCGTCGCGGTACAGCGTGTCGTCCACTTGGTCGGCACGCAGGAAGAGCGAGATGAGCTTGGCGTCCGTGAACTGCGCGTTGCACAGCTCGCAGTCGAGCGCGAGGTTCGTCAGCTCCGTCTTCTGCATGTTGAGCGTCTGCGCCGCCGAGCCGCTGCCAGCGGTGCCCGACTTGGCATACTGCTGGAAGATCGACTTGAGCTGATCGTAGTTCGCTGCGAAGATGCCGAAGGCCTCCTTCTCCCAGAGCGGGAAGCCGAGCACATGCTTCAGGTCCATCTTGGACCACGTGCTGATCATCTCGGGCGCCGCGCCGCTGTTGGCGTAGTCGTAGCGCGGGAGTGGCGGGTAGAGGCACTCGGAGATCCACGCGTGCTCGTCCTTGCGCCCGTGCTTGTGCTCCGTGCCCTTTGCCCACTTGCCCGCGGCCTTCTCGCCGTCTTGGGCGTGCCGGTAGTTGTAAAAGATGCCTTCGACGCGCTGCGCAATGGTCATCTGCTCGATCTCCTCGTACTTGATGTGGCCGCACAGCGCGACGCACATGTAGAACTCGTCGAAGGTGACGGTGGTGTTCGAGTCCTCGACCTTCTTGTTGACCTTGCCTTTCTTGGCCTGCTCTTTATCGACCCGATCTTGCGCGGTCACAAACGCGCCCTTAGCGTCGAGCCACGAGAGGTTCGAGTGCACGGAAGGCGGCGTGGTGCCCGCGACGGCGGGAGTAGGCGTGACGACGAGGTCCTTGAGCAGCGTGCGCTCGATGAAATCCTTCATCATGATCTCGAGCGTCCAGGTCGGCTCCGAGCCGGCCTCGTTGCCGTCCACGGCGCGCTCCTTGAACTCCTCGAGGAAGTAAGCGCGGTGCTCCTTGAGCACCGCCTGGCAAGCGACGTCGGACATGATGACCTTCTTAATCTTGGCGAGCGTGTCCGTCTTCGCCTTCTTGAGCAGCACGTCCTTGAGAAAGGTCTCGAGGCAGCCTGGCAGCTCGATGTACTTGCGCTTCTGCTCAAGCTTGCGCACCGAGCCATCCGCTTTGAGCTCGAAGGCCTTGTTGTTCGAACCCACCTCGCCATGCTCAGCTTTGGGCTCAAAGGCGAGCATCACAACGCACTCGAGGAATTCAGCCAGCTCGAGCCCCTTGTCGCCGGCCTCGGCGCCTGTGCCGTTGGCCACGCGGTGGTCGGCGTCGGTGGCCTTGTACGTGTCGTCCACCTGGTCTGAGCGCTTGAAGAAGTTGATGACGCGCGTCATCGAGAACTTGGCCGAGTTGAGCCCAACATCGATGGCGAGCGTCTGCAGCTCCGTCTGCTGCATCGTGAGCAGCGCGCCAGTTGAGGACGAGCCGGCGGTGCCGCTCTTGGCATAGTAGTCGAAGATGCCGCGCAGCTGCTCGAAGTTCTCATGTAACAGGTTGAAGACGCCCTCCTCCCACAGCGGGAAGCCGTACACGTGCGACAGGTCCATCTGGCCCCAGAACATGAGGAAGGACTTGAAGTCGGCGGGCGACTCGCCCTCGAGTGGCTTGGCCAGCGAGGTGTTGTAGCGCGGCAGCGGCGGGTAGCAGTACTTGCTGATGACCTTGTGCTCGTCTTCCTCCTGCAGGAAGTTGCGGATGATGGCCTCGACCCGGTTGGCGAGCGTCATCTCCGAAATCTCCTGGTACTTGACCCAGCCGCACAGCGCGAGCGTGTGTAGGAACTCCTCGTAGTCGATGTTCGCGCCGTCCTTGCCGTCGGCCTTGTTGTCATTGCCCGTCCGCTGCGCTGTCGAGTAGATCCCCTTGACGTCAAGGTTGGACAGGTTGGAATGGCGCGGCTCGACCACGGTGCCGGTCACCTGCGGCGTCGGCGACACCATAATGTCCTTGAGCACGTTCTTGGAGCACCCGCGCCCGCCGTCGCCCTGGAAGTCAGGCCCCATCCAGATGATGAGCGTCTCGAGCGAGATCGTCTTGATCCCGAGCTCCTGAATGCCCTTACGCGTCTCGTACGCCTTCGCCTCGAACATCCTCTTGAGCCCGTTCTCCTTGTGGCGTGTCTCGGGCAGGAACTCGTACGTTTTGAAGTGGGCCTGCACCTCGGGGTCGGTCTTGACTTGCTCGAGGATCTCGCGCATCATGTCGCGCTTAGCCTTGGGCAGGATGTCGTTCTTGAGCGTGTCCTCGAGCACCTTGGGCATCACGCCGCCCTTGACCTCGCGGTTGCCCACCGAGCCGTACTTGGGGTTGGCGCGATAGAAGGCGATGCGCACGATCAGCTCGCAGAACTCGAAAAGCTCAAGGGTGTTGTTGCCGCCCGTCTTGCGCTTGTCGTACAGCTCGTCGCCCTTGAACCGGCCCGCCATCACCTTCTTCGCGTCCGACTGGTCCGACTGCTCCATGAGCATGTGGATGCGCGCCATCGTCCACGAGCCGATCGGACCGTCCTTGGCGGCCAGGCCGCAGTCGAGCGCAAAGTTGGTCACCTCCGCCTGCTGCAGCACGAAGGCGCTCTCGGCCGAGGTGCCCACGCCCCCGCTCTTCGAGTAGTACGCGAAGATGCTCGCGAGCTCGTTGAAGGCGGCGCCGAGCAGCAAGTACACCTCCTTCTCCCACAGCGGCCAGCCGTGGACGTCGTTCAGGTCCATCTTCTTCCACATCGAATTCCAGTCGGGCACCTCGTAGATGGCCTTCTCCTCGGGCGTGCTCAGGTCCTTGTCGCAGTTGAAGCGCACGAGGCCCTTGGCGAACGCATAGTTGATCGCATGGTTGAGCCGGTCGCGGATGACGTAATCACGGTAGTCGAGCTCGGGCACAGCGGCCGTCATCGTGCGCACGAAGCACTCGACCTTCTCGTGGGGTGGCAGGCGATCAAGCGTGCGGAACATGTTGAGGCCACAGAGCGCCACGAGCTTCTTATACTCGGCAAAGTCCAGCAGCGACGAGGCGGCGAGGAGCTGCTTGTCGCCCGTGAGCATCCCTAGGATGGCCTGCTCGCGGTCCTGTGCTTCAATGAAGGCGCGCTCCGCGTCGAGTCGTGAGAGCTCGTAGTATACGTTGATGTCCGGGTTGCCACGGATCGGGTCAGGCACGAGCTCCTTCATCTCGACAAACATCTTCTGGCGCTCGATGTCCTTGATGAAGTCCTCGACGTTGAGCAGCGGCACCTCTGGGGGGCTCGCGTGGAGCCCGTCGCCCTTGGGCCGCTTGCTCGGGTCGAGAATCTTGGTTTGGCGCTTCGCGATCGCGAGGAACTGCTTCTCGAGGGGACCGCTGAAGGCGCGCAGGACCTCGTTGACCTCGGCCGACTCCATCTGCGCGCGCACCGCCCCCATCGCGTCATTCTCCACGAGGGGCAGAATGTGCTTGTGCATGAGCTGCTTGTAGCCCTCGCCGCCGTTGCCCGCCTTGATCGCCTTCTTGCCGCTCGCCGAAGTGGCCATCATCTTGATCGAGACGCGCAGCAGCGCCTCGATGAACTCGGCGAAGCAGAGCTCCTTGTTCGCCTTGGCAGCGACGCCCTTCTTCGACTCCTTCGCCTTCGCCTTCTCCTCCTTGCTCGCACGGTCGCAACGGTTGTGCGCGTCGTTGAGCTCGCCCGTCGACACGGGAATCTTCGCCTCCTTGCACATCTGGATCCACTCGCGCAGCGACATGGTGAAGCTGTCGGAGGCGGTCTTGCCGGTGGCGCCCGGCGCGGCGCCCTTTTTGCAGTACTCGAAGAAGATGGAGCCGAGAGCCTTCAGGTTGGCGTGGGTCAGGTCGAAGGCGGGCTTGTGCCAGAAGAAGAAGCCCGGCAGGTCGCTCGCGTCAAGCCCGGCCCACGTGGTCAGCATGGCTTGGAACTGCGAGTCGGCCTCGCCCGGCAGAGCGCGCGCGTCGAGGGTCGGGTCGAAGCCGCGCCCGTCCGACGGCTTGACCACGGGCCCGGTCAGGTCGGTCAGCCCCGCCTTCGCCGCAGCGTCCTCGCGCCCCTCCTTGCTCATCCAAAGGGCGGAGCGCCCAACGGCCGAGCGGTTGACACCCTTCTTCTTCTTGGGCGTGATGCTCTTCTTCGCACTGGCAAAGCTCGCCAGGATCGACTGCAGCTCGCCGCTCTCCTTCATCATCGTGAGCGGGTCCTCGGACGTGTGCGGCCGGATGGATACCTGCACGCCGTTACCCACCTTCTTCCTCTCCAGGCGCGGCGAGCCGTTGCCCTTACGCAGCGCGCAGATGCGCAGCATCTCCAACTCGGGCATCGACTCGCCATCGAGCGAGCCCGTCTGCACGTGAATGTTGCACTCCGAGGGCGTGCTCTCAATCACCTCGAGTAGCGACTGCAGCTTGAACCCCTCGAGCTCCGCAGCGAGCTGCAGCTTGATCAAATATGGGTCGAGCCACGGCAACGGCCCGACGTTCATCGAGCGCTCTTCGCCGCTCAGGAGCACCTGGGGCGAAAATGCGAGCACCATCCGCGCGTGAAGCGCGAGGCCCGCCCGGATGGCCGCGTAGCCGCCCATCGAGGCGCCCACAATGATCAGCTCACGAGGCTGCACGAGCGCTATCTCGGCTTGCAGCATCTCAATCACCGAGTTGAAACCACCCGAGTCACCCTGCGCCAGGCCCCGGTGGAACCAGGAGTGCGTCGGGTCGCGCACGACAAGAGCGAACTTGACGCCGCTCTTCTTGCAGAGCTTGAGAAAGTTTTCCGGCTTCACGCCGCCCTTCTGGGGCAGACCGCCCAGCTTATCGTTCTCGCCCGCAAAGCCAATGACCATCGTTTCCTCCGCGCCATCGCCCTCAGCGGGCGTCTCGTACGACTTGAGCACGGGATCGCCCATCTTCTCACGCAAGAAGGACGCCTCCGCATTGAGCAGCAGCCGCTGCCGCGAGCGCGCGAGTCGAGGCGGGCGTCTCTCAGGCGCTTTCAGGGCATGGGCGCGCGCACAGGCATTTGGCGCTGCGGGCTGGCAGGCGCAGGAATCGTTTCGTGTCGCACCATCTTTTTCATATCGTCGTCCTTTCCGACCCGGCTAAGCTTATCGAGGACGTCATTTTCGTTCTCTTTGAAGACCTCCGTCATCCAATCAGAGAAGCTGCCGGCGTCGAACAGGGGCGGCGGGCCAGCGGCGAGCGGTGCCTCAGGCAGCGGCTTCTCATTCGTGATGAAGAACGGCAGTTCCTCGACGGATCGCGAAGTCGACCGAGCCGACGCCATCCCCTTTGGGGGCCGCCAACCTCTGAGGCTGAAGGGTCACTCTGATCTGTGCCCTGTCGATTTTCGTCGCACACGACCGACGCCAAACGCGTTCCAAACTTCGTTGTTCAGTTCCAAATCATTTTCCAAACTTGAGACTCTAAAGAGAGCCCGACACAGCGCTTTTCAAAATCCTCCGAAGACACAACACACATATACATGTAGCAAGCAAGCAGGTGCTTTTCTTGTTTCGACTACTCAAGGCGTCTTGAGTCAGGGGGGCTACCAGTGTCTTCGATGCCCACGGCGGCGTTTTGCCCCCCTAGCCCA
>ENA-UOXP01001127-UOXP01001127.1-mixed-culture-metagenome-genome-assembly--contig:-NODE-1127-length-19918-cov-31.638071_pt1 | contig 19918 bp, 29 predicted proteins | sample MGYA00238161_ERZ761639 | MGnify/ENA primary metagenome ERZ761639 (study PRJEB28913, sample SAMN08776760) | mixed culture metagenome | isolation source: Freshwater growth medium | place: USA...
GGCGGGGAGGAGGGCATGGAGGTGACGCCCTCCACGGCGGCGGCGGCGGCGGCGGGGTTGGAGCGTCCGGCGCGCAAGCGCTATCGTAAGAAGACAGCGGCACCGGCAGCGCTCACAGCTGAAGAGGCCAGGGCTGCCGCAGAAGCCGAGGGGCTTGAGCTGGTGCCCTCTTTGAAACGGGCGGGGGGCTTCAAGGGTGTGCGCATGCAACATGACAAGTACTACATGGCGAGGGGAGAGATCAAGGGCGAGCGGCACTTCCTCGGCAGTTTCGCGACAGCAGAGGAGGCGGCCTTGGTCTATCAGAGGTGGAAAAAAGAGGCCCGAAAAGAGGTGGAGGCGGAGGCGGCCTTGAGCTATCAGTGGAAACAACGGCGAAGGCACTAAATATGTCTACGTACTGGTTGACGGCGTACCGCCGCGACCACGGGCGGTTGTGCGAAAATCGGATCGCTCGCACTGGTGCGCGCGGTGTACTAGAGGTAGAGCGCCTTCGTGGTGAAGAGGTGAAGAGTTTATACATTATAGACAGTTAGTCAAGTCTATAGAATAGAACAACAGAGTGACAATATCACAATAAACGGAAGCCTAGAATGTGCTCCGGATCGAAGTATGCCTGGGAGGCGGTGACAGAGGGTGGAATGAGGGTGGCGGCGAGGGCGGCGGCGTCGAAGGTGTTGGCGAGGGCGGCGGAGGCGAGGGCGGCGGAGGCGAGGGCGGAGGCGGCGAGGGCGGCGGTGAGGGCGGCGGCGGTGAGGGTGAGGGCGGAGGCGGTGACGGTGGCAAATAGTATCGCGGTCCACAGTCGGCGCAGTCGCCGAGCCCATGGAACACGCAACCGCAGCGAAGTGCGAGCCTGGGCCCTCATCCTGGCAGGCGCCGTTTTGGGCCAATGCACACGTGTCCTGGCACAACATCGGCGGAGGCGAGGGAGGGGGTGGAGGAGCACGCGAGCGGTGGAGACGGGGCCGCGTTGCTGGCCGCTACGGCGCTCAAGGCGGGGCCATACGCGCTCGCAGTGCGCCTCCTTGCGGGGTGTGCAACGGGGTGAGGGAGGAGTCGGCGAAGGAGGTAAAGGCGCAGGGGTCGGCGGCGAGGGAGGCGGTGGCGTAGCGGTGTCGAGTGTGGCGGCGAAGGCAGCGGCGGTGATGGTAACGGCGGCCTGGGAGACGGCGAGGGCAGCGGCGGCATGGTTGAGGCGATCTGGGAGGCAGAGAAGGCGGTGGCGATGGCGGTGGCGTTGGAGGTCGCGGTGATGAGGGTGGCGAGAGTGGCGGAGAGGGTGGCTAACAACAAGAAGGGGAGCACTGGTGCGCCCGCCGCTGTTGTCTTTGAACACCATCAAAAATGGGCCCGCAACAATCGGACCCTCGACCTCATACCTGATGAGCAGTCTCGATGGTGCAATCAGCCGCAATCAGCCGCAATCAGCCGCCTTCGGCCACCAGCAACCGCCATCAGCCGTCATCAGCCGCCTTCAGCCGCCATCAATAGCATACCCATACAGCAATCAGCCGTCATCAGCTTCAATCAATCGCAATCAGCCGCAATCAGCCGCAATCAGCCGCCATCAATTGCATACCCATACGGCAGAAGCTCCGTCCTTGCATCGCTGATCGGTGCCACCGGCTTCGGCGGCCGCTCTGTACACACCACCTTCTCCCTGTTCGGCTTCGGCTTGCGCAGCCGCGCCGTCTTGGGCTTCGACAGTCGGCGAAGGTCGATGCCATTACCATCGTTCGCTTACGCCTTCTCGCCTTCGCCCCAACTACGAATACGAGGTCGCGCATGACGCGCGCCGAGAGGGTTGCCGAGGCGATGGACGAGCTGCACGCGCGTGCGCTCGGCGTGACGGCGTCCTTGCGCCGCTCGACGAGCCGGCGCAGCGCCTGTGCTTGCGGCAGCTTTTCCATCGCGCGGTTGCGCTGGCTCCGGTTGAGCATGCCACCCTTTTGCCCTTGGGGCCGAGGATCGCATCTGACTCTTCAAGCACCGCCGTCCGTAGCGTGCGCCGCAGATCGGCGAGCACCTGCTCGCCGCCGCGCGCCTCGAGCACAGGATTCAGCTTCGCAAGCTGTCCCGCGGTCGCGATGAGCACTGGCGCGTCCTTCTGCGCCAGCGACGTCCGCAGCAGACCTGGTTCTGTGCCTCGCAGGCAAAAAAAGCATGGAGAATCCGGGCTTCGATCCCGGTACCTCCCGTATGCTGAACGGGCGATCTACCAATTGATCTAATTCCCCGCCATGATGTGTCCAACGACGTCCTTGCATCACTACCTATTCAAACTACTTTCTGAAGCCTCACAATGTCCACTCAACTCACCCCCCCCCCTTAGCGTCCAATCTCTCGAGTCACCCTCCTGATTGACTAAAGCGCTCCCCGCACCCAAGGCCAGGGCCCCTCGCCTGCACGACCCCGTCCCCCCCTCCCCTCTGCTGCACCGCTCTCGTCCCCGTGACCCCGACTCCTTTTTGCGCTTTCACTGCCATGCAGGACGCCGCGCTCGCCGCCCTGCACACGCAGCTCGCATCCGCCGAGGCGGCACGCGGTGCGCACGGTGGCCTCGGCTTCTCCAAGCCACTCAAGGGAGAAGGCAAGGCGAAGCGCGATAACGACACCGAGGCGACTCGCACGCTGCTGAACGACAAGGGTGGTGGCAAGAACCGCGAGTTCCACACGACGACGGCGGGAGCGGTCGCGGCCGGCCATTGGGATCCATGGTCGCGGCCTGTGGCCTTCAAGATGAAGGAGGTCAATCGGCGTGTTGGCGGACTTTACAGCATGTTCGTAAAGGGAGGCACCGTCGGCTCTGTGCTGGACGACACGCCCTCTGCATCTGCATCTGCATCAGCAAGTGCGCCCGCGCCAGCACCTGCGCCTGCGCCTGTGCCATCTTCGGCGGCCGCCGCGACCTTCAACTGGAAGCGGATCATCAAGGAGCAGCTACGTAACGCCGAGGGACAGCAGCTCAAGATCAAACGCTTGAGGAAAGTCGTCCTTGCAGAGTATGCGCGGCGAACAACAGCCGCTCAAGGGGACAAGGACGAAGCGAGGCGCTTATTTCGCAGGAAGCTGAAAAGGACGCCAGGTGTCACCGTCGAAGCCAAGCTTGTGCGGTTGGGTTCCAAGTGAGACAGAGAGCTCGCTATAGACATTGAGCACGAGGCGTGGCGCGTCGGGCGGCACCGGACGCGGGACGTCATTACCGACCGGCGGAGAAAAGAGAGTGGTTCGCCGCGAGGCGCAATGTGGCTGAGTGTGGAATTTTTTCTTTCGATAGCCGGAATCAGGGATAGGCGATATGCCGCCGTACCCCCCGCCAACCGACGCGGCCATCGCAACCAGCAATTGCGGGGCCCACGCCCGCCACGCGTCCATTGCACGCGTCCCGTCCGTTGCGTCCACGAGCGTACAACCCGTATAGGTACCCGCGACCCGACCGCGCGGCGCGCGCGCGCGACATCGTCCCGACGACAGCCCGCTGTTGGCCCGGATATCAGCCCGGATACCGAGACTTGGAGCGACGAGCGGCCGGACGCCGACCGCGCAGACGCGGCGCGCGATCTGGATCTCGCGGATGCGGGCGGCGCGCTCCTGTGCAAAGGGCGGCCCGGCGCACCGCCACGCCGCCGGACCGCGGTATACAAACTGTACCGGGACATGCGGATCGTGGCACGCGCTTCGCTGCATGCGTCACGCTCTGCCAGCCACATACACTATACACGCGTCCTGGTCGGGCCTCGACAGGCGGCGACGGACAAGGGCAGGCTGGGCGGCGTCGCCCGCCGGTCCATCTCAATGAGAGTCTGAAGGCGCGAGTAGCGGTTTCGGATCGCGTGCTCGGTGCGTCCAGGCAGCTGCTGCGCGATGCGCCCCCACTTGTGCCCATACTCGCTCACCATGTGCACGATCGTCTCGTCCTCCTGCCGCGACCAGCTCACGCGTTCGGGCTTGGTCCACTCGGCGTCGACGCTGCCGCCTCCGCTGTTGGTACGCCAGTGGAAGGGCCTACGCGGCGCCGCCTTGCCACTAAGGACGTGTAGGCACGATTCAGAGAGCTCGGCACTGCTCGCGTCTGCCTCGACGGCAAGAGGCTTTGGCTGCTCCGCTTCGTTGAGCCGGTTCCACCGGTTGCGCACAGCGTCGTCGGAGCGGCCGGGCAGCAGCGCGGCGATCACGCGCCACTTGAAGCCATGAGTGTGCACGCTCTCGCGGATGAGAATGTCATCCGAGGTTGTCCATTCCTTGCGCTCGGCGACGTTGCGCATCGCGCCGCTGGAGGCGCCCTTCTCGCCGAGCGAGGCCGCGGCGGCCGACGCCGCCGCCTTCTCGGCCGCCACGGCGGTGGGCGCGCTGGTGGGGGGCCAATGTTGCGGGGGCGGCGGCGGGTACGGCCGGCACTGATGGTGGTGCTGCAGGGGCGGCGGCAGCACGGGGAGCGGCGCAAGCACGGGGAGCGGGGCGGTAGCCACCGCCGCCTCCGGCATGGGCGGCACTTCGCCCATCATCGTTGGCGCGCTGTGCGACGCGTCCGACGCGTCCGACAGCATGCCATCGGCGCCGAGGAGAATGTCTGAGTCGGCGAGCATCTCAAAGGGCGTGCGGTTGGCGACCGCGTCCTCGGCGCCCAAGAGCTGGAAGAGCTGCGACACCTCGTCCGTGAAGGCATTGTCGTGGTTGTCCTCGCCGTCAGCTCTGCCGCACAGGCTGTCGTCATAATAATGGCTCGGCGGCGCGAGGAGGCTCTCCTGGCTGACGAGGGACTCGAGCAGTGCAAGCGTCTCTTCCTCCTCCCGGGGCGTGGGCGACTGCGGCGGCGAGAGGCGCAGCAGCTTTTTGCTAAGGTTGGCGTCGGGGCTTGGCAGGCTCATGATGATCCCCGCGGGGAAGAGAGCACTGGCGAGCACATTGCCGTCAGCGTCGACGCTGGGCATGGGCGGCATCGCCGTGATCGCTGGGGAGGCGTGGCCCTGGGCGAAGGCCACTGTGAGCTCGCGCATGGACATTAGCCCACGGTCGGCGCGGCTGCGCTTCTTCCCGAGGGCGGAATCGGACCACGTGGCAAAGGGCGAGGAAGCGGCCTCGGCGACGTCGGTGCTCATGAAGTCCTTGAAGCGGGCGGGGAGCGTCGAGGCGCGAGCGGGGCGTGCGGCGGCAAGTGACTGCATCCTGAAGACGCCCGTTGGAAGGGTGAGCCTTCAGACGAGACGCCGGTGGCGAGCGTGCACGCCGAAGGTGCTCGGAACTCGTGGCGGTTATGTCGGTTATGAAACTTTGTTCATGCAAAGTGAAATAGCTCTGCGCCCGCCGGGGAAGTCTGCCTGGCCCGCTACATGTACATGTAGGAGGGCAAGATGTAGGCAGAGCCGCTAGGTTGCGCATCATTTCGCCCCTGCTTTTCGCTAGGCTTTTCGCAAGCAGGTAAAATGAATTTCGTCTTGCCGAGCTGCAGATAAACGTGAACGTGAACGCATGCCATTACATTGTACACAGCAGCGAGACAATGTCACACGAAAAGCGAGCGCGACCCGAATGAAGCGACCCTCCTCCTCCACGTCAGGAGCACACGATGAATCTCCCGCAATGCTGCTCATCGGCCTCGGGAACCCTGGCGTGCGCTATGCCGGCACTCGGCATAATGCCGGCCAGATGTTTGTTGAGCAACTCGTCGCTTTGCACTCGGACAAGTTTGGCCCATGGAAGCCTGCAGAGTGCGCGCGTGTGGCGTGGGGCACGCTCGGCGGGAGGTGCGTCGTCGCGTGCGTCCCAACGCAACCTATGAACCTGTCGGGCAAAGGCGTCGCCATGCTCGCCACGAGGAACGCCTGCTCGCCAGCCCGTGTCGTCATCGCCCACGATGACCTTGACTTGCAGTGCGGACGGCTCAAGATCAAGCAAGGGGGCTCGAGCGGTGGGCATAAGGGCATCGACTCATGCACAGCGTGCCTCCGCTCGGCCGACTTCCACCGGCTGCGCATTGGCATCGGCCGGCCGGCGCGCAAGGAGGACGTGCCCGACTTTGTGCTTGAGCCCTTCACCAGTGCCGAGCGGACGACGCTCGTGGCGCTCTTCGAGCGTCTTGCGCGCCCGGACCTGAGCGCGAGGCTGCCTGAGCTATGCACCGGCTCGGACGCCGTGCGTTCGCAGCTACTCGCCGACGTCGCTGCGCCAGCCGCCACGCCCGCACTTGCTCCTTCTGCCAAAGCACGTCCTCTGGCCGCCATGAGAAGCACACCAGGAGTTGCCGCAGCGGCAGCAGTGGCCTAATCGAGCGAGGCGCTCAACAATGCAGGGCAGCTGCCAAAGAATGAGCAGCAGCAACAGTTCCCGTCCGTCCCTGCCCCGAAGGTAGGTGACGAGGTTCAAACCGAGGACGAGAGCTGCGAGCCTCGCCCCAAACGGCAGCAGTCAGGGGACGCGCCCTATTTGGCCTCGCAGCAATCATGGGGCGCCGGGACTCTATATCAGGCGCTCCCTTCAGACTAGACCACGATGCAGAGCGTTGCTTCGGTTCGGGGGCGAGGGGGTTTCGGGCCCATGTTCGGGCCTCGCCTTCGGGGCGCTTCGGGCGTTCGCGGAGGCGGAGTGTTTTCGTTAGACGTTTGTCGAAACTTTAATTTGTTTCTCGCCATCAGATTCAAGGATCAAGATGCGAGAAGAGCCGCGCGCGAGGTTGCGGCCCCGCCCCCGGCGCATTGCCCCGGCGCCCGGCCGCGGCCCCCGCGCGCCCAAGGCCAAGCGCGCCCCCCGCGGGCCGGGGAGCGCGGGGTTGCGTGCCGCCGTTCGCCGTTTCTCGTTTGGAGGCACCGACGTTAGGATAATACGTTAGGACGTACTGGATCATATTACACAGATCCTGATCGCGTGTCATGCGCGCGGCGGCGCTGCGCAACGTGTTCGCGCCCCATCACCAGGTTGACGCTGCGGCGCAGCGCAGAGCGGCCGACGCGCGACGGCGCCATAGGGAGCGCCGAGGGCACCGGGGGGCACCGTGGTCCGCACGCTGCAAGCTCGATCGCTCAGAGACGCGCTTTCATTATACAACGTGAAGCCGAGGAGCAGATGGAGAGAGCCGCGCGACGCGATAGTACTACGGAGCGCATAGTGACCTTTTGAGCTGCGGCTGGCCTAGAAGACAGGTTGCTGCGGCGTGTGGCCATACGACGACTGCGGCGCGTACGAGCCGTAACCGCGCATGGGCGACGAGTGCGGCACGCCGCCGCCCTGCTGCCCCTGCGGCGCAAGGCCATTCGAGCCAAAGCCGCCGAGCCCCATGCTGCCCATGCCACCGTCGAAGCCGCAGTAGCCCTGGTCGGCGCCGAAGCCCTGGTTGAAGCCGCCGTAGCCGCCATTGGCGCCCATGTGGGGCGGCAGCGGCGTTATCGCGGGCGGGGCGACCGTGCTCGCGCGCCACGACGGCATCGGCGACTCGGTCGGCGACTGCGACTGCGAGCCCATCGCCGCGGAGAGGCCCGAAGCGTGCCGAAAGGCGCCAAACGCGTCCGCGCCATGGAGCGACTGAGCTCCATGGCTCGAGACGGGCGACTGAGGAATGTGCTGCACGGGGTCCACCTTGACGGCGAGCCGCGTCGGCTCGATCTTGATCTTGAGCTTCTCATCGTATGGGTTGTCAGAGCCAGTGCCGTCCGAGTACAGCGTGTGCTGTGCGCGACCGCGCAGCACCTTCACTTCGCCCGGGTTGATCTGCAGCAGAAACGATGCACGGCGTGGGCTCGGTGAGGCCTGGCGGCCTGCGCGCGTGCGCAACCACGCGCAGACGCACAGCGCGCAGGCAGAGGGGGGAGATGGCCTGCCGTGCTCAAGCATTCGGTGGGGCGCAGCTCACCCAACACGTCACCTCTCCCGCATCCGAGAAACAGCGCATGAAAGATTCCTGCACCCCCCTGTGCCCCGTCGCGTCCGCGGCACGCAGCAGTAGCGGGTCCATCGCGTTGACGGTGCTGAGCAGGGAGCGGAATGCGCAGCCCCTATGAGGCTCGTCCGGGTACCAGTGCCCCTGGTAGCGCGCGATCAGGAGCTCCTGCAGACGGTCGCAGAATATGCTTCGCTGGTCGTTGGGCTCAAACAGCTGCTCGGCGAACCAGGTCGCTGCCACGGCCACCTCGTGGGCGCACGAAGCGGCAGCCATGTCTTGGCAGCGACTGTTGGGCGAGTGAATTTCGTGTGAATGCGTTTGCCAGTGCAGCCCGGGTGGGGCAACCAAGGCGCGTACTGATGCAAAGGCGGACGGTGAGCGCGTTTAGAAATATCTATTGAAACATGTACCCGTTTTCGTATCAAACAAGATAATGCTCGTCTGTCGGACCACCGAAGACGCAAATGTCTGGCTGCGCGATACGTACGTCGTGACATGCGCCGGCGCGGCGCTCGAAGTGCACCTCCTCGAGCAGGACGGAGGCGGCCACGACGTGGTGCGCCAAATGCTCTCGCTCTCGCTCAAGGCGTACGAGTCCCGAGATCATGAGGCTGGCCGGGCCAAAACTGGCCGCGTGTCCAATGTCGTGCACGGTTGTGACGTGCGCAGCAAGTGGCTCGCCTGCGGGACTGCTAGCGGGCTGGTGCTGGCGTTCGACTTGCGCGCTGAACCGCCGCCGGTTGTCAAGCTGTCTGGCCACACCAGCGTGACTGGCTTTGTGCGACTCACTGCTTTGTGCGACTCACCGCGCGTGGTCTCGTCTTCCTTTGACAAGTCGGCGCGCCTGTGGTCGCTCCCAGACGGCGCGTGCCTCCAAGTCGTCAAGGTGGGCACGCCGGTGCTTCAGCTCGTGGTGCTGCCCGCAGAGAGCGCTGCCGAGGCTGACTCGCCCCGCGTGGCGATGGGATGCGGCGACGGCACGGTGCGCGTGTGGCACTCGAGTTCCCGCAAGGCAGGCAAGGCGCTCATCACGCTGCGCTTTGCCCACAAGATGTACGTGGGCGAGCTGCGCCTCGCGCCCGACGGTTCGAGGATGCTCTCCGTCTCCCGCGACGGCGAGCTGCAGCTGTGGAGGGCGGATGATAAGGTTGGCTTCGTGCCGGACCCAGAGGCGATGCCGAAGCGCGACGTGAGCGCGTACTGGCGGCTCGAGCTGCTCAAGAGTGGCTTGGTGGGCATCTCCGCGCGTGGCTCCATCCACTTTTGGGCGTGGGGCGCCTCCGACCCGATTGAATTGCAACCAGAGGGCGAGAGCCCCGCACTCCTGGAGTCGCCGTCGGATACACACGGCGAGGAGCCCGCGACGGCGCTAGAGTCGCCGTCGGATACACATGGCGAGGAGCCCGCGACGGCGCTGGTGGGGAGAGACGCCGTCTCTGGTGCGGAGGCTGCCGCTCCGGCCGATGCAGCGGCACCCGCTCCTGGCGAAGCGGCCGGCGCGTCGTCTGCCCCAGAGCCGTTCACGGCAACGAGTGGCAACGCACCGTTCACAGCAGCGAGTGGCAACGCACCGTTCACAGCAGCGAGTGGCAACGCACCTTTCACAGCAGCGAGTGGCCACGCACCGTTCACAGCAGCGAGTAGCAACGCACCGTTGGCGCTGCCGGCTGCGGTTCCGCAGGCACCTGCGCCCGTTCGCCTCGTGTTCGTGGGCATGCGTACCACTGGGGCGAGCGGCGCGACCGACGCGAGCTCGAAGGCCAAGGAGCTCGTGGTGCACTTTTTCCGCGGCCTGTTGGAAGGGCCCACCGTCGGGATGCCACCCACGAGCACGCCCACGAGCACGCTCGCGAAGGACGCGCCGCCCGACCTCCCGCCAAACGCAGCGTCTGCGGCGTCCGCGGAGACAATCCCAGGGCTCGTGGCGAGGCTGGCTAGGTGGTGCCAACTGGCGGCGGCGGAAGGGATCGAGGCCGACGAAGTACTTCAGCAGCGGCTCTGCATGATGGAGAGTGTGGCGGCCAAGGCTGGTCGTGAGCTCGGAGAGGCGAGCGTGCGCGCCTTCATCAAGCGTCATCAGGCTACACTGGCGCCCGCCGCCACGGACCTGAGTTGATGCCGTCGTAAGGGCCACGCCAGCCAGCGCGCAGGGGGCGCGAATCTCCGAAACGACACTGTGACGGTGGTCGCGGTCGGGTGCGGGTCCGACCCGGTACGCGTGGGCAAGATCGCCCCTCTCGGAGGTCGGAGAGGGGCTACATGTACAGTATCACCCTCGAAAGCCCTTTAGCATTGCTGCATAGCATTGCGTTGCTGGTACATGAAAACTACATTATGTTTGAAACAAAACAAGTTGGCGAACACAAAAGTCAAAACACACTTTCACAGATCCCGCTAACGACTTTTCCAGTCGATGTGTGTTTTCGTGCATGCAATGCTCGTTGAGCAGATCGTGAGCGCCTCCCACGCACGCCTATTCCGGGCCGTGGGTGTGTGTCCTGGCCGAGAGGGCCCTGAAACGAACGAACGAAGCTCGTTGAGCAACCTGGGTCCTGGCACGAAGCACGGATGCCACGTCCGCCGAGCCTTGACGAAAGGAAGGGGATGTAGAGAAAGGAGATGAAGAGGACAAGCCCAAAACCGTGCAGCTCAAGGTGTTCTGCACGCGGCGTTATTGGGCTTGCCAGACGGCACTGCTGAAGGTGTGCTGCTCCCGCCGCCTGCCGCGCACATTGTGTACACACATATGGAGCCGCTCGCGCTCAGTGGCGGCCTTCCTTGCTCGCTCGCTGAGCGCAGATAACCGCCACACAGTGATCTCACCATCCTCTCCTGTCTTGAGTGACACTCGCGCGCTCTCAAGTGCAAGCCCGACATGAAGCTTGGGAAGCTGATGCACTCATATTGCAGCGGCAATGGAGCTCTTGGGTGGCCATGGAGTCTGTCCACTTCCTCTTCAACTACCGCAGGCTCAGCAACCGCAGAAGCGGCATCAGCATCGGAGGCCCCCGAGGCACCCTCAACGCAGCCTGCGGCGGGTGCGGCCACATCGCCTTCACGCTCGAACTCACGGCGGCGGCGGACGGCTTTGGAGAGCAGAGGCTCATCGGCATACGGCCGCCTCTCCACCGCGGATGAGCTGACGTCGCTGCGGCCCTATGCGGCCCGAGGCCCTGCCTTTGTGGCTGTGCCACAAGCCAGTGCGTCGGGGCCTCCGTCCGTGTGTTCTTGCTGTGTACCGCGCGCGCGTAGCGTTCGGTGTGGAGTGCCTTTTGTCAACTGCGAGGACGATGTCGCCGTCTTTGAACGAGGGAGCGGGTGCGTCGATGGCTTGCTCTTGAAGGCGGAGGGGATGTCGCCGATGATGAGGGGTCGCTCGCGTTGGCGTTCGTCAATCCACGCGGCGGACTTGCGGCTGTAGGACGCGTAGCGGATGATGGTGTTGTCCTATATTGGTTGGCGGTGAGGAGGCCGGTTGAGGCAGAGAGGACACTGACTGTAATCGATCCATTCTTGTGCGTGGGCACGGTCGAGGCCGATCAGCGATCTCGAAAGTCGAATCGGTTGTTGCGCCAGACGAGGGGCTCGCCGATAGGTTGGTGGGTGAGGAGCGTGGTGTCTTGAGAGACTCGGAGTTCGTGGAAGGATTGGAAGCATGCACGCAAGAAGATGCAGGAGGTGTCGGGGAGGTGGTCGATGCGGTTCTTGTGGTTGTCGCGGGACTGTGAGAGGATAATGCCGCGGCCGAGGGGCGTGTGTCGTCGTGTAGGATTCAGGACCTCCTCTCCCATGTGGTGCTCGGCGTGGGTCGAGGTACTTGATCACACCCATTGGGCTTTTGGTATGTGCTTTGATGTGGGACCTGAGGTGCATGCTGATGCTGCCGCCTCCTTCTGTTTGCGTGAGGTAGCTCGCCGTCTCGGTCATGTATACCGGTTCGATTGCTGTGGGCGGTGCCAGCATCTTCTTTCGAGTGGAGTTCGGGGTTGGCGGCCCAGAGAGGAGGGCTTTGGCGTTTTGTTCGATCAGGTCGATGATCTTGTCGGGGACGAGAGCGTGAAGAACCAGCGCAATGATCCATAGAGGATGGATTGGAAAAGGATGTTGCAGCCGGTGAGGCTGAGTCGTGCTATAGGTCGTTCCACGCTGCCGTTCTCGGCTTGACAGTGCGGTATCGTTGGAGTCACCAGTCTTCGAGGTCGAACTCATTGCCTATATTGAGACGCCTATGGGACGCCGAGGACGCGGATGGTGGTGCCGTTGCGAACGATCGTGTGTTGGGGTCGCGAGTGGGCTGGGCACGAGCCTGTGTTGCCGAGGAGCTCGGGATGGCGGCGTGGGAGCCCGAGGAGAAGGACCTCTCGCTTGTGTGGTCTCGTTACTCCTTGCTTGTTGCATCGTACCAGGTTTGGATGGAGTGTTCTCAGGGCATCTTGTATGTCCGCGGTGCGGAGGATAAGTGTGCTATCTTCAGCGAATAGTGCAGGCGAATAGGGAGATTTCATGGCGATAGGTCTTGTTTCCGGCCTAAAAACGGTGGGTGGTGTTCCTATTTTGGTTGAAGAGGCGCATAAGGGGATCTGCGATGATGAGGAAGAGGAGGGGGGGAGGGGGCACCCTGCGCGACTCCAGAGCCGAGTTTGAATGTGAGGCGCGTGGGCGGTGTGTCGTGTGCGAGTACGCGAGCAGAGGACGTAGTCGATGAAGCCCTGGCCGAAGCCGATGGCTGCGAGGCCGTCCTCGAGGAATTCCCATGAGCATCTGTCGAAGGCCTTCTCCATGTCGAGCAACAGGAAGTGAGGGCGTCGATGTTCTCTTCATCGGCTAGTTCTTGGAGCAGCTGTAATCGGAGGATGTTTTCGGCGATGAAGCTGTCGGGCACGAAAAGCCGTTCTGGTCGCGTGAGAAGAATTGGAGGACGGCCACGATCATGCGTTGCGCGAGGATGCGCATGAGGATTAGTGTGATGGGTCGATAGTTGCGTGGGTCGTCGGCTCGTCGCGGTCCTTCATTTTGTAGTATGTAGAGGACGCTGTAGACGCTGATGATGCCTCTGCGTATGCCCTCTGGGAGCTCGCCTTTGCGCCGGCTCTCGTTGAACACGTTGGTCAGGATTGGGTAAGGATTGGGGCGGTGACCTCGAGAGGACCCGATAGAACTTGTTCGGGATGCGGTTAGGTCCTGGGCTCTACTGGGCTCTTGCCGGTTGGGAGGTACGCGGAGGTATGGAGGACTTCGTCTTTGGTGCGATGTCGGCGTCGCATTTGGCGGCTGTCGGAGGGAGCAGGACGCGGTTGCCCTTGCCGAGCGTTTTGATTGCCTTTGCTTTGGCTCGTGGTTCGATGTGCATGGCCGCGAAGAACGTTGTGAAGGCGGCTGCGATCTTGGTGTGGTCGGCTTCCTTTTGTCGGCTTCGCCAGGTGGTAGGTTCTGAGGGTTGGATGGGTCCGTCCGGTCTTGTAGCTTGAGTTCTTCGACCCACTGTGCGGCGTTCTTTGGCGTCCATTGTCTGTGGAAGGCCGCGGTGTTGACGTCGTGTTTGCTGCCTTTCTCGTAGGCTTCCTTCTCGAGCATGTCGTTGAGCGAGCGAGCGTCGTTCGGTGAGTTGTTTCTTGAGGTCATCTCGGGTCGAGAAGTAACGTTGCGTGTGTGTGCCGGCGCCAATGATTGCGGCTTCGACAACGCTGAGCTCTGCGTTGAGGCGTGTGTTGTTTCTTCGTCTTCCTGTCGTCTGAGCGTTTTGGATTGGTCGATGCACCGGGTGCGGATGACTGCTTTGGTTGTCTCCCAGGCTGCGCCCCATCCGTTTGCTTCGGAGTTCTCGGCGGCCATGGTGTTTTTGATGAGGGTGTGGCGAGCTCTCGTTGAAGTCGGCGTTGTCAAAGATGGTTTCGTTGATGGTTGTTAGGTCCCTCCCTCGTTCGGGGCGGGCGATGCGTTAGCGATGCGTGCCTCGATTTGGATCATGGCCGAAGGTGCGCTGGAACGTCTGAAGGTCGGGTGCCGCTGGTGTGTATTTCCAGATGTGACGGCGTCGTTCTGTGAGGTGCGTGGATGTGGTCGATGCGTGTGCGGTTACTCCTCTTCCCGCGACGTGTGTGCATTAGTGAAAAGTTTAGTGTTATTACCTAGGAAGTCACTCGCGTACAACATCGGTGAGATCGTACTCAGTGAGTACTCGGTGAGGATGTTGAGGTATTCGGCGGCTCCTTTGCGTAGGTTCGTGGCGGTGGCGGCTGACGCGCCGTCGAGGTCGATGGTGGTGTCGAAGACGCAGTTGCAGTCGGCGCCGATGAGGGATGCGTCTATAGACGGTAGGTGGCGTCGTTGAGGTGGGGTTTGATGTCTGTGTAGAACTGCGCCCTCTCGGTGGGGTCGACGGGGGTGTGTAGATGCTCGCGATGCGTAGGGGGTCGCGGTGGCTTCTAGTTGACCTTTACGAACTTGGTAGAACTTGGGTCGACCGTTGGGCCGCACGAGCGGGCCTTCTTGGTCTTCATGCTGCAGAAGCACAGGTTGTTGAGCAGCAGGCACTTGTGGCAGAGGTAGGCCTTCTCGCACATCTCCTGGTTGAGCGTAGGTTGAGCGAGATGTTGTAAGATGTTGATGGTGTTGCCCCAGGGTCCGGTCACGTTGCTCCAGGCCGTCTGAGGGCTCCATGTCGAGGTAGAAGAAGGGCAGGGGCCGCCGATCGTGTCCGTGGCGCGACGGATGGCCGTCACGCGGAGGCCGACGTTGGTGATCGCGGTGTTCACCACAGTTCCTCGAGGGTGCTCTCTAGGTGCGCTCATTGCATGTGGGCGATCTCGGGGTCGCCCACAGCCTGCCGGAGATCTTGCCCTTGATGATGGAGTTGGTCGCGCGTCCCTTGCGCGTCCCTAGGAGTACTGGGCCGTGTAGTCGCTGGCCGTCAGGGTGTACTGGACGAGGGTTTTGGGACCGTCACCTGGAAGCTTAAGTACATGTAGCTGTGGGTGGTGAGGATTGGTCGCCGAATGTCCTCTAAAGATGCAACCTCTAAAGACGTAAAGAGCATGTGGTCGACGACGCAAGGCTAGTGCACATCGACGACGTCCTCGCTTGTTCCTGCGGTCACTGGCACTGCTACACGCGTAGATGCGTCTTGCACGGCCGCTGTGTCTGTGCATAGCCGTTCAACGTCACAGATCGACGTGAGGCACGCAATAAGATCAACTTCCTCGCAAGACCAAGCATGAACACGGTTGATGCTACCTGCAACCCATCTGCAAGGTCGACGACGCAATGCAAGTGTTCATAGATGACGCCGCTTCCTGTGCCCGCTGCTACACGTGTACACGAGTAGATGCGTCTAACACGGCCGCAGTTGCTGTGTATAGCTGCTCAGCGTCTAGATCGACGTGAGGCACACAAGATCAACCGGCTTGCAAAACCAATCAATCCATAAGCACGGTTGATGCGACGACGCAATGCAAGTGTGTGCAGACTGGTGCAGATCGATGACACCGCTTCCTGCGGATGCTCCTACACGTACCTAGCTGCGTACAGCACGGCCGCTGCGTCTCTACAAAGCCCCTCAGCGTCACAGATCGACGTGAGGCACGTCAGATGAACGGCTTGCAAGAGCAAGCATAAGCACGCGGTTGACGCTACCTTGAACTCAAGTGCAACGTCGACGACGCCATGCAAGTGCGGATCGATGAGCTGCGTCTATACATAGCTGCTCAGCGTCACAGATCGGCGTGAGGTAGGCGTGAGGACGCAAGTTCAAAGGCATCGCATTCGCAACACAGCAATCATACGAGTGTATACCCGTTTGAGCACACCGTTGATGCGACCTTCAACTCAAGCGAATGGACGACATACAGCTGACCCAGCGTCACAGATCGACGGGAAGCACGCAAGATCGTCGAGCATGCACAAATGGGTTGAACAAGGCTACGCGACAAAGTGTTGTTGCGAGCAAGTTGACCTTGCGTGGCTCACGTCGATCTGTGACTTTGAGACCATGTGTAGCTTTGAATAGCTTTGCACAGACGGCCGTTGCGTCTGTATAGCCCCTGCCTCACAGCGTCACAGATCGACGTTAGGCTCGCTAGATCCACTAAGATCCTCGGGCTTGCAAGAGCAAGCATGAGCATGTGGTTGACGAGACCCTTGTGACCTCAAGTGCATTGTTGACGACGCAATGCAAGTGCAGAAAGATGACGCCGCTTCCTGCGGACGCTGCTACCTATACGCATCTAGGCGTGTGGCAGATGTGACCGCGAGTCATCGCCCCTGCGAGCGTGGCACTTGTCGCCGCAGCTGCATCGACTCAGCTTCGATGTGTCGCTGCGGCTCAGCCTTCGCTCTGGCCGGTCTGGCGGCTCAGTTGGCTGTGAGGTCGCCATCGCCCGCGTGGCCCGTCCACACGTACGCCACCGGCGCGATCGAGAACGTGTCCGCACTGCCGTCCAGCAAAAGTTGATTCTCCTCAGGGAGGTGCCGTCGCCCGCATTGAGCAACACTCGGCTGGCACCGTGATTGTTCCCAAGCAGCACGTCGGGGGCCGTCGCCCGTCCACGTCCGCAACCGCCAGCTACCGCGATCCAGAACGTATGCTCTCGAGCATCGTTGGACGTTGCCCCGGGCCCCTTATTTGTAAACCTTTTTCGGACTATAGATCCTGAAATGGTCCTTTATAAATACCCCCTTTGTGTACGTTTGTTCATGATTAAGTAGTGAGACGTTGATCGTAATATACAGACCGCATAGACAGACACACCCTGGACACACCTAGACATACTCAACACACCTCCCAGCTCCCTCACAGCGCGTGTCACAGGGACAGCATTCTGACACACACGTAGTCATGTTAACGCGCCCCACGGTACTGTGTCGACCCGTTTTATCTTCCCCCCCACACACCTCCCCGCGGGTGTAGAGGCCGCCGTCTGACAGACCGGCACCATGGCTTCGAGACATATTTGATGTCTCCATAATGTCTCCAACACGAGACGCTGTCGAGGTAGTGGATGCTTCATTCACATGTACGCCGGTCCGGTGTCTTGGGTGTCGATTTTATAACTGAACTGCATAGAAAAGTTTGACTTCTGTCTCACCGGACCGTGCCTGACGAGGCGGGCGACCATCGGGCGGCTAGCGAACTCCCGTCCCCCCTGGCGAGGGGCGGTTCGCTTGGATCAACCCCCCTACGAAAAGCCCCCACAAGTAATTCTCAACATGATTCATTACAACCTCTGTCATTCATTCACACATCCATTCATCTCACGGTCACAGCGGGCACCCGATGGCGCCGATCCTGATGAAGCGGTGTGACCACTCGTTCATATGTCGACACTCGACATATGATATGCGCCATATATACTATCGCCTTTAGCTATCGTCTCGACGAGCAACAGCGTCGCGACGGCGTCCGCTTCCAAGGCGAGGCTAGCACGTTGTTCCGGCGGCTCTCACGTGGTGAGCCGATCACCGTGCTAGCCATTGGAGCCTCCGTCGCTGTGCAGGCTGGATGCTTCGACGAGGTGGGCGCAGAATGCATGAAGTACAATGGGCGGGCGCAATTGGACCTCGGCTGGGGTCAAACGGGCACGCTGACAGGCTTCCTCGTCCGCTGGATGTTGTGGGTCAACACGACCTGGCCTCACCCGGCCCATCGGCTGATCAACAAAGCATCGAGCGGCACGGCACTGCAGACGATCTTGCCCTGCCTGTTCGGTACGCTCCCGGCGCGCATCGATCTCGTCGTCATCGAGGTAGGCAGCCTCGCCAAGTGGCTCAGCCCCAGTTCCATCGAGCTCGCCGTGCGAAAGTTCCGTGCGAGGCCGCAGCCACCGGCCGTGCTCTTCGTCACGGTGCCTCTATGGTACTCGCGCGAAGTGCTCGACGCGCAGGATGACGTCACCAAGGCCGCATGCCAGGCCAGGTACACGCAGAATGACTTCAAGATGGCGGGTCCTGCCAATTGGGGTGCGCAGCTCGAACAACCAGCAGGAATTGGACGGAGCCGCACGCGTGGCGGCACCTATTGGTCACGCGCCGAGGAGGAGGTGGAGCGCGTGTGCCAGCAGTATGGCCAGGCGGCCATCTCGGTCTACCGCGCCCTTGCACCGGCGGTCCGCGCCCGTCGCCCGGGCTTCTCGCTTGTAGACGTGGCGCGTGACTGTGTCCATCCGGCGCATGGCCACTGTGCGCGCGCGCAGACGGATGCCTGAACCAGCAGAGAACCGAGATAGAACCGAGACCGATGGGGAGCGAATCTAGGAGGGACGGACGCTGCGCCCGTCACGGCGCCTGCCCGATGCGATGCCTCTGCCTCAGCCGGCCCGGCCTCAGCCGGCCCTGTTCGAGTCTCGTGGTCGCAGACGGCAGCGAGTATGTGAACGATCTCATGGTCTATTGGCTTGCGTCGGCGAGTGCCGGCCCGCTGGCCGAGGCTCGCACAGAAACGCTGACGGAGGCCGAGGCGATAGCTCGTCTGCCGCCGGTGCTCAACAGTGGGCATGGCTTGCAGAAGCAGATGCGAGCGACGACGGCGTGCTACTTTGTGCATGCCGACGGCACGCGCCAGACCGCGGACGGAGTGACTACGTGGATGGTCGTCCCATGGGAGCCTGCTGTGTGCCAGGCGGATCTTGAGGAGGATGCGTCAGATGCGACGGTGCTCGCTCACGCGTGCAGGGTGATGCCACAAGCTCACTGCCCACCGATCAAGAGTTATGAGGCGACGCTCGCACACTGGCATGGCTCCTGGCCTCTAGGGTGGCTCTATTGCGATCGCACCATCGCGCCGCAGCGCCGCCAGATGAAGAACCTCGCCGCCTTCACGGCCGGCGCCCTGGTCTATCTGAGCGTGGCGATGCCTGCGTTCCTCGCTTTACGGGCAGGCACAGCGTCCGCAGAGCTGCGACTTCTGCACCTAATCTCCTATGAGCATATGGGCATCGCGCGCGTGAGCTGCGTGGCCGGCTGTACGTGTGAGAGCCGCGTGTGGGACGCTCACCGGATCGATCGGCGGCGCAACGTGTCCATCTATGTGGAGGCGGCCTTGCCGGTGACCTTCTCGGTGCCGTCCGAACCTGCCAACGGCGGCGCGAGCCCGCGCTGCAAGCTGGCCCTGCGCGTGCTCGGACGCACAAGCTCGGGCGAGCACCGATGGGTGATCGCGCGTCTGACAGTGACTTCCGGCGTCGCGACTGGAGGCCGAGGTGGACGTGTCGTCGACAAGATTACGAGACGGACCGGGACGGTAGTCGAGTAAACGCGGGAACCCCACAAGCATAGCAAGGTGTAAGCACGTTAAATATGCCGGTCAAGAGTTCGGGGCGCTTCGGTCGCACTCGCAGCCCGAGCCGGTCGGGTTGTACGGTACTACACTCTACTACACTGCTCATTGGCTACCGAGCTGGTCTCGTCGTCTATAGAGGTGCTGGTATACGTCTCTAGTAGTAGTACGGGTCCAGTGCTGCGTAGTGCGTAGTCGGAGTTCCGCGGGACGTCCCGCACCGGCTGCTGAAAGGGGACTGTGAGGAGAGGTGAGGGGCGGCGGGCGGGCGCTCGCGCCCGCGCCCCGGCGGCTTAGCAATCGCGGAAAAAATGGGACGGACCAGCTATTTCTGTGGGTTGACCCGGGTCGGGTGGGTTGACGCCGGGTGGGCGGGGTTAAGAAACTCTTGTATACTTGTAAGACTAAGCCTAGGTGTGGTGAGCCGTAAGCGGCGAGGCTGCTGCCGCCGTCCGAGTGCGAGTCGTCCGCCCCGCCCGACTATTTGAACGGAAGTCGGAACGCAGAACGGCGATTCGCGGTGTCGTACCGTATGTCGCGCGCGAGATTTTGACCTTGGACGGGAGGGTTTCAACACTCAGGTCGAGGCCCTCCGCCCCTCCGCCCCATAGAGTTACCACCTATGGTGTTTCGTTTCAACATAGTGCGTTTCCGCACGATTCCGGTATAGCGTATACGGTACCTTTCACTGTTACCTTTCTGTTGGAGATTGTTCAACGGCGCGAGATTTTGACCTTGGGGGAGGGTTTCAACACTCAGGTAATTACCCTATG
>ENA-UOXP01001134-UOXP01001134.1-mixed-culture-metagenome-genome-assembly--contig:-NODE-1134-length-19846-cov-35.104542_pt1 | contig 19846 bp, 9 predicted proteins | sample MGYA00238161_ERZ761639 | MGnify/ENA primary metagenome ERZ761639 (study PRJEB28913, sample SAMN08776760) | mixed culture metagenome | isolation source: Freshwater growth medium | place: USA...
ACGCGATACGTAGGCCAGATTGGGGGGCGCGCGTGAGGCCTGCTAGGCCACACCCTAGGTCCCGGAGGCATGCAGTCACATGCATTCCCAATCCACCAACTGTGTTTACCAAATTAGTGTGTAACGGGCTGAGCGCGAGCCCGTTAGTTTGTTGTGCAGTAAGATTCCCGCGCCGCTAAGGCAGCCGGGTCTCATGGCTACCCCCTGGAAATACACGGGGCAGCTGGTGCCGCGAGCCAAGCAAGCCGGTGGGACGGCTGCGCTCGAGCACCCCGCACGCGAGTAAGAACCACGAAACAGACGACCGGTCCGCGACCAGACTACGACCGCCGGTTTCCCGTTTCCCCCCACTAACGTTCGTCATCCGCACTCGCGGCCAGGATGAACGAGAACATGATCGACCAGACGAAGGCGACGAGGTTGACGAAGACCCCTTTGAGGTGCGGGGGCACGAAGGCCTCGCGCACCACGGTGGCGGGTAGCCAGAGATAGTACGCATTGACCTGCGTGCTCCAGACCGGCGCGTACGAGGAGAGTGGCGCAAACTGGTTCGGGCGCAACGATAGCGTGAAGTCATACCGGTCGTCGGGGCTGATCGACACGCACTCCTTCATAAAGAAGAGCTTTGTTGTGCATACCTGCGCGTCGGCCTGGTACGCGGTCGACACGAATGTGATGCCGCCCTTGAAGGCGGCCGAAATAAAGACAAAGATGGCGATGTTAAAGAGTGGGCTGAACAGGAATTGGTCCACTGCCGTCGCAAGTGTCCAGTGCAGTTTGAACGAGCCGAGCAAAGGAAACCACATCGAACAAATCGGCGCGATGAACGTGACCGAGAGAAGAGTCTGCTCGATCACTGGCTGTGCGCGCACGCCGCCGCCGGACAACAGCTGCGCGGTCAAGTTCCCGAGCGCGGATATGGTGCCGCTCTGCACCAAGCTCATCGTGAAGGGACGCTCCCGAAGAAGCTTCTGATACTTATCCCAGAGCGATGCGTTGGGCATGACCATGAGCTTTCTCGGCTGTCGCTTGTGTCGGGCCGGAAAAGTGCTCGTCACAGGGTCACCGAGTCGGCCGTTCTCCCGTTCACGGAGAAACGTCCGCGTTTTCTCCTGGAAGACGTTTTCCCTAATGCCGCATGCTGTACACCATCCTGTACTTGCCCAAACATCAACCCGAGCGGGTGGCGAGCTAGTAGCGGCGAGCCACGGATCAGCAGCCTGGATCCTGTGCCAGGAGCCCCCCTCGGCCTTCGTCGCCGGCCTCTCGCCCGCCGCGCGTGCATGCCGAGCGTCCCTTTCACGCCCACTCTATACTCTGCCCGCGCAAGCGAGGCACACTCATGCCAACGTCCAGATGGGATGCTCTCTGTCTGCGCTCTCTGTCTGCGCTCTCTGTCTGTGCTCTCTGTCTGTGCTCTCTGTCTGTGCTCTCTGTGTGTGTCTCTGTCCACGTCGCTCTCTGTCTCTCTCGCTCTGCTACAAGTCTGCGGGGCTGGCGAACCGAGCGGCCTTGGCGACCGCCACACCCGAGCCGACCGCCACCCGAGCGCCTTGGCGCTTGGCAAACTTGGCGACGCCTGAGGCGATCGCGGCCGCGTCGGTGGCGGGCGGCACGCCGATGACGCCGCGGATAGGCGTGCCATAGAGTGACGAGAGGATGCGCAACTGCTGGTCATACAAGATCATATCTCCGGTGCCGGGTTGGGCGCGCTTATCCTTGATCTTGACCGGCTGCACGACGCCGCCTTTCATCGCCGTCGTGAAGCGCGCCGGGAAGCCACCGAGCAGCGAGTCCATGCCCGCGAGGTATGGGGAGGGCTCCTCACGCGCCCCACGCAGGCCGACCAGGTAGCCTGACATGCCGCCGCCGCCGCCGCCGCCGCCAGCGCCGTCCTCGTCTCGCAGGTCGACCACGGGGGCGGGCGGCACGCTGCTAGTCCGTGCCGAGCGCGCGCGACGGCGACGCGCGGGGCCGGGGAGAAGCTCGCTGAACTCGGTGAAGACGGCGTCACGCTCGCCGCCCGCAACGACGCGCTCGCCGCCCGCAACGACGCGCTCGCCCGCGCCGCCGTCGCGCCCGCTGCCCTCTCGCGCCACGCCCGCCGACTGTGCACGCGCGGGCGGCCGCTCGCCGTCGCGCCGGTGTCGGCCAGCGACGGCCTGCTGGAGGGCTGCGGGCGGCGCTCCGTAGACGTCCGGACGGTAGACGTGCTCGAGCAGACGCAGCTCCTGCTCGAGGCGCGCGTCCGGCGTGGCCGAGGACGCGGGCGGCACGTACACCGGAGGCGGCGGCGGAGGGGCGGGCGTCAGCCCCTGGCCCGAGCGCGCCGAGGAGGCGCTCACCACGGCGCGCGCCGCGGGCTGAGGCGCGTGAGAGTGAGAGGGCTGAGGTGCGTACGGCGGGTGCGTGTCTTCCTCCAGGGGGGCGAGGTACGCGGCCGCCGCCTCGGCTCTCTCACGGTCAGCATTGCTCAGCCGGCCGCCCCCGCGCTGCGCCTTGCCCACACGCCCGTGCGGGTGCGCCGATGCGGGGCGCGCGCGCCGGTCACGGCCCTGTGGCGCCGGCGTCGCCAGTACCAGCTGCTCGGCGCCGTGGTGAGCGCATGCATGCGCCGCCATCAGCTGCTGCTCGCCCTGGGCGTGCTCGGCGCCGTGGTGAGCGCATGCATGCGCCGCGGCGCCTTGTGCGGCAAACACGGCGCCGGACGCCGAGGGCTCCGCTGCCGAGAGCAGCGCCGTGTTGGCACTCGACGGCGCATGCTGCGAGCGAGCGACGGCGGCACTCTGTGGGCGCCCGGACGGCTTCGCTGGCGCCGCGTGCGCCGGCGGGACGCCGAGCGCTTCGGCGACGGCGCGATCGAGCGCGTCATCGACGGCGGCATCGGCCTCATCGTAACGACGGCTCGTCACACGCAGCTCGGCGAGAGGGCTTCGCAGCGGCAACGCCTGCCGGTCGTACCCCGCCACGTGCTCGCCCGGCGGCGCACTGAAGCCAATGGGCAGCGGGGCGGGCGGCTTCGGCACCAGATTGGGCAAGGGTGGCTTGGGACCGTTCTCCTCACCGTCGAAGTCGTCCATCTCGTAACCGTCGCCTTCTTCATCCGGCTGACGAACCCCGCTGACGAACCCCGCGCCCACGTCATCCGGCTCCTCGGTGTCGCGGGGTTCGTCAGCGTGCAGCTCGGGCGCGCTCACGATGCACGCAGCACGCACCTCCGCAGCACGCGCCTCTGCCACTGCGGCCGCCGCGCCGCCCCTGCCTCCACCTTTGGCGCCACTTTTGGCGCCCTTCGACCTAGGTGCCAAGGGTGCGCCGCTGGCTCCCATCGCACCCTTGGAGGCACCCTTGCTGCTGCTGCTGCCGCCGCCGGCGCCGCCGCCGCCGGCGCCGCCAGCACCGCCCTTGCTGGTGCTGGTGCCAGCGCCGCCAGCGCCGCCAGCGCCGCCAGCGCCGCCAGCGCCAGCAAGCGCCTTGGTGCCGCTGCCTCTGGCTGCCGCCCCCCCAGCAGGGGCGGGAGGCGCGGCGGGAGGCGCGGCGGGAGGCGCGGCGGCTGCCGCGACCGTCACAGGCGCCGTCGCGGGCGCTTGCCAAGGGTCGAGCATCGCCGAGGCACGTGCGGCGGCGGCAGCGTGGCGTGCCCCCGGCAGGCCCTCGCCCCCCGCCGCATCCATGGCCGCCGCCGCCTTGAGATTGGCCCGCTCTTCCGCGGCCCTGAGCACCGCTTCGGCCTTCTCCATGGCCGCACGCTGCACCGCCTCGGCATCCATCGCCTCTGCCTGCTTGGCCTCTTCCGCACGCTGACGCCTCGCCGCCGCCGCCGCCTCCGCCTCCTTGACCGCCTTCTCCGCCGCCGCCTTCTTCGCAGCCATCGCCGCCTTCTCGGCCGCCACGGCACGCGACTCGGCGGCAATCTTCCTCAAATTGCGCCTCAGAGCGCCGCGGCGCACGAGCTTCTGCAGCTGCTTCGCACGCGCCGTGGCGGCCACGTGCGCCGCCGAGCCGCGCGCCGCCGTGGGCTGCTGCTGCAACGGCCGTCCGCTCACATGAAAGAACGTGAGCGCCGTGCTGAGCACGAGCGAGCCGCCCTTGCCAAACTTGTCCGGTCGGACCTCCTCGATGATCGCCTCCTCTTCGGAGCCGAGGTCGAGCGAGAGGATGACCGTCGCGCCCGGCTGCATCGCCACCACCGACGCGACGCGCACCTCGCGTGTCCCCGGCTCGGCCGGCTCGATGAGCTTCGTAATCACGGCCGCACTCTGCGCCAGCAGCGGCGCCGCACCGTATTGTGGCGTGCCGCCGCCGCCGCCGCCCCCGCCAGAGGCCTTGGGCGCCGTGCTCCCGCCGCCGCCGCTCCAGTCAAACGCCGGCTCGGCGGCGGCGGCCGTGCTGCTGGAGGCGCCGCCGCCTCCGCCCCAGTCAAAGGCCGGCTCGGCGGGCGCCGTGGCGGGCGCCGCCGGAGTGGTGAGCTTCGCGAGCATCGCGGCTTCCTCCGCCCGACGGGCCTCAGCAGCCTCGAGGCTCGCGCGATGCTCGGCGAGCGCCTCCTGCTCGAGGCGCTCCCTCTCGCGCGCTTGCCGGCGCTCCTCGGCCTCCGCTGCGCGCTGCCGCTCCATTTCGGCACGTCGCTGCTCGGCGGCGCGCTCCCTCGCCTCGCGCTCCTCGTGCTCCTGCTGCGCCTTCTTGTCCGCCGCCTCGGTGTCGAAGGCGTCCTGCTCGGCCATCGCCTCGTACCTCGCCTGCTGCGCCTGCTGCGCGCGACGCTCCTCGGATTCGTCAAATCTCGCGAGACGCTCGCGCTCGAGGTCGGCCTCGGCCGCCGCCGCGAACTCGGCCTCACGCGCCGCCGCCTCCTCCTCCTCTTGCTTGCGCCGCGCCTCGCGCTTCAGACGCGCGCGTTCTTCGATTTCGGCCTTGCGCCGTGCGCCCGCGTCCGCCGCCGACTCTGCAGGCGCCTCCGGCGGCGCTGTAGGTGGTGCCTCCGGCTGCGCCTCCGACGGCGCCTCCGGCTGCGCCGTCGGTGGTGCCTCCGTATATGGTGCCTCCGGCGGCGCCGTAGGTGGTGCCTCCGATGCCGCCGTAGTTGGTGCCTGCGGCAGCGCCGCCGTAGGTAATGCCTCCGGCGGCGCCGTCGGTGGCGCCGCCGTAGGTAATGCCTCCGGCGGTGGTGCCTCCGATGCCGCCGTAGGTGGTGCCTCGGGCGGCGCCGTTGGTGGCGCCGTTGGCGGCTTGGGCGGTGCGGCGGAGGTCTGCACCTCGGAGGCCTGCACCTCGGCTGGTGCACTCTGTGCCGCGACCTCCGCGGTGGCTTGCCTCTCGGCCGTGACCGAATGCCTCTCCGCCTCGGCCACGCGCTCCGCCTCCTCCTTGGCGATCGAGGTGCCCGAGGCGGCGCCCGAGGCGGCCTCGGCGGGGATCGCGTCGAGGCGAGCCTTGCGTTCGGCCGCATCACGCGCCGCCGCGTCACTCGCTGCCGCCTCCGCCGCCGCCTCCGCCGCCGCCTCCGCCGCCGCCTCCGCCGCCGCGCGCTGGGCCGCCTGTTCTGCCGCGGCCGCCTGCTCTGCCGCCTGGGCCGTCGCAGCCGCCTGCTCCGCCGCGGCCGCCTCGCGCCGCTCCTGCTCCAACTGGAAGGCCTTCTCGGCCGCGGCCTTCTCTACGGCGGCACGTTCGGCCACGTGGCGCGCGTGTGCGTCCTCCTCTGCCTCCCACTCGACCTGGAGTGCCGCCTCCGCCTCCGCCTGCTCCCGAGCTTGCGCCTCCGCCTCGGCCTCTCTCGCCGCCTGGCGCGCCCTCGACTCCTCGTCCCCCTCCGTCAGACTTGCAAGCCGGCCTTGCTCACGCAGCTTCTCGGCCGTCTCCTTGGCCTGCGTCGCCTCCGCGCGCGCCTGCTTTGCGATCGCTGCCTCATTCTCAAGACGCTCACGCTCTGCTGGGTCCTCGGCCTTAGCCGCCTTCTCCGCCATCGCCTGCTCGCGCCGTTCGGCCGCCTTGGCCGCCACATCCGCGGCCGCCGCCGCCGCGGCCGCCGCCGCGCGCAACCTGCCGGACTCGAGCTCCGCCACCTTCTGAGCCTCGCGCCGGAGAGCCGCCGCTCGCTCTTCGTGCGTGAGTGGCGTGAGCTGCCCCTTGGGAACGAGCCCCGCGCCGCGGCCCTCGCGCGCCTCGACCCACCACGCGTCCGGCGTCGAGCGATCCGGCTGGACCATGACGACGTCGTTCTCGCTCAGGCCGAGAGCGGCAACGGGCGCACTCACTAGCGCTTCAAAGGCGGTGAGTTGCACATACGTCTCGGGCACGAGGCCCTTGGTAGTGGTCGCGTCCGTCGCACCCACGCGCAGTGCGATCGCCCAGCCACGCGGCGGCTCGACGCCCGTCAGGAGCGCGAGCCGCTCGCCCGCCTTGATCGACATCTCGACGGGCGCCTCGGCGGTGAAGTCCGCGAGGGCGACCGCCGCGAGGGTCGCAGACGGATCCGCATTCGCGACAAGCACGGTCGTGTACGCGAGCCACTCGGAGACGGACTCGGTGCCGCCGTCGCCGCCGCCGCCGCCGCCACCGCCGGCGGCGGCTTCGATCTCGGCCTCGAGATCCGTCTCCTCGAGCAGCTCACCGCCGTACGCGGCCCAGTCCGCGCGCTCCTCAGCGGCGCCACCGCCAAAGGGAGGCGCCCCACCCGACCAGCTGACGTACGACTCGGGCACCAGTCCCTTTTCGCCCGTCTCGAGCACGACGAGGGACCAGCCGGCGGCCGACGTGGGCGTCGGCTCCGCCTGCCACACCTTCATCCCCTCGGGCGCGCTCACCTCGCCCGCATCCTCGGCGGTGAAGCCAGCCACCATCTGGCCATCCGCCCCGCGCAGGTACGAGGCGGGCACGAGGCCCTCGGCGCCGCCCTGCAGCCGCTGGCACAGCGCCCAGTCGAGCGCCTCGGGTGGGCGCCTCACGAAGCGCACGAGCTCCTGCGCCTTGCACGACATCTCCTTCGGGTCCTCCGCCGCGAAGTCGGCGAGCACGATCATGATCTCGCCCTCGCCCGCATGCTCGGCATCCACGCCGCCGCCTCCGAACTCGAGCGCATCGAGGCCATCGTCGAGGTACTCGTCGCCCGATTGGCCGATGGTCTCGAGACCCGCGAGATCGAGGCCCGAGAGATCGCCCGCGCCGCCCATCGTGCTGCCGATGCCGTCCTCGTCGGCAGGCTCCACATACGTCTCCGGCACGAGGCCCGCGGCGCCGCCGATTCGGGCGTAGAGCCAGCCCTCAGGGAGGCCCTGGGCCGGCCGCAATAGCTCGACGAGATCGCCGGCATGGCACGACATCTCTCCTTCAGCCTCGGCGACAAAGTCAGCGAGCATCCGACCCTTGCCCATCGGCAGGAACGGGCCCCTGAACATCTGGTCGTCGCTGGCGCCGTCGCGGATCTCATCGTCCAAGTATTCGCCCGCCTCGCCCTCGGCCTCGCCATCCTCGTAGGTCACCTCCACATAAGAGACGGGCACGATACCCTTGGCACCCACGGCATTCTCGGCGAGGTACCAGCCCGGCGCGTTCGGCTCCTCATGCGGGTAATTGTGGATCCTGAGGACCTCGTCCGCCTTAAAACTGAGCTCGACCGGGTCCTCGGCCTGAAAGTCGGCGAGCGCGGTGGCCGCCACCGTCTGCATTCGGAGAGAGTGCGACAGCCGGTGTCGATGAAGAAGGCAACCTGCCAGGGGCGCCCGTTGGAAGTTGCGCCTTCTCTGTGAAGAGTTCAGTTCAGTCAGTTCAGTTCAGTTTCAGTAGGTAGGTAGCTGCCTCACTTGCGTAGGCCGCGCTTGCGTAGGTAACTGAACTGAACTGAACTGAACTGAACTGAACTCTGTGAAGACGATCAGCGTCGCACGTTTCGCCAGTGGTTTGGCTGAAAGTTGAACATGTACATGTAGTTCCCTGATCCAAGTTCATGAAGTTCCGTGAAGTTTTTGAGGTTTCGAGCTCGGGTGAGCTCGCGGGACCGACGAGGCCCCGTCACAAAAATGTTGCTACAGCTCCTTGCTGCACTGCTGCCGATCGTGAGCGTGCTGTATCCCGCGTCGGCACTCGCCAGACCCGCCACAGCGCTTGTGAGGCCGTCGGCAGCTGATGCAATCACTTGTCAGAGCACCGCCCATGACTATTGCCGCCGCAGCTCCGTCCGCATGGATGCAGTAGTCGCTGAGGGCACCAGCGTGATCACGTGCGGACGCTGCAAGGCCGCCTATGCCGTCGCCCCGGACGCCTTTGGCCCAGTGGGCAAGCAGGTGCGTTGTTCCAACTGCGGCCATGAGTGGTTCCAGTCGGCGAGCCGCGTGTCCCCGGTGCCGCCTGGCATGGAGCTGGTCGAGTACCCGGCGGAGATGAAGGCCCGCATGGCTGCCGGCAAGCCCGCGGAGGCCGTCAGCCGCTTCCGCTGCTTTGTGGGCAACCTCGCCTTTGTCGCCACCGAGGAAGAGCTGCGCTCGCTCTTTGAGCAGTTCGGCACGGTAGTGAGCGTCACAGTCATGACCGACGAGACGGGCCGGCCAAAGGGCTTCGGGTTCGTCAACATGGAGAGCCCGGTGGCCGGTGCCAAGGCCATCGCCGAGCTCAGCGGCTACGAGCTGCACGGCCGCAACATCGAAGTGAGCGAGGGCAAGCAATCCGAGAGCCGCGGGCGCGGCCGCGGCCGCGGCGAAGGACGCGGCGACGGGCGCGGCCGAGGCGAACCTCGCGAATTTCGAAACGACGGGCCGCGCAGCGAAGGGCGCGGCGGGCGCGATTTCGAGAGCCGCGGGCGCGGCGACGGGCGCGGCCGCGGGCGCGGCGACGGGCGCGGCCGCGGCGGCGGCCGCGGCGGCGGCCGCGATTTCGAGCGCGATTGAGCGGAGCTTGCGTCGATGCGGCGGCGGGGAGGGCCCTTTCCCAGAGGTGCCCACAGTGAGAGATGGCTTCTCGGAGACCGCTTGTGGGCTGCTCGGCTGCTCCGCTCCCCCCACCCCCCGCTCAAACCCCCGCCCGCTTTGAGAGAGATGGAGGTGTGATCCGCGTACGGACGGCGAGAGGCGAGCGGCGCGGCGCGACCCCGTGGGGCGGCGGCAGCGAGGTGACCGCGTGTAATACAGTTCACAGAATCACAGAATCACCGTTAACGTCGCACACTGAACATCCCATCCACCGGCACGTCCGGCGCGTATATATCGCAATAGTAGGATAGGCGATGTTTACTTACTAACTTACTTACGGCGACCCGGCGCGGGACGGGCGGGGGAAGCAACCGGAACGGCGAACGCGCGCATCGCGAGCCCGCGCGCTCCAGATGCTCGGATGCTCCAACCGCGCTCTCGAGAGCCGAACAGTCGCTATAACGTAACATCGCATGGCCATGCGCCATCGAAGGCCCATTGCCCCATGCGAAGGCCGCATGTGTTGGAGAGATGTACTGAGGCAGTTATATTTACGCACCGGCTGCGGGCCGCGTCGGCGCACCCGGCGGGCGGGGCGGCCGGGCGGGGGTCGCCCCGGGCGCCGGGCGGCCGGTTACCCACGACCACAATTCGGACGGTGTAGAGCAACGCACGACACAGAGACGAGACTTGCCGCGCCCCCCGCCCCGCGCCCGACACCGACACCTGCGCACGATCCTACACCGCGCCGGATACTCGAGTTGTAGCTTGTACCATGTACGATGTAGCCATAGCCATAAACAGCACGATCAACGATAACGCCGGCGTCAACGCGCGACGACGGCCGCGAGTTCCCGCGGCACGAGAGTACAGACTAGACGCACGACCGTGCCCGCGTCCCCGGGCCGAGATCGCAAGTTCGCGGCGTCGCGGTATAGACGTTGTACGTCATTCAGCTGAACGCTTCATGGTTTCCGCTTCCTGATCGTGGACCACGGAGCACGGTCCCTTCATTCCTTTTCTGGGCTTAGGCTAATTGATCCTCATTTAGGCTATAGTGCTTCTTGTAGATGATTGGTCCACGATATCAGTTAATATTGGATGCGCGATCTCGGGAGCCTTGGGTGAGACACCTTGTGCGGGGGCAGATACGTCCGCCCGCACGGTCTTTACACGGTCTTGTCGCGGGCTCGCCAAAAGTTTGAAAGGTCGGGTTGAGGGCACGAGACCTTGCAATGGGCCTGGGCCAGCGGGTGCTCGCATGCCCCGGCGGCCCTCACCTCCTCGCACGAGTTGAAGCTCTGGGCGGACACTATGCTGATCTCTTCGGGAGAAGCGTCGACGTCGTCATGGGCAGGCATGAGCAGTGCGGCATTTGCAGCAAAGATGTGCATGGCATCCGGAGGGGAAGACGTCGCGGCGGCTATCAAGCACGCGTGGATCACCAGCATGGAGGCGACAAGGCGACGCGGCATCCAACGTTATGATGTTTGTGCGTGGAGCCGTGCGAGTAAAGTTCAGCTGTGCCTAAATAGGCCGTCAAAAAAACAGCACGTTCTGCTTCTGGCATGCAATGCCTCGCATGGCCCCAAACTTTTTCACACTTCCGTGTCCAACTGGACACTTTTGCCGTTGAGCCGTTCGTCGCCGAAAGCCCGAAACGCCATCATTTTTAAAACTTCCCCCTTGTTATCAGGTTCCTAATCCAATCAAGGGAATCCAATTGTATTTATCCTGGAGTTAAGTGAAAACAGGAGACAGGAGATCCGAGCTGTACATTCGAGCTTAAGAGTTATGTCCCGAACAATTGCTGGTCCCGAACCGGTCAGGGTCGAGTAGAGCCGTCGTTTACACAAGGGCGTTTACAATGTTCAGAAGGTAAACAGATGGTGTGTCTACCTGTCGTCTCGAGCGGAGAGGATCCACGTGGGGGAGATCCCCCCAGGGACTTGTGGGTCGCCACAATGAGAGAGAGGGTCGACGATGGGACTGGAGGACGAAGCCTGTGTTATTTCGACTACAGACTGTAAAACTAGCTTGCATGCTCCGGTTGCTGTGATGATTGCTTAGACGGAAAGTATGATGCTCCTAGGGCCAGATATCATTTTTTCGATTGTGGTGTGATGGACATGTATGGAAGAAGCAGATCGAACGTCTCTCATGGAAAATTCCTAGACGCGAACGCTCTTTCCATAAACGGGTGTTATGGCGTGATTATGGAATGAGCAGGCCGCATTCTCACTCTAGACGCAAAGATGCTGGGAGCGCTGTCGACTCTTCCCGGAGGCATGACGGGAGTCAGCAAGTTCGCCAAGATCCGCACGGCCGTCAAGATTGCTGCAATGTTCAAGGGCATCACCCTCAAGGACACGCTGCGCAACAGAATTGAGGCCCTGCTCATCCGCGAGGCGCAGCAGAGCGACAAGCTCCTCTTTGCCCACCGGCGGCAGCTGGCGCGGGAGAACACGTGCCAGTACCTGGCGGCGCTCATCAAGGATGACAGGATGCTGCAAAAGTGGAGCGATGCGAGCACGGAGCGGCACAGGTGGGTCGAGGCGGCGATCGGTCTGCAGGCAGCATGGGCTGCACGTGGCCAAAGTGGACACGAGTTCCGAGCCATCAAGGAGCGCGTGCGCGGTGCGGCGCAGAGGAGCGCGCGGATGCGCATCCGCATGGAGCTCTGCGAGATTTGCATCCTGCGCGACGAGGTGCACCGCATCGCGAGCGAGTTCTTCGGGCTCGTCGCGCCGTCGCTCGCCAAGAAGGTGCAGAAGCTGCGCAAGCGGCTGACGGCCGTCGCCGACTCGGCGGGTCGCGGCGGTCACGCGCACAAGCAGATGATGGAGGCGATCATCAAGAGGTTGGAACCCGAGGTCCTCAAGTACGAGAAGGAGCTCGACCAGCTCGAGAAATGGATGATCGAGCTCGACGTCTCGTCAAAAGCCGAGCGGAAGGAGCTCAAGCGCGCTCCGCACCGGTGTGCTGTGCACATGCTGCTGACGCGCGCAGCACAGAGGCTCACAGCCTCACACACGCACGCCCACACAGAATGTCCTCCTACAGCCCTCCCTCGGCTCACGCTGCTCGCGCCCTGAGGCAGCCCTGTGCGCGCGCAAGCCACCCCTGACTTCCCCCCTGACAGACTATGCGCCGTCTCTTGCGCGTGCGTGTGCGGCACAGGTGGCGCGTGATCATCGAGCGCGAAAAGCAGATGGCGCCTGCAAAGGCGAGGCGTGCCCTCGAGTTGCAGAAGATCGTCGCTCGCGTTGAGCAGGGGCTCTCGCCCCTCGAGGCTGCTCGCTTGGCTGCCAAGGCCACCGCGGACGCAGAGGCGGCGCTGGCAGCCGCGGCGGCTGCAGAAACGGCGACGGCGGCCGCGACTGACCTCGATGACGATGACGTCGCGAGTGAGGTAGGCGAGCGTGAGGGAGGTGGGGAGGAGGAGGACGAAGAGCTTGTTGCTGCCGACAAATCCTTCCGAAAGGAGAAGGCCGTGGCGGTGGAACCTTCACTGCTAGCTCTAGCCAAGAGCCTTGCTAGCACTTGCGAAACGCCTTCAGCCTCTTTCGAGCATGCTGCCCTTGGCGGCGGCGGCGGCGGCGGCGGCTCTGTAGGCGTCGCTCCTGAGGGCCGTGCGGAAGAGGCGCCGTTCCGTCCAGCAAGTCCTCTCCGCCTCCTCGAAAGTCCGAGAGCCCCACCCGCCGCCAACGCCGCCACCGCTGTGCTCGCAGCAGCCATCGACGCCACATCCTCCACCGCGAAAGCGCAGTTTCGGGCACCTCGTCAGTCCATGATCGAGTTCATGCGCGATTTCCGACTGACGGAGAATGTGCTGGAGCATACGAGGGCGAAGCGCGCTGAGGCGCACAACGTAGAGGACCAGGCGGCCGCTGTGGGCGCGGTGCGCCGCCAGCTGCAAGCTTTCCATCGGCACTCACATCAGGCGCATCTGAGATCCGAAGAGGAGGCGATGAGCGCCGCCGCGATGGCGAAGCGTGAGCAGATGAGTGAGGTGGAGGCGGAGGTGGAGGCGGAGGCGGAGGCGGAGGTGGCGGCGGCGGCGGCGCTCGACATATTGCTCGAGGCGGCGCAAAAGGAAGGGGACATGGTCATGCTCAAGGAGACGGCCGAAGCGGTTGCCGCGGCGGCTGCTCATGCGGCTGTGGCCGTGAAGGCGGCTGCGGCTGCAGAAGCCGCCGCTGACTCCGCGGAGCTCAGCGGTGCCACATCCCGTCAAGGGCTTGGCACCCCTATGTTTGCTATCCTGTCTCAGCCCGATGCATCCCTTCTTCCCCCTGGCGCCAGCGCGGAGCCAGAGGCGGTCACACGCACACCTGTCCCCGAGCCTGCCAGAGCTCTACGCGTGAGCTCGTCCCTCGAGCTCGGTCGCCGCGCGAGCGAAGAGCACAGCTCGAACGTGGCATCGTCCTGGTCGTCACCCGTCGAGTCACAGGGCAGTGGGAGTCGGGCAGAAAGTAGGCTCAAGGCCGCGGGGGGAAGCGTGCTACTCTCCGTGGGAGGCGCCGGCATCAAGGAGCCCTCATGCCGCAGCAACCCCTACACACCAGCCTCGGCGCAGGCCCACGATCCCTTTCCATCGGCCTCGGGCACGCCGCAACGGTCGCAGCCCGGACGGTCGAGGATGGTCGCATCGAAGGGGCGGCCGGCGACGGTGAGTGACGGCCGGTTGATGCAACGCGTGCACGCGGGCGGTGCTCTCACCGATACCGAGTACACGGAGCTGATGAGAATCGCGCACCCGACGCTCCTTCCAATGAGTCCAAATAAGGGCAGTCCAAAGGGCGCTGGCGGCGGTTATGGCGGCGGACGAGCGATCGGAGTGTGGGACTGTCTACCACTCGGGCGCAGCCGGATGTTGGGTGCCTTCATCGAGACGACCTTCCTCGGCGCGATCGTGCCCGTGTACACCCTCTTTGACACACAGCTTGCGTTCGAGCTCTCAACCCCCGCTTCGGCGCCCGCAGCTGGCCCGGCAGGTGCACCCTGGACGGGTGCGAGGCGCGGCGACCCAGCACGTGTCCATCAACTGATGCCGCCGACCAAGCGTTCCGGCGCGCACAGCCCTCTGTCCGCAAACGCGGTTCAAATCATCGGTGCTCCTTGGTCCGGCAAAGGGGAGATGCGGGGCGAGATACGGGACGAGATACGGGCGTTTGGGGGTAGCTGCATCAGCAGCCGAATCGAGGGCGAAATGGATACGGGCGGCGGCAGCCCTGGCGAACGTCCCGAGACGTATGACTTCCCGAGGCGCCTCGAGGCACTCGAAGCGCTCTCGCCAGGCAGAGCCATCTCCCTCCATGCGACGACTCTCGCGACGACGCCCCAGCAGCGTGCGCTCAGCGACCACCAATCCTTTGCCACGGTCACGAATGCACGGGGCGGCAGCGGCGGCGCCAGCCGGCAGGCCTCGAGCTCGGTGCCTGCGTTCGTGCAGACCATGAACACGTATCTGACGCCACGGTCTATCCGCTCGAAGGCGGCCAGCCCCCTTCCCAGCCCAGAGTGGTGGGAGAGGCCGCACCTGAAGCAGCCGTGGAATCATTCCACCTTCATCGAGCGCTCCGAGCATGAGAAGAGGGATTCATAGAGCGCCCGAATGACACGTCGGTCCCGAGTTGGTTGTGAACTTGCGACATCGCCCACATGATCCGCGCACCGCCCTCGGTGCCATGCGCGCGGGTGCACCCCCCGGGCCGCCCCGTTAGGGATAGTAAGTAAGTAAAACAACCCAGGCATACAATGCGAGGCGGTGGTAAATGTTTGTCACGCGTCGTCTCGAGTGTCCGGCCGCGTCATAAGCGCGCCGCGGCTTACGTTAAATGAAGCGCCCGCCTGCGGTGCGGTGTGCCGTGACGCACCAGCGCGCAAAACCACGTGACGCAGTCGTACATGTTCGTGCGTCATGTATCATGTATCGAAAAAAGCCAATCTCATAACAGCTCCGCGCGGTGCTAACCATACCTCGCGACAGGTGAAGCGACATTGTGGCGACCTGGCTGCCTGCTGCTGTATGCTGCTCCTCCGAAAACGAGGGCCCTAGATCAGAGACTTTCAAAGATATGTTCAACCGTGCCTCTTGGGAGAGGACGCGTTGAAATGCTCCTTGACCTGCATGCTGACGTACGTGGCGCCGCCGAAGTCGAGCCCGAGTACCGGCCCTCGTTCGAAGGCCCGGCAGTGGCTGAACCACGAGCAGTCCGCGTGGCTCGTTGAGTACGAGATGAAACGGCAACGGGCGCACTGCTGGCAGAAGCCGACGCAGGCCTGCAGGTCGGGCAGCCGAGGCACGCTGCCCTTGTGGCCGTTGATGCAGTCGCTCGGCCCGTTGTCCGTCGTTGCACAGTAGCCGACGCGGATAGTGCTCGATACGACGCCTTGAGGGCGCGAGGTGCTTGCGATGGGGCCGTCGGGGTCAGGGGATGAAGACGCACCGTTGGGGGCAGGGGATGATGACGCGCCGCGCGTGGCCTCCTCCATCGCTTCGGCTGAGACCTCCGCGTCGGGCGCCGCGCCGGGCACCTTGAGCTGCCAGATTGGGCACGCCGCGCGCAGAGCGGAGCGCCGTACTGGTCCGACAAGCTCACGTGCCCTACGAGACAGGACGGCAATGGACCTCGGCCCTGCATGGCGTTCGGGCTCGGTGCCCTCTGCGGCTGCTAGGTCGAAGGCGAGCGTGCGGTTGGGTAACGGCGCGTCGGAGTGCAACGCAACCAACAAAGAGAGTAGTGCGCCCGCACACGCGACGCTCGAGTCGACCAAGGAGGCATTCCTGTCGCCCACCAGAGCGTCACGTGCGCGCCCGAGACGGCGCCCGTGCACGTTCAAACTCGCTTGCGGCAGCCGTTGGCACAGCCGGTCCGCACAGCCGACATAGAGCGCTCGCACTTCAATCCGATCCATCGCGTCGGTCGCGCGCTGCGCCTCGTCGCACATACGAGAGCCGCCAAGGCAGTAAAAGTAGCCGTCGTCACACGCACCTCGCTTGGCGAGCGCCTCGGGCCTCACGGTGGGCGTGAGCCACGTGGGTGCCGGCGGCAGATTCCCATGCCACGGCCGTCGAAGCACATCGGACGCGTCGCAGCTGAAGGCGGGTGCCGTGGGCGCGACGTCGGCCGCGATGCCGGCCACGACACCCGCACGACCGGCACCGCCGTCAGCGCGACCGCCTCCAGTGCGTCTACCGCCCTCACCACCGCCTCGTCGAAGCTTGATTGCCACTGATTGCCACTGATTACCTCCCTCATCAGGTCGATGCTTGGGTGAAGCGTCGGCCGCGACGCGTGTGGAGCAAGCGGGGCGTAGGCCAAGGCAGCGCACAGAGGCCCACATACGCCCGAGGGTGAAGTCGACCCCTTGGTGGGACGCGTAGCGCAGCTGTGCGCGCAGCTGTCGCAAGATCATCTCGCCCCAGTAGATGTGACCCATGGCCACCTGCGGCTGCCCCCGAGGCCCGCGGTGCACGTGATACGAGGCCGCCGCCGCCCTTGTCAGGTTGCTAAATATGGGTGCGTCGCCGAGAGCGGCGAAGGCGGCTGCGTCAGTCGATCTGGGCACAATCTCGGACAGGTCAGATGCATCCGTGGCAATCCGTGGCAATCCGTGGCAATCCGTGGCAATCCGTGGCCATCCGTGGCCATCCGTGGCAATCCGTGGTCATCAGTGGCACGCAGTGGCACTCCGTGGCAATCCGTGACCATCCGTGACCATCCGTGACCGTCAGTGGCAGTCACTCGCCTGGCCGCGATCCACCAGTCCAGCACAAACACCGCGCGCGCCGATTTCGTCAAGTCGTTCTCACAGCCCCGCGACGGCGGACCGCACTCAATGGCGCCCGTGGTGATCTGCGAGCCAGATGCGATCGCGCCCAGCCAATGGTCTCCACCGCCGCCGCACACTCGGTGCCGGTGCTGTACAAGCGCCGACGTGTCGGGTGGTCCAGACGAAGCGCACTGGTGGGGCAGCACGAAGACGCCGGGAGCGATCGGGAGCGATGTGAGCGGCAGCGGCCTCTGCCAGAGCGTATCCCATCTGGAGATGAGGACACGCTCGTACTCGAGCTCGCTCGCACGCTCCGACCGGCGCATGAGCTCGACGGCGCGCGAGATGCCCAGCAGATGAGACGCCGTGCGCTCGCACGAGTTCTGACCCCAGCCATCCATCCCCGTGAAGAAGCCTTGGAAGCCGTTGCCCACACGGAGCAGCGAGACCTCGAGCTCACGGCACAGGCGATGGTTCCGCTTCACCTCTTCGGGCTCGTGCGAGCTGGCCCGCGGTCGAAAGAGCGCGTCGAGAGCCTTGCCGATCGTAGGCGACCAAGAGTGGCCGAAGAAGTGCACGTCGAGGCCAGCGCTCCGGCTGGGCTCGAGCACATGGCGTACGTAGCCAGCGTAGCAGAAGACGGCGAGGTCGAGAGCGCCAACAACACCGGCGTGCACCGCGCGTGTCGGCTCGCCCTCCACGCCGCGATCGAAGCGACCGAGCTTTCCGTGCAGCACGATGGCCGCGGCGACCCGCCGACGTTGCGGCATTGTGTGGAGAGTCCCACACTCACACCTGCGTGTTAACGTTCACGACAGACGCGACAACCGGTGCTACAGGAAGTAGAAAAGATACTGTTAAACGCTTCAACAAAAGTTGTTGGTCCTTGCTGGCTGCTTTACCCCTGGAGCACATGGTTGTGGTGTCGTTCCTACATGTATGCAAGGGAGACGCGCCGCGCATGTGCCCATGAAACGGAAGGAAGCAACGAAGGAACACGCGTTCCATGCCTACTGAGACGTTGGGTGAGAGGCCGACTACCCATGCGCCAAATCTCCAAATGGGGTCTGAGACCCCAATCGCAATGTCGAATGCCTCCTGCCACAGACCCTGATGGCCCGGCCGCCCTCAATCCCATGCTCGTTGCTTAACTCGTTGCTCTTTCACGCTCCAACATTTTTGCCGCGGCTGGATCTATCCTTCTTGCTGGGGCTGTCGCCGCGATGGCTCGGGGTCTCGCCGCGATGGCTCGGGGTCTCGCCGCGGTGCGAGCCGCTGGCTGGTGCTGGAAGTTTTCCCATTTCCTTCTTGACCTTGTCCTTCTTCGGAGCCATCGCGGGGTGAGCAGGGAAATGTCCATGTTTTTCGCAGTTTTTTCGCACACACTCGAGTCAATGGTCGTGAGCGCATTCAGATCGTCATCGTCCATGAACACGCAGTTGTTCCTCAGAAAAGCAGCTCAAATCCAGCCTTTCCTTGCAGTGCCTCATGGATCAAGGCCTTCCCTTCCTCGCCAATGAAGTTGCTCAACAGCCTGTATAGGGATGCAGACAAGCAGACAGGAAGGTTGTTCACACAGGAGGTATCCTTCCGTGGCCATCAGCTAGGCACGTGGTGCTTAGAAATCAAAGTTTGGGAATTGGGGCGACAAACTTACTCGATTTTCGTCAGTGCGCCATTGACGCGCAGAGCGTCGGCAATCGCTGTGATCCCATCTGCAGTGTAAGTTCCAAGCCCATAACGATCGAGGCCGCACAGCTGGTTGTCGCTGAGGTTGAGGCTCGTCAGCCCGCCATTAACGTGCAGGGCGTCGTCGATTGCAGTGATGATTGCAGTGATGCCCTCTGTGGTATAGGTGCCATGTGGGTCGCCCTTGTTGTCAGTCCAGATGCCGCACAGCTGGTTTCGGGAGAGGTCGATGCTCGTCAGCCCGCCTGTGACAGCTACCATAGCCACCACAGCGTTTGCTCCAACTGGACCGATGAAGTTGCCACTGACGTTGAGCGACGCGAGCTTGGTCTCTTTGTTACTCTTGATGGCCTTGCAGACTGCGCTTATGCCCTCATATTTGAGGTCATTGAAGGACAAATCCAGGGTCGTCAGTGCGCCTGTGACAGGAAGCAGATTGGCCAACACTAGCGCGCCTGTCACACCGACACCCTTGCCGGATAGGTCGAGCTCGGACAGACTGTCGGCGCGCAACTTCTTGATCGGGATGTTGCAGAAGATCTCGAGCGTCGGCTTACTGAGGACCACGGTCGCAAGCTCCTGTGCCACATTACCAGTGATGTCGTTCCAACCAACATCCACCGATGTTAGCGCGCCATTAACGCGCAGAGCGTCTGCAATCACTATGATGCCCTCTGCAGTGTAAGTTCCTTGGCCATATGCATCGAGGCCGCACAGCTGGTTTCTGGAGAGGTCTATGCTCGTCAGCCCGCCGTTGACGCCAAGCATCTTGGCCACGTGCTTGACTCCTGCTGTCCCACCAATGTTGCTCTCTCCATCAATATCGCCGCTTATGTCAAGCTCCTTGAGCGTCTTGTTCTGTTCTAGAGCCTCACAGATGGCCTTTGTGCCCTCCTCCCCCAACATGTTTTTGGCGAGTGATATTTTGATCAGCCCGCCTGTGACAGCTACCATAGCCACCACAGCGTTTGCTCCAACTGGACCGATGAAGTTGTAACTAAAGTCGAGCGACGCGAGCTTGGTCTCTTTGTTATTCTGGATGGCCTTGCAGACTGCGCTTACGCCCTCATCCTTGAGGTCGTTGAACGACAAATCCAGGGCCGTCAGCCCGCCTATGGCAGGCACGAGGTACGCAAGAAGCATGCCACCCTCGACACCTATATGTATCGCTTGCAGGTCGAGCTCAGAGACGGAGTCGTCGCGCATCATCTGCACCGGAATGCCGCGAATCTCGCCATAGCCGGCGCAGGCGACAGCCGCAAGCAGTAGCTCGAGCGGCGGCTCGCCCTCTCCCTCGATGCAGCTGAGGAGAGCGGTTTTGACAGCATGGCCTCCAAGGAACGGCCTCTCGTCCTCGTCCTCGTCCTCGTCCTCATCCCTCTCGTCCAGATCCACCCCGCGGACCGCGGCCACACTCACCTCAAAGCCCTCCCAACGCAGTCGGGCCAGGCTGGGCAGCATCCTCCCCGCCGCCGCCG
>ENA-UOXP01001159-UOXP01001159.1-mixed-culture-metagenome-genome-assembly--contig:-NODE-1159-length-19545-cov-36.566906_pt1 | contig 19545 bp, 8 predicted proteins | sample MGYA00238161_ERZ761639 | MGnify/ENA primary metagenome ERZ761639 (study PRJEB28913, sample SAMN08776760) | mixed culture metagenome | isolation source: Freshwater growth medium | place: USA...
GCGGCGGAGGTGGTGCGCCGGAGGAAGTGCTCGAGCATGCCGGTCATGATGTAGGAGTCTTGCCGTTTGGACTGGGCAAAGACGTGACGAGCGGGATCGACGGTGATCATCCAGTGATCGGCGAGGAGCTTGTCCCATTCGCCAGAATCGATCGCCTTGGTCTTAAGTGCCTCCGCGAGGGGGTGCTGGGGCGAAGAGGGGTTGCCACGGTTGAACGCAGATGCGAGCGCCTCTCCAAGTTTCTTGGCCGAGTCGGAAGGCCAGAGAAATCGGTTGGGGTGGAGTGGCACGAACGAGGAGAGCTCTGCATTCAGAGCGTGGATGCCGTGGACGATGGAGTGGATGGGGCCGCCGGGAGCATCGTCGGCGGCGGCGCCCTGGACGGTGAGGGTGAGCTTCGCGAAGGTGGAGCTGTCCCCGTGCCGGCCGATGAGCGTCGTCAGAGCCTCTCTGGCGTCGATCGTGTGAGCGTCGCCGAACTTAGCCGAGACGGTGAGCTTCTTGATGAGGCCGAGAAGGGGGTCGAAGGTGGGGTCCAACAGAATCGAGTAGCCGGCTCCGGATGCGCCTGCGCCTGGTGCGGGCGGTGACGCGGAAGGGGCCTTGCCGCTCTGCAGCGCGTCGGAAAAGCGCTTGCACCACTCCTTGAGTTGCGCTGCGGTGTACTCGCAGTCGGAGTTCACTCCGTTCAGGTTGTACGACAGCGTGTAGACGTCGGAGGCTAAGTCCTTGGATGCGACTGTGGCGAGGACGTGAACGAAAGCGCCCGCCGGGTCTTTGACGAAGATCTTGACGAGGCGGCCGAGGAAGGGTTCGAGCGCGGGCGATGGCCCCACGCCCGGAATGGTGCACCAGTCTGCCCAGTTGGCGGAAAGATGGTGAAGATCCGCCTTTTTTCGAGACAAAGTGGTGACGAAGCCATTGAAACTGGAGGCGGATGGGGCAGCGGACGGCGGGACGGTGGGGTTGACGACCCACGCGTCGTGCGCGTGGAGGAAGGCTTCGGCTTCCGACTTCTCGTTGAAGACGACGAAGGTGCCCTCGAGAGTGGGCTGCGCCGCGTCCTTGTCAAGTATGCAGACGGCCCATTGGTCGATGGTCGTCTTGGCGTGCGCGTTGGACTTGGAGAGCTGGACGATAGTGCCGTGGGCGAGGAACATAGAGGCCATCTCGTTGCGAATATCCAACACTCAGTGAAGGAAGACCGAAGGTTGGTCGCGTCCGAGCGAGCCGAGCGTCAATCGATTGAGAGCGTGTTCGACATTGCGAAAGCCTCAACGGATCCTGGGGAATCTATAAGTGAGCACTTGGACGGGCTGGCTTGCATGCTGTGGGGAAATGAGATTCCACAGTGCCTGCCCAAGTGAATCACTCCTCGAACCTCCCCCAGTGTAACTGATTGACTCTGACACTCACGCGCCGCATCCCCATCACTCGAAACGAACGGACAGGAGTGGCCGCCCCCGAAAATATCAAAAATGCCCGAAGCGGCGAAGGGGCGAGGGGCGAACGAGTAAGTTAAGTAAGTAAGCGAAGTAAAACATGGGCGAGGGGCGAACGAATCGTCAATCTACAATCCAGAATCCTAAGACTTAACGTCAATCGATAGCGAAGGAAAAAATTGCAAATTATTAGCAAGATCATCTTGATCTTCCCGACGTCCGATCTTCAAGATCAAGCTTTTCGCCACCGGGAGTGTACGCTCCACCCCCCGCGCTGATTTTTTCTCGAACCCCAGTCACTGGTTGTTGGCTGGTGGCGCCGCTCACCCCTCCGAGCCACCGTCTAGACACCCGGGCAGCACACTCTCTCGCCGGGCCTCGCACCCGCCCGCCCGCTCGCACTGTATGGTCTCTATCCGTCTCGCCCGCCCACGCGCGCGCGCCTCGAAGGCCGCGCTCATAACATGCTCATAACATGCGTGCCGACGAGCAGGGCGTGCAGGGCCCCGTCTCACGGCACAATAGATCTGCAAAGGACACGTAAGTGTCAGGGCGTGCAGGGCCCCGTCTCACGGCACAATTGACACGTAAGTGTCGCTCAGGTCTCCGCGGCTCCATGAGGAGATCCCTATCTCAAATGAGGAGATCCATATCTCAAATGAGGAGATCCGCGGCTCCATGAGGAGAAGGTTCGGCGGGTGGGACAATAGGGCGCGCTCACCGCTGCCACTGGGCAAGGAGATGTCGCGCGGGCTCGCGCGGTGGTTACCGCTCTTCAAGCCGCGGTCGGCGCTCGGGACCCCGGCGCTCGGGACGGCGCCTCTCAGACGAGAAAGCTCACGCTCCCAGCCCTGACAAGCTCACGGCAGATCCGCTCCTCCTCATCCGCATGGTGGTTGGCCGTGTGCGTATCCTCCATGTAGTGGATCTTGCCGTCGATCGCCTTAAAAAAGTCGAACCCGTGCAGCACTGGCCGTATGCCCTGGCTCACAAAGAAAGCGATTGTGATCAGGCCGGACGACGGCCAACGGTCGCCAAAGTGGTTGGCCTCGACGAGGTTTTTGACCACCTCGATTGGGATGAAGGTGCACCGAGCGAGCTGCTCCTCGGTCAGGTCTTGCTCGAGCTCGGCGCGCCTCTTCTTGTAGTACGGCTTTCCCATAAAGTAGTACGGGGTCGCGATCAGCACCGGCATCGTGCGCTCCGGATACTTGTTGATCAGCTTGACGCAGGTCCAATCGGAGACGACCCAAAGGTCCACCTTCTCCCCCACGTCGGACCGGTAGTCAGGTCGGGGCGCGTTGGGGCCGACGGGCTCCGCGACGGTCACATAATCGTTGAAGCGCACCACCGTCGCGAACCGATCGATGAGCGGCCCCGCGCCCACGCCGAGGACGCTCCGGCCATTCCCTATGATGCACGCGCCCTGCGCAAACCGGTCCCTGAAAGCCTCGAGCTGCGCGCAGGCGTCAAGGAACTGGGCACGCCTGTTGCTAAGGTTCTCGTATGTCAACGCGGTTGGGGGCGTCTTAGACGCCGTCGCCTTGTGCCCGTGCGTGGGCGACGGCGACGTGCTGCCGAGCATGCTGCGCCCAGCCGTCGGCGACGGCGACGCGCTGCGGAACATGCTGCGCCCGGGCGTCGGCCGCACTGCACCGTGTGGCAGCTTGGTCAACTTAGAGGGTAACTTGGGCGACGGCGACCGCGGGGGGGCACCGGACGGCACGGGCGAGGGTGAGTCGGTGCCGTCGAGGCGCGCCAGCTGGTCGACAAACTGCCGCATCATCGATCCGGAGCTCACGCTCTTTGGATCGAAGCCCATGCCGAGCGCTTTGGCCGTCGGCGAGTTTGCGAGGAGGCTGAGCAAATCCATGTCGTCGGCGGAGTCGAAAAAGGCGGCGTCCGAGGGGCTCGCCCCTCGACTCGCCCCACGCCCCTCCTCGGCGTGGGCCGCTACTCTCCGTAGCATGCTTCGGGAGGGGCGCTCGAGAGGCGGCAAAGGCCGCGAGCTTTGCCTCGCCGCAAGCTCCGCGAAACAGAGAACTGTGTCGCCCAAGTTTAGACCCAAAAACGGAACAAATTTGACTGAGAGCAATTTTTTCCACGCCGGGCGGTGTCCTGGGTGTCCACAGTACATGTACATGTAACCTTTCGCGGTGAAAAACAAAGCGACACGCGGGTTTACATCGGTTTCACGGGACATGGCCGCCTCGCAGCAGCGCCATCATGAGGTTTCGGGCGGCGCCGCGACGCCTGCGAGCCCTGGCTCCGCGTCCATGCAACCTGCCACCTTCTCGCTGGGCCTGCTCACTGGCATCAAACGGACGGCAAGCACGCCCATCCTTCCTCTCACGGTGAGCGATAAGCTGCACGCCCTCTCAGATACGCTCTCTCGCAAGCAGGGCCCGGAGGGCCGGCAGCGGCTCTTTGCGGGCCACTCGCACGACGTGCAGCAGCTGAGGCAGATGGTGGCCTTGCTCACCGCTCGCGCCTCCCGTCAGCACGGCGCCCGCGGCAGCATCAGCGACGCGGGCTTCATTGAGGAGAGCCAGCTATACACGTTGTGCATGCAGGAGCTCGCCGTGCAGCTTACGGTGCACTCGCCGGCGCTCTCGGAACTGTGCGGACAGCTCTTTCAGGGCTTCGTCCAGCTCTTCAAGCGTTCGGTACAGCATCAGGAGGCGCGTCTCGCGCGCGAGCGCGAGGCGCACGCCGCGACCAAAAATGGAGCCGACCTTGCAGATAGCGAGGCGAGATTCCACCAGCAGCAGCGCGAGGCCGCGGAGAAGCAGGTAGCACTGCTGAACAGCCGACTTGATGAGCGCGACCGGCTGCTACGGGATGTCGAGAAGAAGGCGCAGGCCTCCGCTGACGACGCCCGCCGCTACCGCCAGCAGCTGCAGCAGACGTTGGAGATGATGAGCGGCGGTCGCAACGGCCGCGGCGAAGGCGCTGGAAGCGGTGGTGGTGGCAGCGGAGGAGGAGGAGGAGGAGGAAGAGGGGGAGAAGGTGGCGGCGGTGGCGGCGGCGGCTTGAGCAGCGGCCGGGGCGGAGCGTTAGCCCGCTCCGCTTTGGCAAAGACACTCTTTAGTAGCGCCGTAGCGAGCGCCGAAGGCAGCGCCGTAGCGAGCGCCGAAGGGAGCGCGCCGGCGCCCGCGCCGCCTTCGACGAAGAAGAAGAAGGAAGGAGAACGAAGGAAGGAGATGATCGATGACGCGACCTCGGGCGTGAGCGAGCGCGTGCGCGACATCGAGGTCTTCCTCAAGGAGGCGATGGAGGGCGCGGAGCTCACCGAGGTCAACGCGACCAACTGCCATCGCTTGATCCATTTATGGGGGGAGGTCGAGAATTATGGCGTCGCCGGCCCCTCCGGGTACATGACCATTGTTCGGCCCGAACTGAGCGAAGCGACGACCCAAACGGACGGCACGGGCGAGCTCGAGCGGGCGATCGAGGAGCGTCGGCAGCGGCTCGCCGTCCGTGCCGGCGCCGTGGGTCACGCCGACTCGCCGATGGAGCGAATGTTAGCTCTGAGTCGCTCTGGGCAGCGCGCGGGCCGTTGGCCGCCCCGGGTCACCGCGCGCACCATCCTGCAGATCTACCTCGAGAAGCAGGGCAGCGCACCCGCCGAGCCGCTCAGCTCGTTCACGTATGATTTTTGCCTCCAGACCTACGGCCTTCGGTCGATTGCGGAGCGCAATCTGATCGCTCTCATCCAGTCGTCGATTGAATGGTCGACACCGCCGCAGTCGAGCGGAGACGCGCGCGTCGGGTCCGCTCGTCACGACGCGTCGGTCGCGCAGCGGTGCGCTACGTTTGCCAAGGTCTGCGCCCCTCCCAGCATGCAAGCGCTCACCACGGCGCCTGTGGGCCGGCTCAGCGCCCCTCCCAGCATGCACGCGCTCACCACGGCGCCTGCACCCCTTCCCCCACAGGTCTGCGGGCTGCTCAGCACCCCTCAGAGCGACCGCGTGCGAGAGGCGACCGCCGAGGTGGTCTGCTGCCTGTACGCCGAGATGCACGCCGCGATCGCCGAGTACAACGCGGCCTTCAGTCACATGCCGGCGTCGGCGCAGGCGGAGCTGAAGCTGCCCATCGGCGACGGCTCGGGCGAGGGCGGCATGCAGATGCTCTGCTTGCGCACCACCGCCGTCAAGGTCCTCAAGACTCTCTTCGCGCCAACTACCAGCGTGCATCCCGAGACGCTCGAGGGCATCGTGTCGGCGGCCGAGGCGCTCGCGGTCAATCGCAGGGGCAAGTTGGTCGTGGACGTGGATGCGCTCGTGGCGCTCACGATTGATCATTGGGAGGCGGCGCGGGAGTCTCTGCGCGAGGCCGCGAGCACCCTCTTCGGCGCCACCGATGTGAACAACGATGGCCACATCTCGCTCGACGAGTTCACTCAACTTGTCCTCCTCCTCCACCCGACTGCCTCCGAGGAAAGCATCTTCCATGCCTTCCGAGAATGCATCGACCTGAGCGCGGAGACGCGCGCTCGAGACGGCGCTCGTGAGGGCAGCGGCGCAGGCGCCGCGGCGAGCGCAGATGCCCTCGCGGCAGCCTACGCATCGTCGTCGGCTCCCGCCGGCATGTCCACGCCCGCCGACCCTGGCATCACGGCGGCTCTCTTCGTGACGGTGATGGAGGTCCATGGACTCCTCGGCGTCACGCTTCCCACCGCCGCGTCCTCGAGCGCCGTGTCGGGCGCGGGGCAGCAGGGTCGCTCTATGGGCCCTAATAGGGGCGCTGCCGTGGGCTTCTTGAGTCCCTCGCTCCCCCCGCCCGCTCTCGCCCGATACGACGCGAGCAAGGTGCTGCGGCGCGACTTGCTCCAGTGTGAATGGCAAGAGGCCGAAGTGCACGTGACGAGCTGCCTCGAGGCGACGAAGGCGCTCCTCTCGGCGCCCGACTCGGCGCTGCTCTCGGGGCTCTCTGCCATGCCGAGGGGCGCACTGCTCGCGGGCTGTATGCAGGAGCGCACCACGCTCCTCGCGGAGGTAGACGACGTCGACGCAGCGGTGCACCGGCTGCGAGAAATACTCCCCACAGAGCTCTCGGACGCCAAGCCCGCCGCCGACGTCAAAAAGGGCCCGGCGCCCTTTGCGGAGATGGACGAGGCCATTGTCAAGCGCGCGTGGGAGACGTACCGCAGCCTGCACCTGAAGCTCACGCGCGTGGTCGCACGCGTGGGTGAGCTCGAGCAGACCGTGTCGCGGGGGGGGCGTGCAGCCGCTGGCACTCCCGCGGCCGCCACACCGGTCAAGGCCAAGAAGAGCGCTGGGGTACCGGCGTCCGCCACACCCGTTAAGACCAAGTGAGTAAGGCCCACACCGCACACGCCTCGGCCTGCGTGTGTGTTAGAGAGTTCGAGTAGACGGACATGAAGGACAGAAGCGTCTAGCGTGGGGGGACCGCGACGAAACTGACTGACTGCAAGCAAGCAAGCTAAATTAGTCGAAACAACACAAGTACCTTGCTTGCTTGCTAGGACAGAAGGAGCTGGCTGGGAGCTTGACTCGTGTATGTACGCCGGTCCGGTGTCTTGGGTTTCGAGCTATAACATTGGGGGCTGTGAACCCTTTTTTTCTAATTCACAGCACGCGTGCCAGGCACACTGCGATTCTCTCAGCCCTTGTTCATCCCATAGAAGTCGCGTCGCCCATCCCTAATGATGCAAGTCGCTGTTCCCGGAGTCGTCGACCTAACCGCCGATGAGTATCACGATGAGTACGCCCTCGAGCTCCAGCACGAGGAGCTCCTGCGTCAGCAAATACTCGCACACGACGAGGCGTATGCCCAACAGGTGGCTATGGGACTCGAAGAAGGCATTGAGGACCATGATGCCCTAGCAGAGCAGCGTGCGCTAGCAGAAAGCATTGCCGCTGTCGCCACTGCGCGCGACGCCGTGGTCGCTCGCCGCATTCATGCTGCCCGTCACGTGGCTGCCGCCGATGCGGCCGTGGCCGGGGAACTCCAACAAGCGGCCCATCTGCAGCATCAGATTGCACAACGGGACAAGGAGCTCGCCCGGAGACTCGACAGTTGCCCGGAGAATGAATGGCGACAGAGAGGCGACCTGATCGAGCACCCGGACGCCGGTGGCGACGGACCCTTGCGCCGGATGCTCGCGGATGCTGTGCGCGTCGCCGCGCGAGCGACGGCCGCAAAAGAGGCGGCCGAAGAGGCCGCCCGCGCGGCTCAGATGGACGACGGGGGTGCCGATGGGCGCGGGCGGAAGAGGCGCGCAGACGACGGGCCCCTCAGACAGGACGCTGCGCGGCCTCCTCCCCAGCGCGGTGACGAGGAGTCGGCGCTCGAGTCGGCGCTCGAGCCGAATGAGGAGCCCGCCGACGGTCGTCGCTACATTATGTACCACGGCACCCACCCGGAGGCGGCTGAACAAATTGAGAAGCACGGGTTCGTGCCATCTGCCGATGGGATGCTGGGGCGCGGCGTGTACATGTCACGTGACGTCAACAAGGCTGCGCGCTACCCGCTCGACGTACCACGTGGCGACACGACGGGTAGGGTCATCCTCAAGTGCCTCGTCCGCGTGGGACGGGTGAAGAAGATTGACGCACCCGACCATCCGATGCGGCGGACGTGGTCTCAGCACGGGTACGACACGGCGTGGGTGCCTCCCCATTGTGGGATGGTGCCGAGCGGTCTAGAGGAGGATTGTGTCTTCGACCCTTCGCGCATCATAGTGCTGCGCCGCATGCCGGCGCCGTCCACGAGCGTCGTCGCGAGCGTTGCCTCCCGAAAGCGCAAGCAGCCCGTCCTCGTGATGGCGTGCCTCATTTGCCTGGAGACTAAGGATCCGGAGGAGTGCGTCTGCTGTGAGCTTCCCGACGCAGTGCTGGCAAGCAAGGCTGCAGCCGATGGCCGCGGCGCGAGTAGCAGCGGCGCGGGTGCCAGCGGCGCGGGTGCCAGCGGCGCGTGTGGCAGCGCTGCCGGCCCCAGCGGCGGTGCAAGCAGCTCCGGCGGTGCGCTAGGCGCAGCCCAGTGTCAGCACTGGGTGTGCCGGCCGTGCATGACCACATACTGCGAGAAGGAAGCCGACAATCAACGCTCAGCCTTCGTCAAGTGTGTCCACCCGGACTGCGGTGGCCGCGCGACAAACGCTCTGTGTGAAGAGCTGCTCGGTGTTCACAGCGTCGCGCTCAGCAAGCTTCGCCAAGCGCAAGCCATCTCGATCATCCCGGTCGAGAAGCGAATCTACTGCCCAAGCCGCGAATGCTCCGCCGTCTTCGAACGCCCCGAGGAGGGTGAGATCGATGGCTGGCCACGCGCCCAATGCTCGCACTGCCACAAGCCGCTCTGCGTTCGTTGTGGGGTGCCGTGGCATGAGGCGTTGGACTGCGTAACCTTCCAGAACCTGCCAGCTCACCTGCGGCAGGCCGAGGATATCGCCCTGCTGCAACACGCGCGTGACAAGGGCCTTCGCTCGTGCCCGCGCTGCCGTGAGCTTGTCGAACGACAGGGCCAAGACCAATGCAACTTCGTCGAGTGCCGGTGTGGCTGCGCCTTCTGCTACGCCTGTGGCGTGGCGTACCGCTCGACCGCCCCGACCGCTAACAATACGCACGGGACCCCAGGGTGCGAGTGCGGCCTCTTTACGGGGATCGTGGCACACGCGAACGCTGCCGCCGTCGTCCAGCCCGCTCCTGGCAACGCACGGGGTGCGGAGGACGACCGTCCGGCGCTACCACCACGGAATCCCAGCTTTTGTCGAGGACTGTTAGAGAACGGGCGCGTTCGCTGCCAAAACCAGCGCTCGCTCCGTTGCCAGCATCATATGTGTGGCCGCTGCTGCGGGTGCGGTGGACACGGCCCGGGGGGTCGTAGGCGGTAGACATGCTCTCGGGCATGAAGCGCAACCGGAGGGAGGCCAGATCTATAGCTCGGGCGGGTGTGGTGGCATGGCACCTCGGTGAGGCAATCGGGCGCGCTCAGAGTCGACCGGATACGGGAATTCAAACACAAACTGAGTGCTTTACCCATGTCCCAAGGGCGAAGAGGGAGTAGGGTGGGAATATACATGTATCCGGATCGACAGCTGTACCTTGAATTCAAAATAGACGTGATCCCGCCATTTCACACCCCTCGCCACGATTCCCGATATGTTGTGGCCCGTGCCGACGAGCGTCCTGCACCTCGTGCTCGCTGCGCCGAGAGCCCCGCCACGTGTGACTGTGCCCACGGCGGGCGTGCCTGGCTTTTGCACGTGGGTCACGGAAACCGCGCCCGAGTGCCTCATCGAGGTGCCCGATGGCTTCTCCGCGTCGGTGGTCGCGTTTGACATGAATGCCATCCTGCACACGGCGCTCCGCCGCGCCACGAGCTCGGACGATGCAATCAAGCTGTGTTATTCGAAATTGCACTCCACGCTGCGCCGCGTTGTGCCGGGCTCGGTCGTCCTCCTCGCGGTCGACGGCCCGGCGCCTCTGGCAAAGCTCGCCACGCAGCTGAAACGCCGCCGCAAGACGTTCAACAAGGAGGCCGCATCGTCGAAGAAAAAGGGCGCGCAAGCCGTCTCGAGCCTGGCCATCACGCCGGGCACGCGCTTTATGGACGACTTCGAGAACGCGATGCTCTACTTTTGTTGTGCCGAGCTCGCGGCCTACCGAGCGCGCGGCCTCACGTTTTGGATGTCCGGCTCCGATGTGGCGGGAGAGGGTGAGATCAAGTTGCTCGGCGCGCTTCGTCAGATCGAGCAAGCGCGCGCACAGCGCGAGCAGCGCGGCCGGGCGAGCGATGCTCGCGAGGCTGGGCGCGGCGCCTCGCGCACGCAAGCCTCGCCGTCCGCGGCGCGAAGGAGCAGCGTCGTGTTGGTAGGCCAGGACGGCGACCTCGTGCTTCAGGCGCTCACCCTCTCTCCAAGCTGGCAGGTGAGGACTCGGATTCGCTCCGACGGCCTCTGATGGGCTCCACTTCTCCCCTGATGACCTTTGATTGCCTCCCTCATCAAATCCGCCGACATCTCGCGCCTCTGATGACCATTGAGTGCCTCTCTGATGGGCTCCTCTTCTGATTACCTCTGATTACCTCTGATTACCTCCGATGGGCTCCTCTTCTGATTACCTCTGATTGCCTCTGATGGGCTCCACTTCTGATTACCTCTGATTACCTCTGATTGCCTCTCTGATGGGCTCCACTTCCGCTCTTCTGCGTCGGGCTCCTCTCACGCGCTCGCCCAATACGGTTCGCAGGTGTCCGTGCTACGTGAGCTACCACGTTCCAGTTCGGAGCCCACGTCGCTCATCTCCCTCGATGCGCTGTGCGCGAGCCTCGGGCTCAGCCATGGCGCCATCGTGGGCTCCGGCGCCGTCGTGGGCACTGGCGCCGTCGTGGGCGTCGAGAAGCGCATCGATCCTTCCGACGGGCGCAGCTACACGAAGCAAGAGTTTGAGGACTTTTACGGCCGCAGCGCGGACGCGCGCTGGGCGGCGGCCAGGCCGTCCCGTGCGCGCGCCGCTGGAGCCGCTGGCGCTAGAGCTGGCTCGAGCGCCGTATTGGGCGCCGCCCCGGCGGATGCAGCCGCTCCATCGAGTTCATCGAGTCCATCGAGTCCACTGATGATGACGAACCCATTGACGAACCCGAGTCCATCGATTCCACCGCTCGACCTCATCGTGCTCTCGTGCCTGATGGGCAATGATTACCTGCCCAAAGTGCGTGAGGCGACTTTTGAGCGATGCTGGTCAGCCTACCGCGCCGTGCGGCGCTCACGGCGCTTTGCAGCGAGCGCCTTGCTCGAGCCGAGCCGTAAAACCTTTGAGTGTGCGCTGCTACTCGCCTTGGTCCTGGTGCTCAAAGACATCCATAAGGTGGCGACCGCAGCTGCTAGCCAGCTCGTGTCGGCTGAGGGGATGACGCCATCAGCCGCACGGGCCGCCTCTGTGGGGGTGGGTCTTGAGCAAAAGCGGTTGGGCGCCTTTGCGGTGAAGGCGGTGGAGGCGGTGGAGCGGATCGAACGATCCAACGGCTCAGATCACGGAGCACAAGCCTGTGAGCCGCCCGTGCCGCGGCCGTTGGAGGAGCGTGGGTTCACACCCACGTCTGCCTTCACACCCGCGTCTGACGAAGACCTGGCGCCCGCCGCCGAGTTCCTTCGGGGCGTGCTTTGGACGGTGCAGACGTACGCAGATGGCTCGTGATGACTCCTGATGACTCCTGATGACTCTTGATGACTCTTTATGACTCCTGATGACTCCTGATGACTCCTGATGACTCCTGATGACTCCTGATGACTCTTGATGGCTCCTGATGACTATTGATGACTCCTGATGACTCCTGATGACTTCTGATGACTTCCCAGGTACGCCGATGGCTCGTGCCCTGACTATACATGGGAGTACCCCTTCGAGCATGCCCCGAGGTCCTCCCAGCTTGTCGCCTTCCTGAGCGCGCAGCTCCAGCCGGTCGGCACCGACGACGGCACCGTCCGCCTGAGCATAGCGGCGCCAAGTGCGCCAAGTGCGGCAAGTGCACCTCGAGGCGTGCTCCGGGCACCGTGCTCAAGTGCCTCTCCATTACCCTCGCCGATCATCGCAGGGCTCGTACTGCCCAGCGCGGCAGTTACAGAGCTCGCTCCAGCGGCACTGGCAGAGCACTTGGCGCCTGGCGGATGCCTTGGGCCCGCGATCGAGCTGGCGAGGCGGCTCCTGCACGAGGACGCTCAGGACGACGCGAGTGCTCAGGACGACGCGAGTGCCCAGGAGGACGCGAGCGCCCAGGAGGACGCTTTGGCGCAGGACGAGGTGGTCGCCCGCGAGGCGATGCCAGCACCGGAGGGGGCAGCGACTGAGGGGCAGGCGGTGACGGCAGCACCGGCGAGGATGGCGCGTGTGGCGAGGGCTGCCGAGGGCCCCATGCTGGCACGCAAGGCAGCGCGACGCGGCGAGCTGATGGCACTCTACCCCGCCCTCCTCAGCGCTGCCGCCGAGCTGCCAGGGGCCGCCTTCGAGCGCCCGCGCGTCCTCGCGAGCGCGCCGGCGTGGTTACGTCTCAAGCGAGCTCAGGCGAGCTCAAGCGAGCTCAAGCGAGCCAGCTCCAACGGCTCGGCACGGGCAAGTGAACGGGCAAGCGCCTCGGCGGCCGCTGCCCTGCCTTCACACCCGTCGGCCTTCACACCCCTGCCGCTCCCGCACTTGCCTCCGAGGCCCCCGACTAAGGCCATGAAGCCCGTGCGTCTGCCAGAAGGCGTTGAGCTTGTATGCGAATGGGTACCAGCGGATGTGGCGCCGCGTGCGACGTGGGTCTAGTCGGCCGACTCGCGACACCGAATGGGGAGTAACCGGTAAGCGACCGGTAAGCGACTCGCGACGCCGAATGTCCCGGGCCCCGCGCAGTCGGCGGCGCAGCACCACCGCTCTGGTTGTTGTTCGTTTGCGCGGCCGCGCAGTGTGCACGCATCTCAGTGCACTACAGGTACAGCACACGCACGCAGCACGCCGGCGCGTTCCGTCGTCGTATTTCTCGATTATTTATTGTTAGATTCCCACTACATACTAAGTAGTACGACGTCAAACAGCGGTCCTAGGCGCTGTCTAGTACACGAAGAATGTCAAATCTGTCGTCCAGCCATGGTTCCAGTGCATCTCATGCATCCGGTAGATCTGAATGGTTGCTCAGTGCGCGATCTTCGAGCTGTTCTTCAGGGAGAGCTGACCACCATTTTCTTTCTCACGAGAGAGCTTTCGGAAACGAGCCTTCCACAGGGCCCTGGATTCGTCATCAAATTCCCAAGCGCACATGCCGAAATTGTTGCACGAAGTCGGAGCAGGGAAAAAGAACGGTGCTGCTGCCATGTTATTTTCCCACATTTCGCCCTCTCGCACATTCTTTTGCGCTGCTGGCCGTTGCTTCTGCTCGGTGTAGGCGCCACTTGTAACCACCAGGCGCGCGCCGCTCGTCACCAGGTGGTATGCGGCTTTGGCAGCACGGGCAGTTGGCATGTGGTTGAGCACGTGACGAGCATGTACCAGGTCGGGGGATTGTGGGCTCTCCTTCGGCCAAACAATCTGAGGCAGTGCGCATGCCGCAAAATCCCACGGCGCAAATTGCTTGTTGGAATGGTGCGCGAAGCGAGCAGCGTTGAGCTCGATCAGATGCGGCACAATGTCGAGACCAATGTACGCGGTGAGCGAGTCAGTCTCCCAAGCACCCAGTTGCCAATTGACATCGCCACATGGCACGTCGATCATGGTCGTCACATTAAATCGTCGGATGATTTCGATGAGCCAGGTGCGGTCGGCCTCTGTGTGCACGCCCAGATCCGATCCCATCCCCGACGCTGACGCGCGGTGCAGCGGGTCCTGGTAGTAATGCTGCGGACTGAACGAACGGACCGCAGACTGTGCTGCTTGATGTGCTATGTTGTGGACATTTGATTCGGCCTTTGTCCAACCAAAATTGTAGCGAGCGGAAAATGCACCCACCGCCGTGCCGCTTGCATTCGCGCAGGAGCTCGGCTCAATTACAAATGACTTGGGCAGACGCCGCCACTTAGGACTATCTGGCATGTACTGCTTGCGCACCTCCGAAATCTCTCTCTGCGGCACTGTCACTGGCCTTGGTGATCCATCTGACGATTTCCAGTATGACTCATGGTACCCGATTGCTGGTGCAATGGCTTGTAATACAACAAGAAGCCGATGCATCGTGTCTGACCTGGCGGCCTCCAGCAACTTCCCTACGAAAAGTGAACATGAACGAAATCGTATTTTTCTAACACAGCTCACAGGATAAAAGAGGAATGCATGCTCGCTCCCTCGGTTGAAAGTGTCATGAAGTGTTCCATGGCTGTAGCTCTGTTTTCCCGGATAGCAGTTCCGCGGTTGTCACACGGCTGGTTCAAGCCTTAACCCTTCCCTTGAGCTTCGTCACAAATCGCATGGCCTGCTCTGTCGAGACGACGCGACTGCGAACTGAGATGTCACCAGCCTGGGCGCTTGAGGTCGTCTTCGCGACCGCATGGTGCACAATATCAAGCACCATCTGCAGCGATTCTTCAACTGGCCGAACGGGATCGATGCCCCATGGCGTTCCCCGCGTGCTCAGAATGGCCATGTACTTGTCGTGATTCTCCTCGATCCACTGAGGCGCGTTGTCGCAACCTGCTGCCTTGAGCTCGGCCGCCGTCGGCAGGGCTTTCAGCGTCGAGGCACGGCACAAAGCCTCCATAAAGCCTTGGAACTGGATCATCGCGTCGCGCCGCTTTCCAATCTCTGTTCTAGTGTCCACAACGACCATTCTGGAAAAGGCAAAGCACAACATGGCATCGCGCTCCGAAATATCTTTGCCGATGAGCTTCGATTCGTAGAGAAAGCCCAACCACTCTCCCACTGCGAGTCGATCCTTCGAGCCTCGAGGCTTCATGCGGGCGTAACTTCTGTTGCAGAGCGCGTCGTACAGAGTTTCGAGCGATGGCAAGTTTGCCTCGAGCACCGTGCAGACTGGCTTTGTGTAGGCATAGCGCGCTCGAAAGAGGTTGGCGTCGACGACGAGATGCTCTCGATTCCTTGACTCAAGGGCGATAGCTCGATTCATGATGTCGGTGGAGACCAGCCGCTCGACCGCATCCGAAACGTCCGGGATTTCGCCGCCCTTCACATACTTGCAGATCGCCAGGCGCACCAGGGCCTGGTAGAACTCTAGGCGCGAAAGGGAGAGCTCGCCGCCACCGTCTACTGCGAGCTCGCGCGTGGACGGTTGCTTTTTAATCTCGCGCGCGGCCAACTTGGACTTCGCATTCACCTCGATGAAGATCAAGTCGACGTCTTTGCGCTGGCAAAACTGGCTCGTCTTGGAGACCAAGTTGAAATCATCGGTAAAGTCCGTCCATGCATTCAGGCCGATGCCATCGGAGATGCTGCCGCTCTGAATTGAGTAGTACGTGTAGATGCTGCTCAGCACATCGTGGATCTTCCACAGCACCATGCCCACGTCCTCCACCTCGTCCGGGATTCCATCACCGTCCTCATCCTCGACCCCGTCGTCGCCGCCATCGTCGTGCATTAATATGAGCTTGGTGATGCCGAGTCTGAGGAGCTCCTCCCAATCGATGCTGAAGCGATTAAATTCCACCTCGTCCGTGTCGTACACGTCTCTCGAATCGGCGTCTTTGCGTCTCGGCTCCCAGATGCTCTTGTACACATCAAAGGGCTTGGGCTCGATCACTTTCCCTTCCTTGGGTCTGCGCGCACGAGGGATCACCTTCTCGGCAGGTGCAACAGCCCGGAGCTCAAAGTAGCGATTGGTGCGCACGGCGAATAAAGCTTCGTCAAACTTGAGAGCCAGCGCGTCGCGAGGGCTTGTCGCCTTGCGCGAGAGTATGCACAGCTGGTCTGCCCTTGCACTTCTTGCGCGGTGCTTCGTATCGAAGCGCTCGGCGGCCTCCACGGACGTTTCTGGCATCTTCCACCAATTGGGGGCGCTCGCGCTGAGCTTGAGCAGCTCCTTGCGCATCAGTAGCGGACGTAGAATGCGATCCCTGGACGCCCCTCGAGACGCCCCTTGGAGGGTGTCGTCCCGCAGCACGCGCAGCGCTGCGATCGAAGCAACCCCCTGCTGCTTGACTTTGAGCCATTTCGCCCCCGCATGCGAGAGTGCCGTCAGCATCTTTGGAGCACCTCCGCGCTGCACACGGAGCTCATCGATGCGCTCAAGGAGGCTGTGCGAGTGTCGGTCGTTCTTCGAAAGTACGACTGAAACATCACCGTCACGGTCTTTGTGAGCTGGCATGGAGGCCGATGGTACGAGGGCAGTCTTCTTCGACACGTTGTGCCTGCCAACAGCTGGTTCAGTCGAGACCTGTCTGGCGGCGTGCTTCCCGATAGATGGTGCCGACACCGTTTGAGGATGGTTGATCAGTGGTTGTGGAGCCATCACCTTCGCCAGAGACTGCTCAAAGCGCCTTTCCGGCCAATGGCCCTTGCGCCCGTATGGCAATATGTTGAGGCTGCCGCCAGATCGTAGCGCATCCATGTACATCTCTGTAGGTGGCCCGGCGGCGGCGAGGTAGGATTGAACGTAGGCGCTCGGCTCGGTCTCTAGTTGAGTGATCAACGTTCTCCCATGGGAGAATTTGCTGGTCGGGTGCCTTGCCAGATCGGGCGCCGCCATCTGAAGCAGTGGCCGTCACACGCTGCTAAGGAGTCTAAGGAGCCCGCCGAGGCGGAGCCGCACACGAATGCACGAAACCGACAATTCTCACGAAACGTGTTGAAAGCGGATCCGAATCATGCATGCCGGGGGCAAAGGCCACAAACTGTAGGTACGACGGAAGATCTTACGTAACCGTCGGACCGTTCCTTAAATGTACTTCCAGGAGTCTTCCAGGAACTTCTCCCCGCTTTTCCCGCCCTCGGTACTATTGAAGACAGCGCGTGTATCGCGCTACCGATACATGTACCGGTAACGTTCACACCGCCTTCCGTGATCTTTCGTTGGATGGACGCAATTGAGCCTCAAGCAACCGATGAGCGCGGCGGCGGCGCGCGCGAATACGCGCGCGACGAAGCGTTCCTGAGGCGTTGGACTGGGAAACTGCCCGATCGCGTGCGGCAAGTTGTCGATTTTGCAAAATTCGATCTATTTCCATCCCAGCCGGTGAGAGCGCTGCGCCGCATCGAAGGCGAGTCAATTGACGGCAACGACTTCACCGTCGGGGTCGCAAATGCCTCAGGACCGTTTCAGGCTCTACAGGCACGGGTGCAGGAGCTGGAGGGGCGGAATCGAGAGCTGCAGGGACAGCTCGACGAATCCGAACGTGGCAAGCGTGAGCTGCGCAGCATGCTCGATGAGCTGCGCAGCAAGCTGGACGATCAGCAGCAACCCAACCGGCAGCTGACTGAGCTCGTGGGCATCACCAGGGCGTCGCCAGCGGCAGCAAGCGGGCAGCCGCCCAGGGTGGCCGCCGCCCTCCCTCATACAGAGGTCAAGGCGGACCCGAGCAAGAAGGAGAACGATGCCGCCACGAGAGTGCAGGCGAATGTGCGAAAGCACCAGGCTGAAGCAGACTACCAGAAGCAGAAGCTGCAGGCGGAGACGGAGGAGAAGCGATTGTTGCAAGCGACGGCAAACAAGGAGCCAGCCGTCGTGGTGCAGGAGGAGAAGACGGACGCTGTGGTGCACCTCGCACGTTACTCCATCGTCGACCTAAGCGAGGCCGCGACTCAATTAGGCGGCGCGATCGACATCGTCGAAGATCTTGAGGATGCGGAGAAGTACTACACGGACGTCACGAAGGGGAAACAGGCTCCTCAGAAAGACAGGCCGCGGCTGATCATAATGTATGGCCCGCCTGGATGCGGCAAGAGCTACGCGCTCAAGGAGCTATACAGGCTCAAGCGATGGTCGCCGGAGGAATTTGTCCACCTCGACCCCGATGATTGCCGCATGTATTGCCGCGAGTACCGCCTGTGCATCTCCGGGGCTCACGCAGCGAAGTTGAAGTCGGTGCAGGAGGAGTATGGCGACCGGCTGAAGCCTACAAAGTGGATTTCGCCCGACGGCCAGTTCCAAGAGGACGGGTTCTCTGTCGACGGTCACTACCTGGCGCTCTCGAGCGCCACCATGCGCTCGCAGTTCCTCGTGCGAAAGAAGATGCTCTGGCAGCCGTTCAAAAAGAAGGAGATGACGGACGCCTTTGTTGATCGTGCGTTCGTCGCTGGCTACCATGTCGTCTACGACACAATGGGCAAAGATCCACACAAGTTCCTGAGAGAAGTGATGCGTCGCGCGCGCACGAGCCACAACTACCAGGTCTTTGTCTGCGGCTGCTTTGCGCCCTGGGAGATGGTGTACAGCCGAGGCCGCATGCGCGCGCTCGAAACAGGGCGGGATGTCAACGCGGGCTTCGTACGCAAAGAGTTTGACAACATGTTCCCGGACGCGGCGAACGGGCAGGTCCTTCCGGGTCAAGTGGACCGATCGCATCACAAAGAATTCGAAAAGGAGCTCCAGGAAGGAGACGAGCTGTTCCTCTTCGACCATTCGGTTCAGGACAAGACTTGGGTGGCCTTGCACTCAGTCAAAGGATCCGACGCCTCCTCGCGAGACGGTGAACATCAACCGCCGAAGGTGGAAGAGCAGCAGCAGGAAGTGGAACCCGACCCTCTGAATGCTGACACGCTGCTCAAACACTTCGATCCGTCCAACCTGAGCAAGTCCGTTGCGCCTGTGGCATTGTGCGTGGAAGAATGCTCGGCGATGCTCAACGCGCAGACTCGGATGAGGACCACCATCAATGAACTCGCGCATCAGCTCAAGGAGATGAAGGAAATGGGCACGGAGTTGATGCGCGAGCAAGACCGTACTCATCACAACGAAGACATCACAGAGCTCGAGAAGAAAATTTCGGAGAAGAGGAAGGACTTGGAGAAGATGGAGAAGAGCTACCCTGAACGGCGTGACAACGCGATCTCGCAGTACAGGCCGCTCCTCAACCAGTCGGTCTTCCGTTTCAACGCAGCGTACGCAAAGCTGCGCAAAGACGAGAAGCAGCGCATCGAGGAGGGCGCACCGGCAATCACGGAAGACGCACTCGAGTACATGAAGGTGCGCTGCAAAGAGGTGAACAAGCTCAAGGTGGATATGGTGCAACCCAGTGGCGCCGGCGCCGACGATGCTCTCAACACTCTGCTGGCGTTGATCCACAAGGCGAAGAAAGCCGTTCCAGTGCTCGAGAAGGTTATGGACGCGGTTAAGACGCATGTTGAAAAAACGTGCCCAAAAGCGAAGGACAAGGTGACAGACGAGGGGGGGGCTTCAATCAAGGGCGTACCGCGCTGCTGCGCCAAGGTTGCTGAAGAATATGCCGGCAACTACAGGAAGCTTTGCGACCTCGTGCGTTGCACCCTTGTCTTTCCGTCCCTGCACGCGATGGCTGTCGCCTTGAGCTTCCTCACCAGCGGCGCCGACGGCGAGCTGCAACGTTCGACCGACGATGACCACGATGGCTATCAAGGGGACTCGGATCAATTGTCTCGCGCAATTGTCTGCCGCGCCAAGGATCGCATCAATCCCGACTACGACGCAATCAAAGCCGGTGGGAACCGCGACATCCTTCTCAACCTGTGGCTCAAGCTCGAGGATT
>ENA-UOXP01001172-UOXP01001172.1-mixed-culture-metagenome-genome-assembly--contig:-NODE-1172-length-19400-cov-30.261204_pt1 | contig 19400 bp, 16 predicted proteins | sample MGYA00238161_ERZ761639 | MGnify/ENA primary metagenome ERZ761639 (study PRJEB28913, sample SAMN08776760) | mixed culture metagenome | isolation source: Freshwater growth medium | place: USA...
CGGTGGAGATGGCGAGGGTGGCGGTGGAGATGGTGGCGGCGGGAACGAGGGAGGCTGTGGCGAGGGTGGCGGTGGAGATGGTGACGGCGGGAACGAGGGAGGCGGTGGCGGCCGCTGAGGCGCTCCGGCAGGAATGGCAGGAGGAGGGCTGGGTGGTGGTGGTGAGGGCGGTGGTGGGGTGGGTAGAGGTGGCGACGGTGGCGGTGGTTGTGGCGGCGAAAGGGGTGGAGGTGGCATGGGTGGTCGAGGTGGAGGTGGCGAGGGTGGGGGTCGGGTGGGTGGAGGTGGCGAGGGTGACGGTGGAGGTGGCGAGGGTGACGGTGGAGGTGGCGAGGGTGGCGGTGGAGATGGCGAGGGTGGCGGTGGAGATGGTGGCGGCGGGAACGAGGGAGGCGGTGGCGGCCGCTGAGGCGCTCCGGCAGGAATGGCAGGAGGAGGGCTGGGTGGTGGTGGTGAGGGCGGTGGTGGGGTGGGTAGAGGTGGCGACGGTGGCGGTGGTTGTGGCGGCGAAAGGGGTGGAGGTGGCATGGGTGGTCGAGGTGGAGGTGGCGAGGGTGGGGGTCGGGTGGGTGGAGGTGGCGAGGGTGACGGTGGAGGTGGCGAGGGTGACGGTGGAGGTGGCGAGGGTGGCGGTGGAGATGGCGAGGGTGGCGGTGGAGATGGTGGCGGCGGGAACGAGGGAGGCTGTGGCGAGGGTGGCGGTGGAGATGGTGACGGCGGGAACGAGGGAGGCGGTGGCGGCCGCTGAGGCGCTCCGGCAGGAATGGCAGGAGGAGGGCTGGGTGGTGGTGGTGAGGGCGGTGGTGGGGTTGGCAGAGGTGGCGACGGTGGCGGTGGTTGTGGCGGCGAAAAGGGTGGAGGTGGCATGGGTGGTCGAGGTGAAGGTGGTGGCAGTGAAGGTGGTGGCGGAGGCGGTGCAGGTGGTGGCGGTGAGGGTGGAGGTGGAGGCGGTGAAGGTGAAGGTGGTGGCGGTGAAGGTGAAGGCGGCGAAGGTGAAGGTGGTGGCGGTGAAGGTGAAGGTGGTGGCGGTGACGGTGAAGGTGGTGGCGGTGAGGGTGGAGGAGGCGCCGCCGCCGCAGCAATCGTGATGAGGTGAGTGTACCAGTTGATGACCATATTTTCCCCACCCGCGTAACCGACCTCGATTCTGTGAGTTCCGGAGGCACCCGCAGGAGGCGTCCAAGTGAGGCCGGTGGTGGAGCCAGAGTACCTGAATGTCGCACAGCCCCCTGCTGCGATTCCGGTGCCTCCGAAACTCCCCGCGGCGGCGGTGACAAACCAGCCGCCACTGGGCATTGTGATGCTATACACACCGTTGTTCAATGATGACGTGGAGCCATCCGCCTGGTTTGCATAGCCACTGCCTGAGTTCAGCATGCCTTTGCCGAGAGTCTGGGTTGAAATGAGCGTATTGCAACCGTAATCGCTCCGCCAGTATTGGGGCCTTGCAATCACGCAGGCGACGTGAAGGAAAAGGTTGTTCCTCATCTAATTGCGCCGGGTCGACCGCGACTCTGGGTCGACGTAGCCTGTCTTCTCTTCGTGCTCAGCCTAATGGCCACCTAAAAAGGGACACACTCGTTCTCGTTTGTATCCGATTTGGTGCATGTCAAAACGCATGCAACACAATTTCAACACGACACGCCATGTGGCAGAAATGGCGTCGAAAAGGGGCGCTGTGCGCTGAACTGTGTACTTGTAACTTGTGTTGTTTCGACTACTTAGCTTGCTTGCTTGTACTTGTAGTACGTGTGCAGTCGAGTAGCTACTCTGTACTCTGGCGTGCTCGTAGCCTCGTACTGCGTGTATAATATCTGGGAGCGAATGGCATTCGATTTGGTTCATTTGGAAGTATCTCGTGTTCTCGTCTATAGTCTCGTATGGGAGTAGTATGGGAGTTGCGGTGTCCGGTGAGGGTGACCGGTGTTCCGCGTTGGCCGTTGCAGACCTCGCGCTGCGGGTCTGCGCTCGTGGCGAGCTTGCAGCTTCAGAGGCTGCGACCCGAAAGCCTCCTAATCCCTAAGACCGGCTCCCACGTCTTTCCGTGTACTATCCGTCCGCGGTCACGTCAGGGTGTCAGACGTGAGTCATTTCGTTTCGGGTTTCTGTCACAATTCCTCCTAAGAGCTAAGTGAATGTGGTCGAGCGGTTAAGCGGCCATATTCCGCCGGATAAAATTATACTTTGCCAAGCATTATTTAGCATAATTTTGCCGTCCGGATCTCCGGAAAAGAAACGCAAACCGAACCGCTGTACCGGTCTGACCGGTCGGTCGGCGGGGCTCGCGGCTCGGGCGTAAAAGATTAACGCATAACGGGGGTCTGCTGTTCAAAGGCGCCCCGCGCGCTGTGACCCGCGCAACCCGCATGTTTGAGGCACATTCTTGTCAGACTTATACTCTATGCCTTTTTGCTAGCATGGGTCGGTTGGGACCGGACATGGGGGGGCTGTGAGCCGGGAGGTCGCCCGGCACTCGCGCGGAGGTTGGGAGAGGCGAAGCAACGCGGGCCACGCAAGATCACGGTATGGACGCGCACGCACGCGCGCTCACGCCGAGCTCGCCGAGAACACGTTCAGGCCAAACGCGACGAGAAGCAGCGCCGCCGCGACGAGGAAGTGCATGCCCGGGACCTGGAGGGACGCGGCGGGAGACGAGAAGTGCGCGAGCAGCCGGGCGTACATGGTGGAGCCTATGGCCGAAGTGAGCTCCGTGAGGGAGCCGAGGGCGCCCAGGAGGGCACCTCGCTCGCCCACTGGCGCGAGTGAGGCGAGAAAGGCCTGGAGCGCGGGCAAGCTCACGCACCCAAACGCGACGATGGCGATCCCAACGACAAACCCGAAGGGCGTCGGCGCAAGAGCCGTCACGACGAGCCCCGATGCGAAGACGAGAAGCCCCGAGAGGAGAGACAGCCGAAGTCCGAGGAGCGGCACCATGAGGCGCGGCACGATCGCGAGCATCAGCCCGACCAGTACCATCACCGGCCCCGTCTGCTGCTGCGACCAGCCAAACCGCACCGAGGCGTAGTTGACAAACTGCGCGTCCAGCGAATTGCGTGCGAGCGTGACCAAGAAGTAACTCGCGGCGGCGGCTCGCAGCATGGCTCCATGGAGGAAGAGTCTGCGCAGCCCGCTGAGCGGGTTCGCGCCGCGCAGATCCATCTTGCCTGCGCGACGCGCGGCCGGATTCGACTCTGGGGTCGCGAGAGCGATGACGAGCGCATTCAGCAGCTGCAGGGCGCCCGCGATCAGCAGCGGCATCCGCGGTCCGAACTTTGTCCCTAGTAGGCCCCCAATAGGGAAGGCGATGATGAAGGCACCGCCGATCGAGAGGCCCTGGAACAGGCCCAGGTTGGTCGCCGTGCTCGCGGGCATCGAGCAATCGACCACGTATGCCTGGCACACTGGCGTCATGCACGAGCTGCAGCCATCAATGATGTCGGCCAGGTACAGCCCCACGCGGCTGCCACCGGAGGCCGCCTGGAGGAAGTTGGTCATGGCGAAGCCGAGCGCAGACCACAGCATGAGCGGTTTGCGCCCCAGCGCATCTGACAAGCCGCATAGGTAGCCGACGCCCAGAAAGGTGAGCAGCTTGTCAACGGCCTCCACGTTGCCACTGAGCGCAATCGAGGCCGCCGATGGCTTCAGATTGCCGTTGACGGCCAGGCGCACCATGAAAGACATGTTGATGGCGTTCAAGCCTAGCGAGAGGAAATAGAGCCAATTAGAGAGCAGCGCCCAGAGGAATGAGGGCGACCTCATTCCTCGACCTTGAGACGCCGACGCCGCCGGTCGGGCGATCGCAGCACTCAGCTCGGCACGCGGGCTGCCGGGCCTTCGTGCGACCAAGGGGCTCGGCGTGCGCAGCTGGACGTGCGCGTTGGACGGAGAGGCGGGTGTGGCGGCGTGCGAGGCGCCGAAGAGCGCGAGGTGGAGAAGCGCGCCGACGGGAATGGCATGAATGTACTTCATGCCCCTTGGATGGCACATCTTTCGCTCCGTGATTGAAGTTATTGCATTTCGTCCATCCTTGCAGCGCAGCTCTTCCGAAGAAAACGTCGTCATGGGCGCCCGATATGAAATCCTTGGCCGCAGCAGCAGCAACAGACACAAGGAAGGACCGCAGCGCTCCTCGTCGTCGTGTGCCGCTCGCACACCGCCGGACGCCGCCATGGATCCGGTGATCGACGAGGTCAAGGTGTTGCGGGATGTGTTCAGGGGAAAGGAGAGCTCGATCATTCAGACGGAGATTCAGGTCAAGACGACGCTCGGCCAGGGCCACTTTGGACGTGTGCGCGTGATTGAGGCGCCGCTTGCGCGCGACGAGCTCAAGAAAAAATACGAGATGTTCCACACTGGGCTCTTCGCGCTCAAGATCATGAAAAAATCCGAGATCATGCGCTTGAAGCAGTACACGCATGTTCATGACGAGCGGAAGCTGCTGAGCCGACTCAAGAACCCGTTCATCGTCACGCCGTACCACACATACCAGGACGAGCGCAACCTGTACATGATCATGGAGTATATCCAGGGCGGTGAGATCGGCAGCAAGCTCCACCGCGACGAGACCTTCTCCAATGATCTCGCGCGCTTTTACATCGCGCAGCTCGTGATGGTCTTGCAGTACATGCACACGGAGCACGTCATCTACCGTTCTGTGGGCACGACGGACATCTTGGTCGACTCGATGGGCTACATCAAGCTGGTAGACTTTGGGTTCGCCAAGTACCTGCCGCCCAAGGAGGACGAGGAGAACAAGACGTTCACGCTCTGTGGCACGCCCGAGTATCTTGCTCCCGAGATCATCAACAACAAGGGACACAGCAAAGGGGTCGACTGGTGGGCTACGGGCATCCTGATCTACGAGATGCTCGCCGGCTACCCGCCGTTTTACGCGCCCGATCCCTTTGACATCTACACCAAGATCCTCAAGGGGTTCGACGCAGTGCGCACGCCCGCGGCCTTCGATGAGCAGGCGACTAGTCTGATCAAGAAGATGCTACACCTTGATGTGACGAAGCGTCTGGGATGCTCGGCGGGCGGGGCGGAGGATATCAAGCGGCACAAGTGGTTCCGCGGGCTCGACTGGGCTGCGCTGTACAACAAGCAGCTCGACGCGCCTTGGAAGCCCACGCTCGCCGATGACTCGGACACGAGCAACTTTTCGAGCTACGACGATTCGATCGAGGAGTCTGGCCCGCAGCTACCGCCCGAGGTGCAGGACAGGTTTGCGTACTGGGAGGCGCAGATGGCCTGAGATCAGTAGGCGCGACGCCTGACGTCGGCGGTCCCACAGCCGAAGGCCGCGAGCACCGCGAACGGTAATAGACGTGCGCGCCGCGGCGGCGCGTGGCGGCGGCGACGGCGGCGGCGGCGGCCGCGCGTGTCGAGAACTAAAGGACCGGATGAGAAAGGTCGTGTGGCCGCGGGCACGTGGCACGCCTGCATGCGCGCGTTTCAACCGAGAGCGATTCCGTTGTGTGCATGTCCCTAACTCTAAGCGAGGTCCGTATCTGCACATGGTCTGAAAAATCATCACCAAACACATAATAGATCATTCGAGTTTCGACTGGTGGACTGCGCCGCGCTGCGTACCGCAGCGGTTCCGTGTGCCGTGCCATCCTGCCATCCTCAACTGTCAGCGCCGCGATCAACAGTCTCCTCGGGAGTGAGGCCAAAGTCCCCCGGGTAGAAGGCCTGCGCTACGAAGGCGAGACGTTCGGTGAGGAAGCCAGCAAAGATGGGCAAGAAGCCAATCGAGTCCGGATTCTTCGCCGCAAGGAGCACCATGAGCACTGGCACGATGAGAGCGGGCGGGCCGCTTTTCTTCTCCTCGAAGGTGGTAGCGCCAAACCCGTCTGCAGAGCGTTGCGCGAGCACCAGGTACAATGCGCCCAAAATGGCGCCCAACGCGTAGCTGCGCACCGCAAAGAGATCAAAAAAGTACCACACGATCACGCAGCCCAAGAACGAGAGAAATACGTGATCGGCGAGCAGCTGCTTCTTGAGCGCTTCGTAAACCAGGCGCGAGTACTCGCGCTCCTTGTTGGACTTGTCCTTTGCCACCTCGATGTTTTGTAGGTCCTCATACCTCGCCGCATATCGCTGGGGCCCGTACTTGGCCTCCGCCGCCCCGGCGGCCAAAAAGTCATCGAGTCTGCCGCCCTTGAATGGCTTGGCGAGCATCGTCACGCTCGCACGCGTCGGCGACGACCTTACGCGCAATGTCAAGCTCTGCACTGCCACGGCCATGCTCAAGGTCGCCACGAGGGCCAGCCGGGAATGTGCGATCATCATTTTCATCTCGTTCGTAAAAAACAATTCCGCAACTCCCTTGAGTGGAGCCCCGGCCGTCCGCGCGTCCAGGTTGAGGGGCGCCTGTAAACACCCGAGGAGCTCTCGAGGTCAAACACCAGAGATATGAGAAGTGGTTTTTCATTCCGTGTGATTCATGCAGCTCCGCTTTCTACCGGCGCGTCCACGTGCCACTGGTGTGCGCCATGCACGGAGAGCAAGATCTCGCGCGCGTCGATGCGCGCGCCCACGCGTGCCGCGAGCTGGAAGCAACCGTTGAGCCTCCGGTGGAGCGTGTAGATCTCCTCGCGCGGCGGCGTGAGCCGCTCCTTGATCATCGTGGCCACATCCTTGGCGATACGCTTCGAGATGTCCTGCTTGCCAAAGTCGAAAGGTTGCGCGTCGCGCGCAAACGGGCTACCGACGAGCACGGCAGCGTCGTACTGGGCATCGAGCATGGTGCGGCCTTCCTTCCCCGTGAGGAATCCGAGCTCATGCGAATGGTGCAGGATGGCCTCGCGAGCCCCGGGCGCGCCTGAAGCGCCCTCCGCGCACGCCATCACCAGACGGAGGTACGAGTCCACAAACTGGGGATCGTACGACTGGCACGCCCCAAAATCGATGAGGGACAGCTGGCGGGTGCGAGGAGCGTAGAGGAAGTTGGACCAGTTCGGATCGGTCTGCATGAAGCGGAACGTGAAGAGCTCGGTCAGCGAGAGCCAGAGGAGGCGCGATCCCACGCGATCTCGCTCGGCGCTCGTCATGGTGCCCTTGGCGGCACGGTCGATCGACAAGCCCTCCATCCATTCGGTTGTGAGGACGCGCTGGCTCGAGAGGCTCTGCACGACGGCCGGTACTGCAAACTCTGGGTAAGGCGCCATCAGGCGCTTGAAACGGCGCGTGGCCGTCGCCTCGTTGACGTAGTCGCACTCCTGGAGCAACTCTCGTTGCGCCACCTCGAGGATTCGATCGAGGAAGAGGCCAGGGGGCACGAGCCCGGTGTAGTAGATGAGCTGCTTCATCGACCACAAGTCGGAGCGGATCGAGTCGGCGACGCCGGGGTACTGCACTTTGATGGCGACCGTCCTCCCGTCTTCGAGCACAGCGCGGTGCACCTGTCCGATCGAAGCGGAGGCGATGGGTATAGGCTCGAAGGAGACGAGCTGTGAGCGCCAGCCGTCGCCCAGCTCGCTCCGGAGCGTCTCCTCGAGCTGCCGGGCCGGCATCCAGTCGGCGCCGTCGCGCACGCGCTCCATAGCCACACGCAGCGCAGGCGGCAGCACATCCGCGTCATTAAACGAGAGCATCTGGCCGACCTTGAGAGCCGCGCCTCGCAACCGACAGAGCGTGCTCGCGAGCCGTTCGACATTGGCATCGGTCGCGAGGAGCGACCTGTCTAGGGGCTCGCCGCGTATCGCGCGACGCACCGCCGACGCCGCAGCACCGGCGGCCAGCCCCAAGCCGAGGCCACCAAAGTGCACCGCACGCGTCACCGCCATAGTGGGGACGGCCTTGGTGGGTCGCTGCTCGGCGCTGGCGGCTGCGCTGCCGGGTGGCGGCTCGACTGGCTCTGGCGCTGAGATGATCGACTGCGCCGGCTGCCACGACGACGCATCCTCCGTGCTCGGGGGCGGCGACGACGGCAGCTCTGTGTGAATATCTGTCAGTGAGGGCGAGGACTGCGACGGTGGTGGCGACGCCTCCGACAGCTTCTCCGGCAAGGGAGACGTACTGCGGATCCGCTCAACTGTATTGTGCGTGGAGGAAGACGCACTGCCGTCCATTGACGAGGGCGCAAACGCTCCTCTGGTGGAAGGCAACCGCCACGTTGCTGCAGCTGCAGCTGCGGCCTCTGCCTGCTGGATGACGCCTTCCCATCGAATAGGAGCCACGAGCTTGCCGCGAGCCGCCTCTTCCGAAAGGTGCAACGCCACCTGTTTGGCGACGAGACCCGCACCTTGAAGCACGCGGTGCATTGTCGCGCTCTATTGACTGCGCGCTCGCGCGGCGGGCCAGGGCGGACGGCGACGTGAGAATTCCCCAAGGGGCTCTTCGAGAACTTTCCGTGCATGATCTCATTACGGCGGGCGGGCGGGCGGCGCGCGCGCGCGGTTAGGACGTCCGACCAACACAAGAACCTGCACAACCCTGGCGCCTCGCCTTGCGCTCCCATGTCTGCACGAACTCCAAGCACGATCCCGCTCCCCCACGCCCTAGCTTGCCCTTGAGCTTGCTCGTCTTGTGGATCACATGAGCCCTCACACACCAGCGCGTGTCCCGAAGCTGCTCAACCTGGGATGGGTAGAGATTGTAGGACATAGGGAGCTCGAGCACTTGCTCCGTAGTGCGGCCGAGGAAGTGAATCCACACTTGCTGGTCGCTCCCATCCCCCGAGCAGGCCTGCCAAGGACGGCGCGACAGCGCACTACGAATGAGGCTCCACGCTGCCTCGAGGCGCCGTCGTGAGCCAATGTGGACGCTCATCAAGCCCGAGTTGACGAGCTCGTGGTCGGCTCGGAATGTGAAAGCCAGTGCGTGCGGTGGGAGCGAGCTCCCCAGGTGGTCGAGGTTGCGTAACACGAGCATGTCTGTGTCAAGGTAGATGAGCCGCATGCCGAGATGGTAGCTCGCGTTGATGATGGAGAGCTTGGCAAAGCTCGCCTGATGCATCACACTGGCCCAGGCGGGCACAGTCGGCTCGTTCCAGCTCGCGTGCAGCCGCAGGTTGCGCTGAAGCCGCATGAGCGTGCTGTTGACAGCGCTCTGGTTTCTGCCCGACAGCAAGCAGTGGAGAGGCATCGAAGAACTGACGGCCCGTAGATTGGCAGCCAACTCGACCACCCGCCTTGCTTGAGCGCGCCACTGAACCGCGGGTAGCTTTGCCCACTGCGGCCGTACATGGCGATCGTCCACGTGGAGCACCGTGACAAACGCCGCCGTCGATCTGTTCCACGAGTTTGCCTTTGCAAGCTTGTGCTGGCTGCTCGTGTTTACCGACGTGCAGAGCACCGACGGCTGGCATAGCCGACGAACACCTATGCCATGCCTTGCGAGCGTACCCAGGCGCTCGCTGCAGGGACACGACTCCGGGTGGAGCACTGCTTTTTCTGGCACTGCGCACACCATGTCGCACCTGGGTATGCTTGCGGACTTCTGCAGGGTTTTGCATGCAATCCTTCACATAAACGAACTAAACACTAACCGCCAAACCCCATCGCAGGTACATCGCAGGTACAGATAACCACATACCAAGATCGATCACTAACTCACTCACGCATTCAGGTTAGGCTCCTCATCTAGATCTGGAGATGGGGGCCGACGACCTCCTGAGCTCTTTCTTGCACCAGCCTTGTTCAGCAGCGCAAGTGCTCCGTCGACGACGAATTGGAGAGGAGAAGAGAAAACAGGAGTGACCTTAGCCGACTCTTGGTGCGGGCCATTCTCGTCGACTGTCGCGCGTTGCTGCTGCTGCTGTTGCTGCACCATCCGTCTCGAGTACTCCCTGCGTGACACGGCCTTTGGAGAGAACGAGCGAGATGCGGAAGCTGTGTTGGAAGGTGGTATCTCCGAAGCGGGCGGTAAAGCGGGCAGCGGCCTGCTGCGACTTGAAGAGGATCGAAACGAGCTCTGCGCACCGCATGCTAGCCGACTGACAGTGGACATCTTGGTCATCTTAAGGCGTGCCTTAGCCTTTCGGTTCTGATCGATCATCTTCTGGCCAGCGGCCGCCCACATGAGCGAATGCTTGCGCCGGCGCGTGCATTCTGAGCGCATGTTGCGCTCGTCAGCTGCATCGTTGAGAATCCCTGCCACGTCCTTGCCTTCCCAACTAGAGTGACGGTTCCGAGCTTCCTCGAGAACGCCCATGAAGTCGTCCGAGGTGAGGCGGAACATATCGCAATACGAGCTGCATTGGCACGTTGCATTCGCCTTGCACTCGACCTCAGCATCTCCCGTTTTGGAGGTTATCGTCTTGAGCAGCGTCTGCTCGCCAAAGAAATCGCTGTCTGTGAGGGTGGTGAGCAGCAGTTGCCCACCAGGAGAGCCTAGATCACGGCGCCACACCTTGACCAGCCCGCGGTTGATGACGTAGAGCGAAGAATTCGTCTTGCCTTCGCTGATGACGATCTCGCCAGGCACGAAGACGACTGGCGTAAAGTGCTCTACGAGCGACAGTGCCGTAGGCGGGGGCACCAGGCGAAAGATGGGACAGTCGCAAAAGAGCTGCCTATGCGTATGCAATATGAGTTCCATGGCGAGCCGCGGGGGCAGGTCACTCAGCTCCTGCTGGCCCTCTCCAGAGCGGTACGGCGAGAGCTGGTACTCGTAGAAGCTGCTGATCTGACTGGCGAGCGCGAGTGGTACGCGCTTGTGCCGCATATATTGGTGGATGTTTTGCATCTTGTGCACGACCTTCGAAGACTTGAACGAGATAGACTGGAGCGCTGATGTGGTGGTAGATATGATCGCCGTGTTGAAGATCACACCGAAGAAGAGAACGAGGACTGTCACCACGACCTCGGGTAGCGCTTGCGGCTCGACATCGGCAGTAATGTAGCCTGTCATCATGCTAGCGCCCCATAGAAAAGCATGAGCGTACTGATTCGCAACTGGCTGCGTGCCACGTAGCCAGGGGCTCGGGCCCCATCGATCTTCGGACGTGGGGTCTGTACGGCTGGTCGAGTTGCTCGTGGAGCTCAGGAGGCCATCTTGCTCGAGCTCACCGATGCACCACCACAAACAGGCGAAGCAGTGGCAAGTGAAGAGAAAGGTCAGAAAGGCACGGAGCACACGGGTCACACCCGGGTTCAGCCGCCCATGGGCTGTGCTTCCCTCGTTATGGTCTGCTGTGCTGAGATAGCGAATGAGGGGGATGATGATTCGCAGCACACGCAAGAAAGGAAGCAGCCGCTCTGGAGCAGTGCGCGGGTTCTGATCATTTTCAGGCTGCAACCGCACGCCAAGAAGCCAGGCGTACGGAAAGGCGGCTATGACGTCCGTCACGAAGTCGCCTTGAAGGTAGTGAGCGGCGACGAAGATGGGGTCGCTGATGAACATGCCGTCGTGCATGAAGCCGCGGCGGAAGCAGAGTAGAGGATTGAGAAGGAAGAGGAGCTCACACGCCAGGTTTGTAGCATGCCAGGGGGGCGAGTGAAAGGCGAGGGGAAAGGCAGCCTGCAGGGGCGAGAAGACGGCAATGTACAAGAGAGCGGCGCGCAGCACGCCATCCCATAATGTGACGACGGTTGCCGACGGTGGCACGACAGGCAGCCAGAATAAGAGATGAGACGCGCTCAGCATCGAGCACGTGGTCGAGTTTAGGCCGTGGCGATGGTCCTGCTCCTTGAAACGGCCAGCTTGACGCTGACGGAAGTGCCATGATGAGCGCAGTACGTTGCGTGCGTGAACCGCAGGCGACTTCGTCACGCCACGCAGGTAGTCGCCATCGTGGTCGATGAAAAGCCTGCGCAGTTCAGAGAGAGTCGGCACATGCAGGCGCGGGTCTGACTCTATCCTGGTGCGTGCCACGTTCGGATGACAAGACACGAAGCATGACGGTGCTGAAGCATGGTGGCCTTGCATGCGCAGGAGCTCAATCTTTCTTAGGGGATCGAATTTACCGAACAGCTTTGTTGACTGCCTTGTGGGTCCTCTTCACCTCGGCCCATCTGTTCCTCAGTAGTTGCGAAGCACTCAACGAGGACCGCGACTGGCGCTCGCTTGTTACTTGGTCTTCTTCTGCGATAGACGCCGGGACAACGGCCTTGCGCCAGATAGAATCAAAACCCAATTCAGCTTGTGGCCGAGAAGCCTGCGGGCTTTTCATTCGAAGCTCCTGGAAGGCGAACGGGTGCACGAATGGCGGCGTGGGCGTGTGTCAGATTGGAGCACGTCCAGCACACATGCATGTGTTGTGCACTGAGAGCCAGCAGAGCGCAGAGGTTTGCCCACCTTGAAGCTGTGATTGAGATCCTCCTGGAACTGAGGATCCCACGCCCAGCTCGCCCTTCGAAACGCCTTTGTCCGCAGCGCTGGATGCGTCGCTGGCTTGAACACGCTGCTCGCCTCGTTGACGTCAAATGCGGTCGAGCGCTGACTATTGGGCGGCGTGTCGGTCGTGAATCCCGAAAATGGCGGTCTCGGGTCGGCCAATGACGAACCACCGTTCGTATTTGCAATATGCACGTGGCGCTGGTCGAGTGCACGTATGAGCTTTGTCTGCTCAGTCTGCGTTTTGACGACCTCATCGAGGCGGGCCACGAGCTGCTTGGATAGCGATTCCATCCTGGGAGAGGTGAGATGACTGTAACCTTGGTCTCGCGGTGACGCACTGCCACGTGCAGCGCAATGATGATGTTGGTCCTCTGAGCTTGGAGCGAACAAGCTCATCAGCATACGCGGGCCAAAGTGAAGTGCGTGCTGGTTGGCCGCGAGAGGCGCGCCGCGAGAGTTGTACCGAAAAGGCAAGTCGGGGTGACCCTTATAGCGCGCGCGCGCGTCGTGAGTGTTGTGGTGAACGCAAGGCGTTTCATGCGGGAATACCACCGGCCGCCGCTTGCGAGCAGGTTGAACGCCTCGTATAGCCGCAGTGCGACCCCACAACATGCAAGTTCCTCAACTTTTTGGTGGCTGCACATTTACTTCGGGTCGCTGCTGGTTGGCTGGAATGCCGTCGCGCGGAGCCAGCACTTTCGCCAGGTTCCTCTTCCTCGGCGGCGCCTATGGTCAAAGTTGCGCCAGCAGCAATGACCTAACTTGCATCACGGACGTCAGTCCCTGTGCTTGCCCATGCATCAGTGGCTTCACGTGCACGACGTTTATGAACTTATTGAACGTCACATGTTTCGCAGCGACGGCTATCTTTGTCAATCCCAACAGGTCAGGCTGCTGCCCGAGATGCAATCCACCTCCGCCACCGTATCCGCCATTCTCGCCGCCTCCGCCGCCCTCTTCGCCTCCGCTACCGCCCCCGCCCTCGCCACCGCCGCCATCGCCACCGCCGCCATCGCCGCAGCCACTGCGGCCACCATCGCCACCGCCGCCCTCTCCTCCGCCGCCTTCTCCTCCGCCTTTGCCGCCTCCACCATCACCTCCACCGCCTTCGCCTCCGCCGCCGTCAATGCCACCACCCTCGCCGCCGCCCTCGCCGCCGCCGCCCTCACCACCACCGCCCTCTCCTCCGCCGCCTTCTCCTCCGCCTTTGCCGCCTCCACCATCACCTCCACCGCCTTCACCGCCACCGCCGTCAACGCCACCTCCCTCGCCGCCGCCCTCGCCGCCACCACCCTCTCCGCCGCCGCCATCGCCGCCAACACCCTCTCCTCGGCCATCGCCGCCTCCTCCCTCTCCTCCGCCGCCCTCACCGCCACCACCACCGTTGCAGCCGCCGCCGCCGGCGCTGCCGCCCCTGCCCCCCCCCGATACGCCGCCCTCGTCTCCGCCCTCGCCGCCGCCGCCGCGCCCGACACAGTACCTGATCTTGAACGACTCGGGATTCGCGCAGACCTTGCGCGACATCGGCGTCCCCGCTTTTGTGCCCGAGACAGTCCTCATCCTCCTGCTGCTCGCGTGCGTCGTTGGCGGCTTCTGCTACTGCCGCCGCCGCCAGCGACCCGGCGCGACGCGCCGCCGCGTCCGCGACAAGTACAAGCATGAGGCACACCAGCAGCGCGTCTCGAGCTGGCGCGACTCGCTGCGCAACGGCTTCGGGGCGCAGCGCATCAGCAAGTTCCTACCAAAACGGATCGGCACCGTCGTCATTGAGCAGAGCGGAGAGCCGTTGCCAAAGAATTGGGAGGAGCATAGGGACGAGCACGGCGAAACATACTACTGGAACACGCGCGAGCGCAGACCCTCGTGGTCCAAGCCCGTGTACCAGGTGGCGGGCCGGCCTCTCCCGCCAGGGTGGAAGGTTTACACAGATGACGATGGGCGGCACTATTTCGTCGATGATCGCTCGAATGAGTCGCGCGAGCGCAGCGCGACGTGGACGCACCCAGCGGACTCGATGAGCCAGGGGGCGAGCAGCGGCACCGCCGGCAAGCCGCGGGATCACTACAGCTATGGGATCGACGTCAATCGCGCTAACTTGAGCGTACGTGTGCCAGTCATGGCGAGTGCTGAGGTGAGTGCAGAGCTCTGAGGTCTGAGGAGTAGGTGAGCTCTCGCAGGGAGTCACCCGCAGTCCCGCCGACCCGCGACGCGCAAGAGCGGTGCGTTGGCTGTGCGCTGTCCGGGGCTCTACGCACTAGGGAGGGGAACGGAACGGACACGCCGCTCGGCCGGGACAGTCCGGGGCGCACCGGACGCGGTCACCGGGCCCCGGCGGACCCCGCGAGTCGCGAGCCCGTGCGGCGCGGCGGACTCGCGGGCGGCGGACCGCCGCGCGTACGACGGTTTTTGTACTGGCGTTTCACGATCGTCTTATAGTTGGTGTGCTATACACATGGCAACATATCCGCCAGCTTGCCACAGCCCGTGCATCTCACGGGCGGACCGACGCCACACAAAACACAACTCACGTGTCCACCATCGCGATCCGTACGTCGGAACCGTCGCGCACGACATCGCACGCCACGCATCGAGAATTGCCACATGCGCCCACACAGCACGAGCCCACACATGCGTCCACGCACTCGGCCGTCCCCCACGGCCCACACAGCCTCGCACATAATGCTCATCATCACTGGCACAAAGAGGTAAGGAGAGAGAGGCGCTGCAGAGACCTCCCTCGGTAAGCGTGCGGCGGCCGCGCCGAGCGAGCGTCACGCCACCCCCCCCCCCCCAACGTCCGCCGAATCCCTAATCGCCGCGTCGCCTGAAGGCGCTCAGGCCCGCGGCGGCTCTGAAGTGGTCGGTCGGACGGTGGCGAAGGGTGCAGTGAGCTCCGCGCGCCGCGTGCCACACGCGCCGCTGCGGGCACGCTGCGAGTACATGCAACCCTACGGCTGCGGCTGCGGCGGCGCACGCACCTGACGCATCTGAGGTCTCATGGCCGTCTCGAGATGCATCTCGAGTGCATCTCGAGTGCATCTCGTGTGCATGCAATCATCTGAGGTCTCGTGGCCGCATCAGCCGGAGGATTGCATGCACACGAGCGCCCGCGCGCACGGCGGCTGCAGCCGCAGCAGCTCACTACTGCGGTGGTGGGCTGAGCGGCTCCATCCCAGGCTCCATCTGCGCAAACTCGAGCATGCCCGACGATGTGAGCATGCTCGCACCCATCGCCCCACCGAAAAAGTCGGAACGGAACTGCAGCAGCGTCGAAGCACCCCACTCCTCGGCCTCGCGCTGCGAGGCGAACTTGGAGCGGTACGTGTATGCCACGAGCTCCTTGTTGTTCGCGAGGATGCGCGCCTTTTCTTGCTCGACGAGCACGTCATTCGCGCGCTCCTTCATCGCAGCGATCTTCTTACGAGCTAGCTGGGCCTCCTGCGCATCGCGTGCGTTCTGGCGCGACTTGGCGACTTCCTCCTTGAAGTCGCGCGCCTTGGACAAGAGCAGTGACTCGTTGTGCTGCCGCGCGAGCAGCCACGCACGCGACTCGGCGCGCTTCTCATCAGCCGCGAGCCGCTTGAGGAGCGCTTGCTGCTTAGCGGCCTTCTCGAGCGCCTTCGAGCGGCGCTCGCGTGAGCTGACGGCGCCCGCGCGCCGCTCCTGCATGTTCAGCGAGCGCATCTGCTCCAGCGCCGTTGTCAGCCGCTGCTTCTCGCGCGTCGCCTCGTCTCGCTCCGCCTTATCCTGCGCCTCCTCCTGCGCGTCCAGCCGCGCGTCCAAGTTTTTGTAGGGGCCTGCGGCGACCTCTACCCGCTGGCGCGCGTTCTCGTAGAGCTGCGCCTGGTTGGTCTGACGCTCGCGCTCCCACACGTCCTCGTCCGCCTTCACGTTGCGCACGATCTCCATCTTGCGCTGGTGCTCCTTCTCACGGGCGGCGCGGCACCGATCCTGCCGCTGCTTCGCCTCCTCGCGGCGCATCTGCGCGCGTGCTAGCCGTTCGGCCATCTGCGCCTCACGCACGCGCCGCCGATCTTCGCGCTCCTGGCGCGCCTCATCCGCATGCAGCAGCAGCTCCTCGCCCACCTTGAGCTTGGCGAGCGTGGTCTTCGGGATTGTTGAGTCTCGTGGCGGAGGATACGGCCCTCGAGAGCTAAACATCTGCTGCAGCTCCATCAATTCGTCATGCTCGGCCGTACCCGGTTCTACTCCTGCAAACGCCGCGTCTGGTGCGGTGGCCGGCCGGCCTCCCACGCCCATCATCCGCGCCGACCACTGACGAGCACAAGTGGACGACGGTGTCTTCTTCACTTTTGGCCTGCCGGGCGTTTCTCACATCCACATGACTGCAACTCATTTCGTCAAAGTTTCCTGAAACGTGGGATAGCACCATTAAGAACCACAGCGCCGACCGGCGCCGGCTGCTCTCCGCGCTGCGGACCTGTCTAGTTCTCGACCTTCGAGTTTGACCAGAATAAAGCGAGGGATAGAAGAGCCACGCGGCACTTACGGAGTCTTACGCGGCTCTCTGCGCACGGGCAGCGAGAGCTTCTTGCCAGGGACGGACCCGTGCAACGCGACCGCGCGCACGCAAACCTCCAATCAGACCTTGAGGCAGTCGCGCTTCGACGTGGTCGCACCCGCCGACGGCTTCACCTCCATCTCCGTCATCGTGATGTCGCTCTCGACGTGCTGGCAGCCATCCTTGCTCGAGCAGTAGAGTGAGAACATGTTGCAGTAGTTGGTCGAGAAGTCGCCGATCGAGAAGACCTGCGAGCGCGAGCAGCCACGCACGGTGCAGCCGAAGTCGGCATTTGGCTCGAACACAAAGTTGATCTTGTCCGTGTACTTCTTGTCGCCGGTGAGCCGCTTGAGCTCCAGCTTGGACGGTGATGAGTTGCTCAACAAGGTGTACGTGCCGTTGTTGTGGGGATCGTGCCACGTCGCGTACTGGCCGTTGACGCGCGCGAGCATCTCATACCGAACAGCATCGCAATCCTTGTCCGCGGATGCTGTCACTTTGCATGAGGCGTACGAGAGCGCTGGCGAGGTCGGGCAGTCGTAGCTGTCCTGGGTGGAGCCGATGGAGGCGAGAGAACCGACGATGGCAGCAGCGAGCATGGGCGGGCGTCCACGACTGCGGAGTCGCCGAGGAGAGCGATTCTCTATAAAGAGTCTTCACGCTTCGTCTTCCATGGTCTTTTTCACGGCAAGTTACATGCGGACCCGCGTCATCACGAACAGGCGGGAATGAAATATCAGAGAGCACCCTCCGATCCAAGTACAGACACCAGTTGTAGTGTCAGCAGAGGCCATGCAACTTTGCAAGAGCAGAAGGAAGAGCTAAAACTGTGCTGTGTGCGAGAAGTCTCTGTCTCTCATGCACACGCGAGGGGATTGGCGCCTCTCGCGCTGCACTCGCATCCCGGCGGCGGCGTTCACTTCTGCACCTCCTTCAACGCCGCCATCAAGTCCGAGAGGTCGACCTCGCCGCTGCTCGCGACCTGATCTCCCGCCTTCATCACGACGGGTGCGAGCTGTGAAGAGCTTACATGCAGGAACTGCACGCCCTCGGCGAGGTCGCCCATCGCGCTGCTGCTGCTGCTCGGCGTGGGCGCGGGCGGCGCCGCCGGCGGCGCTCCCACTTCCCCGTCCTCGTCTCCGTCGACCTCGATTCCCCAGTCATTGCTCGCATGCAACTCGACGTAAGGCTCGGGTTCGGGAGCGGGGGCGGGCCCAGCGGCGGCGGCGGCGGCGGCAAGCTCGGCCATCTTGGTCTTGTAGCCGGCCTGCTGCTTGCGGCACCAGTACGAGGTGCACTCGGGGTTTGGGCGCAGCGTCATCTTCGGGAAGTGGTCCTTGAGAGCTAAGTAGCCAACGTATGGCGATGTCTCGCCAAAGTTCAGGAGCAGCTTGAGCGCGTTCTGAACGAGGAAGCCCGCGACAATGCCCATGGTGGTGGGGAGCGAGGCAGCACACACGCCCTCGCGCTTGAGAGTCTTCTCGTCGATGCCCGACGCCACGATCAGCGGCGGCGCGCACTCGAAACAGGCAAGCTCGCCCGGCTTGAGTAACTGAATGTGTCCCGAGACCGCGTCCTCCGAGACTCCTGATTCGATCCACGTCTGGCCGAGCTCGTTGCACGCCTGGTTGATGGACATGCGCGCCTGGAAATTGTCGACGCAGCTGAGCACGAGGTCGACGCGCCCACTCGTCAGCGATCCCTTCTCGATCCGACCCATGAAGTGCTCGAAGTTATCGACGGTCGTGATGTTGTAGTTGTAGTCCTCGATCTCCACGTCAGGGTTGATGAAGCTGAGCGACTTTCGGGCGGCGGCCACCTTGGACATCCCGCACTGGTCGGGCGTGTAGAAGAGGCGGTTCATGTTGGCCAGCTCCACCTTATCGTAGTCGAAGATGATGAGCTTGCCCACACCGCAGCGCACCAGCATCTCGGACGCCACACTGCCGACGCCGCCGACGCCGACGACGATCACACTCTTGTGGCGAATGTCGGCGTAGTTGGGCACCACGCCCATCTTCTTGAGGGCCCTGAGGCACACAGCGGGCGCAAAGCAGCGGGCGTGTGAGATGGCCGCGTCGCCCACGCTGGCTGCAAGGTGGAGCCTGCCTTCGAGCATACATTAGCCGCGAGTACGGATTGGTGTCGACCACCTTCTCGCTGAGTACCGCGATTTTCGGGCGTGGGTTTGCTGGAACGTCTTCGCCGAGCGGGCCCGACGGCTGCTGCGCGACGTCGGCGACGGAGCTCATGGCCTCCCTCTTCCTCGTGCTGATCTCGCCCGACCTTCACACTTGACTCTCGATGTTCGCAAAGTCAGTTTCGTCACGGTACCACCGCGCGCTCAACACCACAGACTCAACGGACGGCTCCGCACCCCTCGGTCAACACAAGTACTGAGTTCTCGCTCTCTCGGGGCAGTGTCAATTACCGGCATGTTGCTATAGTGAGGCGTGGTATCTCCCAGCGCGTGCAGGGTGTTCCCTGCTTCCCTGTCGCTTTCTGCCCTATGCAGCCGGGCGGGATTGTGTTGGGCAATAAGGTGGGGGTGGGGGGATGAGGGGGTCAGTGGGGGTATTGCATTGTCAGCCAT
>ENA-UOXP01001184-UOXP01001184.1-mixed-culture-metagenome-genome-assembly--contig:-NODE-1184-length-19253-cov-28.659912_pt1 | contig 19253 bp, 10 predicted proteins | sample MGYA00238161_ERZ761639 | MGnify/ENA primary metagenome ERZ761639 (study PRJEB28913, sample SAMN08776760) | mixed culture metagenome | isolation source: Freshwater growth medium | place: USA...
TTAATCTCAGAGGCTTCCCTCCCGGTGTTCCAACGGGGGTGGGGAAGAATTTTTGTGACTTTCATGGTGCGAGTAGTCCAGCTTGAGGATTGAGCGCCCGCAACGCTGGAGACATGTAGGGATCTGGGATAGCAGCGATCAACCGCCATGTCAACCGTTGCACGCACTAGCGAGAGACGTTCGCACATCCCAGCCGTGGTTGACGACACGCGCGCGCAAGAAGGTGAGTGTCGCATTCCACCACGTCGAGGTCAGGCGTTGCAAGCCATCGAGGGCGCTCGCGTCGGCACGCAGCGCCGCTATCTGGCCACGCAGCTGAGCGGGCGTATCCGCCCACAAAAATGGCGGCGGTCCAGTTTTGCGGCCGCCAAGGAACTGGTACTGCACGGCCGCGCTCGGCGAACCGGGGTTACCGAATTGGTTGATGAGCACCGGCACGCAGCCTGCGTCGAGCGCCTCGTACATTCGATAGCACTCGGCGGACAATCCCGAGATTTGCAGGCAGAGACGGGTGTCGTGCATCAGCCGCACGTACTCGGTCGCGTTGCCACGGCCAAATCCGACGCGGCCGAGTAGGCGACCGTCGACGGGTGCGCCCGCGTCGCGCTCGAAAACGGCCATCAGCGCGCCGCGATTAGGCCGGAGCTGAAACTTTTCATTGCCGTAGAAGCCGATCGAGTTGCGCCGCTCCGAGGAGGGACGCTGCAAGCCACCGGGTTGCCAATTGGCCGACCAGCCCAGTGGTGTCCACTCCACGCGAGGGTCTAAACCGCGGCGAGCGCAGCTAGGCAATAGCTCTGAGCAGTTCATCGCGTGGTTTCGTCCGACAATCGCCGACCAACCCTCGCTCCAGTAGTTGCGGAAGACGTGGCGCCAACCAACGTACATCGCACAGTAAGAGCGCCATTGGGCGAATTTGCGTGGCGTACGAGCGCCATACTCGTCGTCGAGGTGCACGAGCACCTTGCCTACGAGCTCAGCGCGCTCCAGGCCAAGCCGGTCGAGCAGCGCACGCTGAAAGTCCCAGCCGTCCTCGATGCGCTTCGGATTCTGAAAGGCGGCGACAAGAATATGTGCCGAACGCACGTCTCGTCGCGTCGCCGCCTCGTGGCACACGACGCGGTGACCGGCAAACATATTTTGCTCCCACCAGCGTTGCGGCCATGGGCAGCGCCGGCAAGGGTAGAGGATCGTAAGACGGCTGGCAGCGGTGGTAGCACCAGCCGACGCGTGGAGAGCCGTGCACGCTACAGCACGCGGCGACGATGGTGCAGATGCGCACGCTAGTGAGCCCGCCGGAAGTGGAATCGGCGGTGCTGCTAGTGCTTCCATGTGGAGCGTGTCGCTCCACAAGCCAGAGTCGACGCGCGCTGTTTTGTGAACACGGACTTCGAGAATTGACTTTCGGGGAGCGCGATTCGGGCATATGCGGCATGAAGCGGGTAAGATCCGGACACAGGCCGTACTCCCTTAACTTTGTGCGCGATGATTTCTCAGGCTACGTGGGAGTGTGCGATACCTTCGTGAGGTCTACGCTCGCGAGCGCGATGAGCTCGCAACGGAGCGCACCCACAAGGCGCCTCGCCTCAGGCTCGCCGAAGCAGAGTGGCGGTTTGACGACGAGCACGTTATCGTGCGGCCCGTCGATGGACGTGAGGATGCGATGCACGTCTTTGAGGCGCGAGCAGATGAAGGAGGTCTCCGCCGTCGCCGGCTGGCGGCTCTCGCGGTCGCGAACGAACTCGATGCCCATGAAGAGCCCGCAGCCACGCACGTCGCCGAGCAGCACGCCAGCAGGCTCGACCGCGAGTGCCGCGAGCGCCTCGCGCAGGAAGGTGCCCGTGGCCGTCGCTCGCGCGCGAAGGTTCTCATTGGCGATCGTCTCGAAGACAGCGAGGCCCGCGGCCGCACACACCGGGTTGCCGCCAAACGTGTTGAAGTATTCGGGACCGGTGGCGAAGGCGTCGGAGACGGCGCGCGTGCACACAACCGCGGCGAGCGGCATGCCGTTGCCGCAGCACTTGCCCATGGTCACAATGTCGGGCACCACGCGCTGCTGCTCGAAGCCCCACCACGAAGTTCCAAAGCGGCCCATACCGGTTTGCACCTCGTCGGCGATGCACACGCCGCCCGCGGCGCGCACTGCATGGTAGCACGCGGCGAGGTACCCATCGGGCGGCATGATCACGCCCGCCACCGACATGCCGCTCTCGATGAAGAAGGCGCACACGCCGCCGCCGCCGCCCGCACAGGCCGCCTCGCACGCCGCCACCACGGGCTCCGCGTAGCGCGCGCCCGCATCGGCGCCGCGATGCGGCCCACGGTAGGTGTCAGGCGCGGGGCACTTGGTCACCCAGCTCGGCTTCCCTTTGCCCTTGAACGAGCGGTGCTCGAACTTGTAGGGCGAGAGCCCGAGCGCCGTGATCGTGTGGCCGTGGTACGCGTGGTCGACGACGAGCGTGAGCTCCGATCGCGGGTTGAAAGCGCGCGCGAGGCGCACCGCAAGGTCGTTGGCCTCGCTGCCCGAGTTGACGAAGAAGACCACGCCGTCACTCAGCGGCGCGGGCATCGTCGCGAGCAGCTTTTTGGCAAGCGCGCATACGTTCGGGTGCAGGTAGCGCGTGTTGGTGTTGAGCGTGGCAACCTGCTCGGCGACGGCGGCGGCAACGGCTGGGTGCGCATGGCCTACGTGCGCGACGTTATTGCGCGTGTCGAGGAAGCGGCGGCCCGCCTCGTCCACGAGCGTCGCGCCGTGACCGCTAACGATGAGCAGCGGATCGGTGTTGGCGTAAGAGATGGATTGCGCGGCGCAAAAGTGGCGTCGGCGCTCGGCGAGGAGCTGCGCCTTGTCGAGGCCGTGTAGGCGCAGCGCCACGCGCAGCCGACGTACGAGGGCGCGCGCCGCAAGAGCCGCTGCCGCGCCCGCGAGCGCCGCGAGGAATAAAGACTGTGAAGACTGGGTAGCCATCGGCGTCCATGAAAGAACATGCCGGAAATGGATCATTGTCGTGAAGCTCGGAAAGCCGGTCACCACCTTGGAAGAACGGGGCTGATGTCTTACTCGAAGAAAGCAAATTGGAGAAATCTCATGTTCACAAGTCTCATGGCGCGAACTTTGCCGCGAATCTCATGCCACAGTGGCACACGTCGCAGCTCGCCGCCGTGCCGGCCGCGATGCCCGCGGCCACGATCACGCTCACGCTCCCGGTGCCCGATGGACTTGCGCCGCTCGTCGCGTTGCTGCGCAGCAGCATCGGGCAGGGCGAGCTCGTGGCGCTCTCTGTTGCGGTGGTCTTCATCCTGCTAGTCCGTCTCCTCTGGCACCCGTCCGTGCCACAGGTGATCGTGCCACTCGAGCCGGACGAGGCGGCCGACGTGCTTGATGGGCCGGAACCAACGCGCCCGAACGAGGAGCAGGCGAACCTCTTCACACAACCTCTGAATGCGATCGGACTGAGTCCGTCAAGGAAGGCCCCGGCCGATGAGGTTCTGTGCTTCGACCCGAGCACGGGCCGTCTGCTCGGCGTTGCCAAGGCGGCATCCGCGGCCGACGTGAAGGCCGCGGTCGATCGGGCGCGCGCGGCGCAGCGCTTGTGGGCGAGCTCGAGCTTCGCGCAGCGCCGCCGGCTGATGCGCATCCTGTCGCGCTGCACGCTCGACCACGCCGAGGACATCTGCCGCATCTCGGCGCGCGACTCGGGCAAGACGACGACTGACGCCGCCTTTGGCGAGGTGCTCGTGACGCTCGAGAAGTTGGCCTGGCTCTGTTCCGAGGGCGAGGGGTGCCTGCGGCCCGAGCGGCGCTCGGCGGGCCGCATGCTCTTTTATAAGACGGCACGCGTCGAGTACCACCCACGTGGCGTCGTGGGCGCCATCGTGCCCTGGAACTACCCCTTCCACAACGTCCTGAACCCGGTGTGCGCCGCGCTCTTCTCGGGCAACGCGATCGTGGTCAAGGTGTCGGAGCACGCGGCGTGGTCGTCGCGATTCTATGGGCGGCTCATCGAGCGCTGCCTCGCGGCTGCAGGCGCACCCACCGACCTTGTGCAGCTCGTCACCGGCTATGGCGAGACGGGCGCGGCGCTCACAGCCGCCGTCGAGATGATGACCTTCGTGGGCTCCACGCGGGTGGGCAAGCTTGTGATGGCGGGCGCGGCTAAGACGCTCACACCGGTGGTCCTCGAGCTCGGAGGCAAGGATCCATTCGTGCTCCTCCCAGGCGCACACGTCGACGCCCTCGCTCACACGGCCGCGCGTGGTGGCTGGGGCTCGGCAGGTCAGAACTGCATCGGCGCCGAGCGCTTCTTCGTGCACGAGAGCCTCGTCGACGCCTTCGTGAGCAAGCTGGGCGCGATCGCGGCGTCGATGCGCCAGGGGCCGCCGCTCAACGCGCAGGGCAACACGGGCGTCGACATCGGCGCCCTTTGCCTGCCGGGGGAGGCGACGCGCATCGCTGCCCTCGTCGAAGACGCGAAGCGGTGCGGCGCGCGCGTCGTCTCGGGCGGCACCCCCACCGTGCTTGGCAAGGGGCAGTTCTTCCCGCCGACGCTTGTGCTGATGCCGACGGACGCGGCGAGCAACGAGGCTGTGCGCATGTGCCGGCTGCTGCAGGAGGAGGTCTTTGGGCCGCTCATCACCGTCATACCCTTCAAGGACGAGGAGGAGCTCATCTCCCTCGCCAACGGGTGCAACTTTGCCCTCGGCTCGTCTGTCTTCGCCAAGTCGGACCGCGAGGCGGTGCGCGTCGGCCGGCGGCTCGATGCCGGCATGCTCGCCTGCAACGACTTTGCGACGTGCTACATGTGCCAATCGCTCCCGATGGGCGGCCTCAAGGACTCCGGATTCGGCAAGTTTGCAGGGTACGAGGGGCTACGCGGTCTCTGCGTGGCCAAGGCCGTCGTCGAGGACCGCTTTTGGTTCATGCGCACGCAGCTGCCGCCGCCTCTCCGCTACCCCCTCTCGCACGTCGCCTTCCCGTTCACGAGGGGGCTGATGCAGCTCTTCTACGGCCACTCGCTCCTGACGAAGCTCCGCGGCATCCTGAGCCTCGCCCGCTGCTCCCTCGCGCCCTCGACTGTGCGAGTGGGTGCCTCCCTGCCCCACGCCAAGAAGGCCTGAGAGGCGCCTGTCGGGGGGCGGGGAGTCGAGTCGGTGGGGGGTCGAGTCGGAGTCGAATATGACGGCACGTGTGGGACAGCGCGTGTGGGGAGAGGCGAGGGCGGCCCGGATCAGATCAGAGTCGCTGCCAGAGGCGGCGCGGCGCCGCGAAGGGCCAGTGGGTACAGGCGGGCATGGAAGCGGGGGGCTCGGGGGCCAAAAGGGTGGCCTTTCCGAGTGTGCACCCTGAGAGTTGCAACGAGATTGCACCGAGAGTGCGGGCCCGAAGGGTGGCCTTTCCGACGACATCGACAAGCGGACGTCGTGAGCTGCGGAGTGCGGTCGCCCCACCGCGCGCGCGACCGTCCGGCCCGGCGTGCCGGGTGGTGATTCTTTATTTCTAAGATGATTTTATCCCCGCAAGTTTGAGCGTTTTGTGCGACCCGCACACGTCGCACTCATCGCATGTGAGCACCCACCTTGGGCGGAGGGGCTTGGGCTCTCTCGAGGGCTCTCAGCGGGCTTGCACCTGGCTCGGCGCGACCGAGGCTAAGAAATCCAACCGTTTTCCTTCGAGAGTTGGTGCCAACCTACGCTCAGGCGGCCTGGCTGCGTGCTGGGTGTACGTTGCCGCTATGCCTCGGGCGGCACGGCCGCCGTGGCCTCGCCTGGTGCCACCGGCGGTGAGAACTTCTTGAGCTCTTCCCACAGAGCCTCGCGCTCCGCTCCCTGGGTTCTCGCACGCACCACCAGAGTGAGAGGAGAGGGGCTCGTTTGCCGGAGGGGGACGGCACGGGCGCGGGCGCAGCGCACCTCAACGGAGTGCCACAGCTTGGCACTGTACTCGTTGCCATCTGAGGCAAGCCATACTCGGCAAATGTGTGTGTCATCCTCGTGGACCGGCATCCCGTGCTTGTCCTCCAGCCACACAGGCGGACCCTTGGCTAGCCGCCGCTTGAGATCGGCCTCACAATCGGCTTTTCGAACGTTGGTCATGTAGTCGTCGAATTGCGTGTAGATCAAGCGGCGCACGACCGCTCCGGAGAAGTGCGCTGGGTGCCAAGTCATGCTCGGCGCTGTCTGGTACTCGCAATAGTTGCCATCCTCGTCGGTGATGTCCTCCATGGTGACCATGCACTCCAAGCCCTCCGTCGGCTTCCCGTGCGCGTAGCCCGACGGTTCGAGTAGCTTCAGCGACGGCTCACCGTCCGCAGGATCCTCAGCCATGTCTGCAAAGCAGCAGAGCATGCGCCGCGCAGCGCACCCGAGAAAGCGAGCGAAAAATTGAATTCACACCCACGTTGTGTGTCCCGGCTCCGCCAGTGTTTTTGAACCGTTCCCATGAAACGCACCATTTCCTGACGAGATTGCGAATGCTGCGCGCCCGCGCCCCGAGTCTCGTGGCGCTGCTGGAGCGGCCGCAGTCCGTCTTCGTCCGTGCCCTGGCCAAGAAAGGTGGCGGCAAGAAAGGCAAGAGCGGCGGCGGCGGCGCGAGCGGCAAGAGCGGGGGCGGCGGCACTGGTGGCAGCAGCAGTGGGCGAGGCTCAAGCACGCAGGAGGCGTGCACGCTCGTCAATGTGCGCAAGGTAGTGGGCAGTCGCGTGATCTTCGAGGGCGTGAACGTGCGGCTCATGGAAGGCGCCAAGGTGGGTGTGCTGGGAGCCAACGGTGCCGGCAAGTCCACGCTGCTGAAGATCATCAGCGGCGTTGATTCTGACTTTGAGGGCACGGCCGTCATCCGGGGAGGCCTTCGCGTGGGCATGCTGGAGCAGGAGCCGACAATCGACGACGAACGCGATGTGATGAGCAACGTCACCGATGGCGTGATGGAGCAGCGCAATGCGCTCGCGCGCTTCGACGAGGTGAACTCGCTGCTGTCGACGGCAGGCGGCACGGCGGCGGAGGCTCTACTCGCCGAGCAGTCGGAGCTGTCGGAGCGTCTGGAAGCGCTCGACTGCTGGAACCTCGCGACGGAGGTGGAGACGGCGATGCGTGCGCTCAACTGCCCGGCAGGCGACGCGATGCCCGCGCAGCTCTCGGGCGGGCAAAGGCGTCGCGTCGCGCTCTGTCGGCTGCTGCTGAGCAAGCCGGACTTGCTGCTGCTCGACGAGCCGACGAACCATTTGGACGCCGCGTCCGTCGCGTGGATGGAGGCGTACCTGGCGACGTACAAGGGCGCGGTCGTCGCCGTCACGCACGACCGTTACTTCCTCGACAACGTCGCGGGCTGGATAGTGGAGGTCGACCGCGGCGCCCTCCACCCCTTCGAAGGTAACTACTCGCGCTGGCTCGAGCACAAGGCGGGTCGACTGCGCCAAGAGGAGCGCGACGAGCAAGCCCTGGCGACGCGGCTGCGCGGCGAGATCGAGTGGATCAAGTCCAATCCAAAAGGCGGGCGCACCAAGAGCAAGGCGCGCGTACGATCGTACGAGGAGCTGGTCGCGGCCCAGGCGGGTGGCGCCGAGCGCGTGCTCACCGGCGCCATCGCGATCGCTCCCGGGCCGCGGCTGGGCTCGCAGGTGCTGGCCGTCGAGGGGGCGACGCTGCACCATGGTGGGCGTGATCTCTTCCGCGCGCTCAGCTTCACTCTCCCTCCCGGCGCCATCCTCGGCGTCATCGGCGCCAACGGCACTGGCAAGACGTCGCTGCTGCGTCTGATCGCGGGCGAGCTCTCGCCGACCGAAGGCTCGGTGCGGCTCGGGCCGACGGTGCGGCTCGGGTACGCGAGCCAGACTCGGGATGGGCTCGCCGCACACCGGACAGTCTATGATGAGATCTCGCAGGGGGTCGACACCCTGATGCTCGGCGATCGCGAGGTCAACGTGCGCGCGTACGTGGCCGCCTTCAATCTTCGAGGGGCGATGCAGGAGAAGCTGGTCGGCAACCTCTCGGGTGGCGAGCGTGGGCGCGTGCACCTGGCGAAGACGCTGCGGGAAGGGTGCAATCTGCTTCTTCTCGACGAGCCTAGCAACGACCTCGACGTGGACACCCTGCGCTCTCTCGAAGAGGCACTCAACGACTTTGCGGGCAGCGTGATCGTGGTCTCGCACGACCGATGGTTCCTCGACCGAGTGTGCAGCCACACGCTCGCCTTCGAGCCCGACGGTGCTGTCGAGTTCTTCGAGGGCTCGGTGAGCGAGTACACCACGTGGAAGGAGCGACACCGCCGGGCCGGCTGACCGTGCCGCTGATAACGTGATACTCGACAGGTAGAGCACGTGCTGGCTAGCAGCGTGCACCACCGGTCTCAATTGCGAATTGGTGCGACATTATTCTGAATGATTGGTTCGCGTAGTCCAATCGACATTTTTCTCAAAACAAAGGTCAATCGTGCGCGCGGCGGTTACCGCATCGCGCGCTCATCAAACATCTGAATGGTGGTTGCGCGCCGGGCGATCGTCATTGGTACCGTAACGGGCGTGTCTGACAATCACGTGTCACACCGCAAGCGCCAATCCGGTACCACCCGCAGATCGCAACGCTTGCAACGCTTTCATCGCCTCGGCGGCTAGCCGACCGGCGTCGCGAGGGGCCATCCTCTTGCAGTCCTCGTCGTGCTGCAGCATGATCGCCGCAATCTGCTTCTGGAACAGCGCGTCCATGTCGGCCTTGCTGCGGCTGGAGGTGCCAAGGTCCGCAGAAGCAGTCGCGAGCTCCACCCGAGATTGCGTGCTCGGGTACGTAGTGCTCGGGTACGTAGTGCTCGGGGGCTCGCCCTCGGCAGCGCCTGTCGGCAACGTGTCAAAGAGCCGATCACGCACGGTCTCGATGATCTCGCCCGGGAGCTGCGCGGCCGACACTACGTAAGTCGGCCCCCCGGTATCGAAGGCCCCTTCCATGTCGACGCTCTGCACGCGCACCTCGAGCCATCCGTGGCTCCTATGCTGGTACCAAGCCGCCTTGCCCTTGGAAAGCACCACAGGCGCTGTGACGGACGCTGTCAAAGCGGACGCTACAGCCTCCTCCGCCGCCGCAAAGTCCTCCTCCTCCTCCTCCTCCTGCTGCTGCACCTCCAATTCCTCCTCCGCATGAACCTCCTCCTCGTCGTCCGCCTGCACCGCCAAATCTGTCGTCGCCTTCTCCGCCTCCTCCTCCTCTTCCGCCAGCAATCGCGAGGCGTGCTTGCGAGGCGTCGGGGTCATCGACTCGAGGGCAGGCCAAGCACTGGCACCGTCGTCACCCTCGGACACGCCAGCATGGCGCCCGGGATGGCGCGACGCGGCCTGGCGCTCGTGTGCGGCCGGAGGCGACGGTAGGGCGCTTTCCTCCACCTCGGCAGGTAGGGGTATGCTTCTGGTGGCATCGCTGCCGCTGCCGCTGCCGCTGCCGCTGCCACTGCCGCTGCCGCTGCCTTTGTCTTTTTCTTCGCCGCCGCCGCTGCCGCTGCCACTGCTGCCTCTTTCGCCGCCGCCTCTGCCACTGCTGCCCGGAGCCAAGTTGCCCTGCGCCATCCTCGGCGGCGGTCCAGCCTCATTCACACTCAAATTCACATTCACACCCATCCTCAGCGGCGGTCCAACCTCGCCGTCAACGCTGCCCTCGGGCTCGCCAGCGCGCCTCGGCCTCCCTGGCACCGATTGCGGGAGCGCAGCCATCCGGCTCTGCAGCGCCTGCTCCGCGAGCGTCGCGCGTTGCTCGGCCTCCGCCAGGTCGGTGGCGAGCCGGTCGAGTGCACTGCTCAGCGAGTGGCGAAGCTCGTCTCGCTCGGCAATGGCGCGCGCCACACGCTCGTCGTCGTTGCTCGATTCTTGCTGTGCCTCAAGCTGCTTGCGGAGCAGCTGTATCTTGCGTTCTGTGCGCGCCGCTGAGGCCTCGGCCTCGGCGCGAGCCGCCAAAGCGTCGGCAAGATCGCGCCGAGCAGCCTCGCACTGTGCGACAACGGACCTCGCTACTGGGAGTAGCGCGGCGGCCGCCTCGGCGGCGTCGACAATGGCAGGCAGCGAGCCGAGCTCGCTCGCACGAGCGCGGCCCAATTCTACGTGCAGCGCACCCGCCAGACTGAGCAAGTCTTGCCGCTCCGCGGCCGCCTCGGTTTCGCCGTCCGCGGCCGTGGCCGCGGTAATGTCCACGGCGCGGCGCATGAGCTCGTACCTGTCGAGGGTGGAAGCTGCAGGCGCCGGGGTGCGTGGTGGAGGCGGTGCATGCAAACCACTCTCACGTCGCAAGCGCCGGCGATCGAGAACCTCGCGTCCCTTCTTCACTGTCTCTGCGCGTGCGACGGGATCAGCACCACACGCCAGCATTGCTTTGAATCACCAACACGGCGCGATTCCTGCGTCCGGAATCTTGAGCTTACGGAATCATGCGCTGGGCGGGCGTGAGTGCATGCATAAAAGACACGCAATTTGCACGCTCGGCGCTGCGATGATATTTCGCGGAATCCGCAATGGCGACGACTGAGTGCGAGACGAGAGCTTCAGCCACACAGCACGTGATAGCGCTCGCATTAAGTGGTTTGCCGCCAGCGTCCCTCGCCTCGTCCGGAGCCGTCTCGCAGCTCTGGCACTCTGCGGCGGCCGAGGCTCTCGGCTCCATCTCAACGCTGGACCTGCGACCATTCGCTCTGACCCTCACGGATTCCAATTTGGAGCGTTTGCTCGAAAGGGCGCCGATGCTGCATGAGCTCAATCTCACGTCCTGCGTACACATCACCGATCGGGGCCTCGCTTGCTTGCCAGCGCGCTGCCCGCACCTGCGCGACCTCAACCTCGCTTGCCTGCCGCTCATCACAGCGGATGGGGTCGAGGCTGTGACGAAAGCGCTGCCGATCGCCTCGCTGGAGCTCGCTGGGTGCTCGATCCCCGGAGCTGAGCTGGTTCGTCGATTTGCATGCTTCCTCGAGCTCGACGACGACGAGGATGGGCTGGCAAAGGTGCAGGGATGATCACGTACGTACGAGCGTACGACCTTAGCCCTTAGGTCCGAAAACTCAGCAAAAATCAGCTGAAAAATAAGCTCCGCGCGACACGCACGCCTCACACGACAGATGCCCGCCGCAGCACACACCGTGGCTGGGGGCCGGTCGCCGGCGCTGTGAAACAGTCACGCAACATCCGGGGCACAAGTGGGCCGCCTAAGGCCGCCTGATGTGCCGCCTGCTACATCTTCCCCGCTTCGTCCTCACCCCTCGCGGCCTTCGCGCTCGTCTTGGCATCGACCGCCCCGAGCATCCACTGAGTGAGTTCAAAGCTCTTGAGCCCGACAAGCCCCGCCAAGCCCATCCGTATGGACTTGGGTCCGAAACCATTCCAACACGCGAGGACGCCTTCCTCGCGCGCCACTCTTCGGAGTGTGCTCAAGGCATTGTTGCCGTAGCTGGCCTCGGCCGTTGCCCCGGGCAGCTGCGACTGCTGCCTCGACTTGGCAAGGTCGAAGGGCGCGTTGAACACGGTCGCAAGCACTCCGCAGCCGAAGCCGGTCGCGAAGTCCGCGAGTACGCCCAGAAGCGGTGGTGCGCCCTTGGCTTGGTGGCGTTCGAGCACAGAGCGTACATGTGCCATCGAGCCAAAGTAGAGTGCGTTCCACACCGTGTTGCGCCAGATCGTCGTGCCGAAGCCTGTGGTGAAAAAGGCCAACGCGCCCTCGGTTCGCAGCATCTGCGCTGCACAGTCGAATGACGAGCGGTAGCGCCCGATATGTTCTTTGGCCTGCATGCGTACCTTGACGACTTGGAATGGCTGCACGATGAGCGCCTCGGCCGGTCCGCTCGCGATGCCCGCGAGGAAGGCGACAGTTACCTCGTTGAGCGAAGTGCTGCTCGCTAGGAACTTGTGCGACGCATCGTATGCAGCATACATGGACATGGACTTTGGGACCATGCCTGCGAGCTCGGGCAGCACGCCGCGATAAAAGCGGAAGATGCCGCCCTCTTGGTGGATGGTGCGCAGCGATGCCCACGTTGACGGGTTCTTGCCGCGATTGATCTGATGTCGCGTCTTGATCATGTCGAAAGGCTGGCAGATGGCGCATTCGATCGCGCCCGAGACGCCGCCGCTGAGGAGTGAGGTGAGGAAATCTGACATGGCGAGTCCGCTCGGTAGGAGCCTTGGCACTCAGAAACTCGACCGCCGTCCTGTCCGCGCTCAAAGGCACTCTCCGCTTCACTACTAGCTAATGAGCATGAATACCCCCCAAGAGGTTTCGGCTCATTCTTCGGCTCCGCTCCCGCGAGGGTCGCTGCTTTGAACGCACATGCTGAGTCGCCGCCCCTCGACTTTTTCAGGATTCCCTTTCTGTCGCGTAGCACTCTCGATGAAATGAGCAATCTGGGGCTCTTCGTCTCGGACCGACGGCGGCGCGAAAGGCAAACTCATCACGCTATCGGCTCATTCCCGCGACTTCCGGCATGGCCTCCGCGTGGGTGAATGAGCCGACGCTGTACCTCGCAGAGGCCACGCAGGCGATCGGCGAGGCCGAAGCAGGCCGCCTCTCGGCGGACGATGCCGTAGTGCTCATGTCCATCTTGCTGCGCATGTGCCGCGTCCTTTCACGGAGGCGCTCTATCAGCTCGCCGGCAGAGGTGGGCGCCTTCCTCAACTGTGTGCTGCGCCACGTGGCGGGGCTCTTTGCGCAGGCAGCAGACGCGGCTGCCGCCAAGGCCGCGGGCGACGGCGAGAGTCATGCCGCGCCTTTAGCCGACGCCCTCGCCGACGGGGGGCGGCTGCTGCAGCGCGTGCTTTCCCCGGAGCGCGAGCTGTACCTGTACGCGTGCGTGGACTATGAGGAGCCCGAAGAGGCCGACGACGAGGATCTCGCCCCGTCGGCCATCGCCACGGCCGCCGCCTCCGGCGACGGTTGGACGCCTCCCCTCTTCCGCGCCCTCCTCAACTCGTTTGCCGTGGGTGGCGGCTTTGGGTCGCTCGCCCGGGCGGTGGGCACGGCGGATGCGCTGCCACTCGGAACGTGTGCGACGGTGCTGCTCGTGGCCGCCGAGGTGCGCGAATACCTTCATCCGCGCTTCGCCGCTCATGCGTGCGCGGCCCTCGCGGCCGCTGCGAGTGCGACTCTGAGCACGGCGAGCGACGGCGCCCTCGGGGGTGAGGGCGTCGACCGGCCGCTGCTTGAGAGTCTGCTGGGCTCCCTCCGCATGCTGCACGCGCCCACGGACGACGGAGTGATCGGCGGGAGCGGGGCGGGGCCCGCGGGTGGCACTGCCGAGGACGCCGCGCAGGCAAATGCGTTCGGCCGTCCGGAGTTGCAAGGCATCCTCGACGAGTGGATCGCTCGGCGCAACGCGCACGTAGAGGCGGTGGCCTTGCAGCTGGGAGCGCGGTGTGCCCAAGCGCCCAAGCTGAGCGTGCGATTGCTTGGGGTGGCGTTGGTGTCGGACGTTTTGGCGGCGAGTGCAGCGGCGGAGGCGGGTGCACCACCGCTGCGCCAGGCGTCCTATGCGTCGACAGCGTCGATGAGCAGCGGCGGCGGCGGCGAGGGCGGCGGCGGCGGCGCCGAGTGGGAGGCGCGAGGCGCGCTCTCGCACGTCGCTGCTGCTCGCTTGCTCAGTTCGGCGCGGCTGCTGCCTCGGCTGCTTGGGGAGGGGCCGCACGGGGCGCATGAGGCGGTCATCGAACGTGCAGGGCCGTTGTTGGACGCATTGTTACGTCATCGGCTCCTCCCCGCGGAGGAGCTCCGCGCCTTGTGGATGAGCGCCCTCGCCGAGCATGACACCATCCGCGGCGCCTTCCTCGGCGTGCTCTCCTCCTCAGCCGCCGCCCTCTCGCCCTCCCTAGCCAGCGCCCTCCTCGACCTCATCAGTGACGTGCCGCCCGCGCGGCTCGATAGCTCCGTCGTGAGCGTGCTCGTGGCGACCGCGCGTGCTCACAGCTCCATTCACAGCTCCATTGGCGCACGCCGCGCCGCAGCGCGCCTCTTGTGGGGTTGGCTCGGCACACCCGCCGCGCGCGCCCTCGCCGCATCGAATCTAGCCGCCCTACTCTGCCCCGCCGCGGACGAAGACGATGCCGACGAAGGTGCCGTGGACGAGGACGCTGCCGAGGACACTCGGGAAAGGGGCGACTCGAGAGGGCACGTCGAGGGGGCAGCCGATGCGCCCTCGTTGCGGGCCGCCTACCTCGCCCACTGCATGCGCTGCCTACGGCGTCTGCATGCAAGCGGCAACAATCTTCCCACAGCAGTCTGGCATGCAAGCGGCGCCGCCCATGCTGGCAAGGCGTCCGCGGCAGTGGAGGTGGCGGCCGCAGCCGCCGGTGAGGCGGGGGCGGCCGCCGGTGAGGCGGGGGCGGCAGCGGCGGCGGCGGCAGCGGCGGCGGAGAGCGCCATTGCATTGCTGCGGGAGCTGTTGCCGAGATTGTCAGCCGCGGAGCTCCATGCGCCGCTCCATTCACAGCTACATTCACAGCTACATTCACAGCTACATGCGCCGCTCGCCGCGGCCGCCGGGGAGGTGGCCACGGCAAGCCCCGACGCACCACCCTCGCTTGCGGCGGCGCTTCTGGACGCGTCCGTGGTGGAGGTGGCAGCCTTTGCAGCCGACACTCTTGGCGGTGGCGGCGGCGGTGCGTGCCTGGACACTGGGCTGGGTATTCGGCTGCGCTTCGTCCACTTTGTACTCCGAGGCACCCGCCTCACACTTGGCTTTGAGGCGCTGCGAATGCTCTGGCGGACCGTCGCCGGCGCCGTGACGGGCGCGTGGCAGCCGCCCGCCGCCTCGCTCGCCCCCTTTGTGTGGGTGTGGGTGGCCGAACTACTCCCGTCTTCGCTCACCGCCACCACCGCGCGCCGCGCCTTTACAGAGCTGCTCTGCCCGGCCCTTAGCGCACCCTCCGCCTCCGCCGTCGCCGTGCGCGCCCTCGGCCGTTACATGCGCGCCCTCGGCGCAAGTGCGATGGGCGCCGCGGTGGGCGCCTCGGAGGCGGCTGAGGGCGCGGCCGCGGCGCGTGTGCCCGGGGCGGCGCACCTGTGGACCGTCCTTGTGTCGCCCGCATGCAATGAGGTGGCGGCGGCCGAGTGCATCGCGCTGCTCGCCAGCACGCATGCCGCGCCGCCGCTGCGCGCCGCCTTTATCGAGCTTGCGATGGGCCGCCTCGCCGCCGCCGCCGCCGCCGCCAGCGCGTCCGAGGAGGTAGAGGGCCGCCTTTTGGTAGAGGGCAGCCGCGCCGCCGCCGACGCTGCCTCGGACGCTGCCGCCTCGAGCGTCGCCATCAGCCGCTGCCTCGAGGCGCTCCACCATTTTGTGACCGTGTGCGCCGCAGCCGACGGCAGCGGTGCGGCCGCGGTGTGGGCCGCGGACGACGCCGACGGAGCGCTCACCACGGCGCCGCGTGAGGGCGTGACTTCGAGCGCCACGCTGAGCGCTCACCACGGCGCCACCGCCCTCACCATCCGCATCGACGCGCCGATGCGGTCGACCACGAGCAGCGGCGACGAGAGGGCGCTCACCAGGGCGCCGCTCGGCTGGTCGAGTCCCTCATACGAGCTCGGGCCCACGCCCGGTCCCCACCTCGGCATGAACGCCCGCTATGATCTACCGTCCTCGCTCCCGCCCTCGGTGCCGCCCTCACACCCCGCCTCTCGCGCCCCCTCGCGCCCGCCCTCGCGCCTCGGTTACGCCTCGCCCTCCCGCTCCGGCCCGCGATCCCTGCCTGCCGCCGCGGGCAGCGGCGCCAACCCGTACCTCGCCTCCCCCCCCGGCGCCAACCCGTACCTCGCCTCCCCCCCGCCGGACTCGCGCCCGGCATCGCACTCGGGCTCGCTGCCTCCCTCGCTACCGCCGTCCCGCGAGTCGTCCTCGATGTTGCCCTCGAGCTCGCCCACGCGTGCGCCCTCGCTCACCCCCTCGCGCGCGTCCTCGACCTTCAGCTCGATGCCCGCCTCACCTGCCCGGAGCCAGCCGAGCGGGGGGGGATACGGCCTCAACCAGATCTCGCCCGCGCAGAGCCATCCACAGCCGATGATGGGCCTCTCGCCCGTGCGGAGCCATTCACAGCCCTCTTCCCTCCCTTCCGTCCGACTGAGCGGCGCCTCGTCGCCGCCGCCGCCGCCGCGCCTCTCCCTCTCGCCGCAGCGCCAACCCTCAACCCCACAGCTGCTGCCCGCGCTGCCGCCCTCTCTCGCCCCTACGGCCGACGCCTCGCCCTCCTCGCCCTCCTCGCGCGTCCGCCATGCGAGGGCCTCGTCGGCAGGGGCGGCGCTCACGGCGGCGCTCACGCCCGCCTCCGCCGGCACGCTCGCTCCAAGCGCGGCCACGTTGCCGGAGGCGATGGTGCTCTCCGTGCCGCTCAGCCGGCAGGATGCGCCCGTGCCGCTCAGCCGGCAGGATGCGCCCGGGCTGGCCTCTGGCGGCGGCAGCGGTGGCGGCGGCGGCGGACGCAGCCTCGGGATGGGGGCGGGCGAGAGCGATGGCGAAGAAGGGACTCTCGAGGCACTGCTCACCATCTCGCCCCACCGTGTTCGCTCCTTTGAGTCTCGATACTCAAGCCCCACCGCCTCGCCCCTCTCGAAGCCCTTTGCTTCGCCGGCGGCGGCCGTCTCTCACGGCACGCCGCCTCCGAAGCTCTCCTTCGGAGCGGCCGCCGCCGCCCTCGCCGCCGCCGCCCCGGCTCCGCCGCTTGCCGTGCCCCAATCAGGTGGCGGCGGCGGCGGCGGCGGCGGCGGCGGCGGCGGCGGCGGCGGCGGCGGCGGCGGCAGCGGCGGCGGCGGCTCGGCGGCGGCGGTGGCCCCCGCTTCGCTCCTCTCTGCGCGAGGCGAGTACTTGGAGACCTTGGTCGGCCTGCTCGACCTGCTGCCCCGCGCGCACGCCGACGCGCCACCGAGCGCCGCCCCGCGCGCCGCCGAGGCTTCCGCCGCCGGTGCCGCCACCGCCGCGTCGGCGTGGCGACTTCTCTCGCAGCTGCCTCCCTCGCCTCGGCTCGTGAGCGGCCTGCGACACCTGCCAGAGCCTCCACCGCCGACCGCCGAGGCTGTGGGCGAGACGGCCGGCGCCCACAACGGCGCCCACAACGGCGCCCACAACGGCGCCCACAACGGCGTCTCGCCTACTTCGGGGGCGCCGCCCGCCCCGCCGGCGGAGCTGGTGACGTTGCTGACGCCGCGTGCGCCTCTCCGGCTGCTGTACACCCTCGCCATCCTCGCGAACGCGTTCCCCCCTCCCGAGCCGCCCCCTCCACCCTCGCAGCCCGTGCGCCCCCGCGCCGTCGTTGGCACCCTTGCCCCCCCGCCGAGCGAGGCAATGACGTGCGAAGCCGCGGCAGCGTCGTCGTGGGCAGCAGGGGAGGCCAGCGGCGCGGCGGGCGGGGGCGCGGGCGCGGGCGGTGTGCGTGCGAGGCTACGCCTCAGTCGCGTGGAGCGGTCCACGTGGCGCCTGATGCTCATCTCGCGAGGGGGGCTGACCGCCCTGTGCCGCCTCATCCACCTCGCCCCTCTCGGCACCCCGGCACTCGCCGCCGCCCCTCTCGGCACCCTCTCGCCCGCCGCCGTCCCTCCGTCCCTCCTCGCAGCGCTCCGATCGGGCCCCGACGATGACGGTACGTCGTGTGCCAGCGTGGCTTTAGACGCGGCGGCGACGTGCGCCTTCCATTTAGTCACTAGCTTCCTCGCCGCCGTCTCCGCCGCTGCCCTCACCGCCGCCGCCCACGACGACGCCATCGACGCCCCCCCGGCCGCGAGCGCCGTCGCGAGCGCCGTCGCGAGCGCCGCCCCCCCGCCGCCCCCCGACGCCCCCGAGTGTCCGCCCCCCGAGTGGCCCCGATCAAAGGAAGCGCGTGCAGACCAGCAGCTCCTGGTGCAGACCCTCGCCGCGGATCCCTCGCTGCTGCGCGCCGCATGCGCGTCGCTCGAGCGCCCCCGACTGCTCCAGGCAGCGATGGCGGCCCTCTCTCTGCTCGCGCACCGCCGCCCGAGCGCCGGCGCCGTCGCGGGCGCGTCGGGGCTGGGGATGGCGGTGGAGGCTGAGGCGGCGGGATTGGCGGATGCGAGCCTGCGGCTCCTCGGATGCGCTCTCGGCCCCGGCGCGGCTGCGGCCGACGCGTACGCCCGGCATGACGCGCACGCCCGGCACGACGCGCCCGCCCGGCACGACGCGCCCGCCGCCGCCTCGGCGGTGGAGCCCGCCGCCATCGACCTGCTCAGCTGGCTGCGTGCGCCCACGACGGCGCCGTGGCTGCGCGCGGTGCTGCTCGGCGCGGCGGCGGACGAGGTGCGATCTCAAACGGCCGAGGCGCTCTGATTGCTGCTGATTGCCACTGATTGCCACTGATTGCTGCTGATTGCCACTGATTGCATGTAGGTGCGATCTCAAACGGCCGAGGCGCTCTCGGAATGGGCGGCGGCGGCGGCCGAGCCCACACGCGCCTTTGCGACCCTCGTGCTCCAGCTCAGTGCGCTGCTCCCGGCGGCTGATTCGCACCCGACGCGCGCCGGTGCGTACTTCTCGCTGCTGCTCCACGCGCTGCGCCTCACGCCGATGCACGAGGGGGCGGGCGGCGAGGCGGCGGGCGGCATGAGCATCGCCACCACCGAGGCGTTCTTTGACGCGGCGCTGGGCGCGCTACTCAGAGCTCTTCGGACCGCCGAGGCGCTCACGACGGCGCTCACGACGGGCGAGGCGGGTCGTCAGGGCGTCGAGGCGAAGGGCGCCGTCGTGGGCGCCGCAGTCATGAGCGCCGCCGCCGCCGCCGCCGCCGCGCCGGGCGCCCACGACACCGCTCATACCGTCGCCGCCGACGCAGACGGCTCCGCCCAAGACGGCGCGCCCGCCGACGCGTTCGTGCTCGGCCTGCTCGCGCTGTTGCGAGCACTCGCCACCCGCCACGCGCCGCTACGGAGCCGCGTCGTGCCGGGCGTGCTCGCGCTGCTCATCGACGTGCTGCTGCTGCCGGTCGCGCCGCCGCTCATGCCGCGCGCTCTCGCGGGCGCCTCGCCGCTGTGCCGCGCGATCCATCGACCATCGACGCAGACCGAGGTGGGTGCCTACGAGCTGCTACTCGTTCTGTGCGAGGGTGGGGGCGGGCTCGCTGGGGCGGCGCTCGAGGCACTCTTGCGCGTCCACGGCGTCGAGGGGGGTGCGGCCGACGGGTGGGAGATGATGTGGGAGATTGAGACTGAGCCAACGTGCGCGCCCGCTGGGTACGTGGGCCTCGCCTACCTCGGATGACCTCGGATGATGACCTCGGATGACCTCGGATGATGACCTCGGATGACCT
>ENA-UOXP01001191-UOXP01001191.1-mixed-culture-metagenome-genome-assembly--contig:-NODE-1191-length-19192-cov-5.760098_pt1 | contig 19192 bp, 19 predicted proteins | sample MGYA00238161_ERZ761639 | MGnify/ENA primary metagenome ERZ761639 (study PRJEB28913, sample SAMN08776760) | mixed culture metagenome | isolation source: Freshwater growth medium | place: USA...
AAAGAAATTAAAGAGTTGATTACGGATTCTGTAAATAAAACTGCTGAAGGCACGAAACTGGTCGAAAACGCTGGTAGCACGATGGAAGAGGTGGTGACTTCAGTACAACGTGTGGCTGACATTATTAGCGAGATTGCAGCAGCGTCTGCCGAGCAAACCACAGGGATTGATCAAGTCAACCAAGCAGTGACCAGCATGGATGAAGTGACGCAACAAAATGCAGCCTTAGTTGAAGAGGCAGCGGCAGCTGAATCACTATTAGAACAAGCCAACCAATTATCAGATGTAGTCGGTGTGTTCAAAGTGGATGGGGCGTCTAACGTTAAGTCTGGCGAGCGTCGTGTTGCGCATAGTCCTATGCGCAGCGTACAGCGTCCAGCACAAGCAACTAAGCCAATGGCTAAACCTGCACCAAAACCTCAGTTAGCTAAAACGGGCACGGACGATGGCGATTGGGAAGAGTTTTAACTGGCATGTTTTTTGGGTTTTTATTACAGAAACAAATGCCAGTTTAGCAAGACATAATCTGGATTAAGTTGTCGTGAACGATTGGAGTTTGTGTGCAGTTGCGCATTGAAAATAAATGGTTTGGCCACTCCGTTGCGAAGTGTGTCAAAAAATCGATACCATGGATTTTGCTTTTTATCTGGATGAGCTCAATGACGGGTAGTTTATTTAATTACGTTTTAAAAAACAATATCAAGGTATCTATGTGTTTCAGTAAAGATAAAGCGAGTGTAAAGAAATGAGTATATTAAATAATGATGTTCAAGATTATCACGCTATCAAAGCGGATAAACTCTTTACATATGTAATTGTGCTGTTATTTGCACTTTCTGCTGGTATAGCATTTCAGTCTAGCGCTTGGATCATTCTATTAACGCTCGCATTGCCAACAGCTTGTTTGCCGATATTAATGGTAAAGCTTTATCCAGGCCAGCTTGTCACTCGACTTACAGTTGCATGCAGTTTAATGCTATTTTCCGCAATATTAATTCAGCAATCCCAAGGTTTAGCGGAGGCGCATTTCTCTATCTTTGTACTGCTTGCTATGCTTTTATATTATCGTGATTGGAAACCGATTTTATTAGCCACAATAGTAATTGCTTCTCATCACATATTATTTAATATCCCGATGTTGGCTGATGCAGGTTTTATTGTATTCACTCAAGGACCGGATATTAAAATTCTTACAATTCACTCATTAACTGTAATTGCTGAATCTGTCATTCTAATTTTAATGGCAAGGAGTTTAGGCCAGGATGCAGGGTATTTAGGTCTTGAGCCAAAAAAATTGGCTGAACTGGTCAAATCAATCTCCGACGGAAATTTAGAGCAAACTATTTCAGTTTCTCAATCAGATAAGTCAAGCGTCGCTTATTCAATACGTACATTGCAAAAAACTTTAGATGGATTAGTGCAATCTCTACAATACGTAAGCCAGCAACATGATTCTGGTGATATAGATTGCACCGTAGATCATACTCGTTTTAAAGGTGGCTACTCTGAGATGGCCAAAGGTATCAATAAAATGGTGGCTGGCCATATTGATATGAATAAAAAAGCGATTAATGTAGTAAAAGCTTTTGGTGAGGGCAATTTGTCATTAGCACTTGAGGATTTCCCAGGTAAAAAAGCATTTGTAAATGAAGCTATCGAGCAAGTTCGCGCTAATATCCAAGCACTCGTATCGGAGGTGAATCAGTTAGCACACGCAGCTGTAGAAGGGCAACTTTCAACGAGGGCAGATGCAAGCAAATACCAAGGTGACTTCTATAAAATTGTGCATGGCGTTAACAACACGTTAGACGCTGTCATCACACCACTAAATGTTGCTGCTAGCTATGTAGATAGTATTGCTAAAGGGAGCATTCCATCCAAAATTACTGAAACTTACAATGGTGACTTTAATACCATTAAAAATAATCTGAATACCTGTATTGACGCGATAAACGCTTTAGTTGCCGATACATCAATGCTGGGGCAATCAGCTGTGGATGGCAAGCTATCTACACGCGCGGATATATCAAAACATCAAGGTGATTTCCGTAAGATAGTAGAGGGTGTGAATGCAACGCTGGACTCAGTGATTACACCACTCAATATGGCAGCTGAATATGTGGAAAATATCTCAAAAGGAAATATTCCAGAGAAAATTAATGACCACTATAACGGTGACTTTAATGTAATTAAAAGTAATCTTAACACCTGTATTGAAGCAGTTAATCGTCTAGTAAATGATGCAAACATGCTTGCTCAAGCAGCTGCAGATGGTCGGGTAACACAGCGCGCGGATGCAAAACTGCATCAGGGCGATTACCGCAAAATTGTAGAGGGCATGAACGAGACCCTAGACATGATTGTGACCCCAATTACAACTGTAAAAGTGGCTGCAGAAACCATTAATACTGCTGCTAAAGAAATTGCGCAAGGTAACTCTGATTTAAGCCGCCGTACAGAAGAGCAAGCGGCTAACCTTGAAAAAACAGCTTCTAGCATGGATGAGTTATCTAGCACCGTAAAACAAAATGCTGACAATGCAAAACAAGCCAATCAACTTGCTATTACGGCGTCTGATGTTGCTGTGAAAGGTGGTCAAGCGGTAGGTGAAGTGGTGAATACCATGAGTGCGATTAACGACAGCGCACGCAAGATTGAAGACATTATCTCTGTGATTGATGGCATTGCCTTCCAAACCAATATTCTTGCACTCAATGCCGCGGTAGAAGCAGCACGTGCGGGTGAGCAAGGCCGTGGTTTTGCGGTAGTGGCGGCAGAAGTACGCAACCTTGCGCAGCGTTCAGCCGGTGCAGCTAAAGAAATTAAAGAGCTAATTACTGATTCGGTGAGCAAAACCACTGAAGGCACTAAACAAGTAGAAAGTGCTGGGGCTACTATGCAAGAAATAGTGTCTTCAGTGAAGCATGTAGCAGATATTATTGCGGAAATTTCTGCGGCTTCTCAAGAGCAAAGTGCGGGTATTTCTCAAGTGAATGATGCCATTATCCGCATGGATGACACCACACAGCAAAATACGGCATTAGTAGAACAAGCAGCCGCAGCCGCTGAGTCGCTTATGGAGCAAGCCGATGAGTTGATGAACACGGTGAGTGTGTTTGAAATTGGAGATAAATCAATAAGCCACTCTGGTATTAAATCGAGAGTAGCAGCTGTACCAACTATAAATAAAGGTGTTTCTGGTACTAAATTTTCGTTCTCTCAAGCGATAGATGCTCACAATAAATGGAAGGCTCGTCTTGTTAATTATTTGTCAGGGCGCTCAGATGAGCAGTTAGATGTGAAATTTGTATCTTGTGATGATAAGTGTGACCTTGGAAAATGGATTTATAGCGATGCCAAAAAGCATGCACACCTTTCAGAGTACAGTAAGCTCAAAGAATCTCATGCAACCTTTCATCAAAGCGTTGGTGAAATTGTAGAGCGTGCTCAAGCGAATAAAACAGATGAGGCTAGAGCGATGTTAGGAGGTGAGTTTAGTCAAACTTCCAAAAGTACGGTTCGCGCAATTGAAGCAATGCAGCAAAGAATAGAAGGTAGTAAACAAACGATAAGAACAGGCACGGATGATACTGAGTGGGAAGAATTTTAATTGTAAATATTTTGTAAATTACCTAAAGAAGTTAAATTTTAATCCGTTAATTAATTTATAAGGAATAAAAATTTTAGGAAATAAAAATTTTATTCATAAACTTTATTTTTACGTTAAATTAATCAAGGAGAAATAAAACATGGCAAGATTATCAATATTAGGTTTGACAGTGTTAGTTATGGGCTTGTCGAGTATGTCATCGTATGCGGATGTGGTTTGTAAAGCTTCTATGATGGGACGTATTTGTTTCGATTCAAATGGTAAGGAACTTACCGTTGCAGAAATGCAGGCAGCGCTTAAAGAGGCTGACAAAAAAGATGCAGCTGACAAAGTAGCAAAAAAATAAATAGTTAAAGATTTGATAAAAAACTCCGACAACATTGTCGGAGTTTTTTTTTGACGCAAGCTATCCCTTTGGCTCTGACCTACTTCCAATGTTTAGCATCATTGTTTGGAAAACCCTGAAATGAAGGGCTTTTGTAATGTTTTTCTATTAATCAAAAAGGCTCAAGAAAGTACACAATGGTGTCGTTAAATAGTATATGGCAGTTGAGTTAACCCCTTGTCGGTCAAGCTGACTAGAATAAATTGTTACTGGAGAATTAAATGAGTGTCGCCAATAGAATGTATGCATTGATTTTGTTAGCAGCCCTAGGGTTGTTTTCGCTAACGGGTATTAGTTATTTTCAGATGAATCGTATTTACCAAACGACGAATTACGCCAATGAGAGTTCGGCGCCCAGTGTGCAAACATTGGATGAGGCGTTAGCGCAATTTGAGCGTTTGAATAGCTTGATTTGGCAGCATATGCTGAATACAGATAACGCCAAAATGCAAGCCATTGAGTCACAAGTGGCTGAAACACATCAGTTGCTGACCACAACACTAAAGAATTACGAACAAAACAATTTAAGCAACGAAGAAGACAAAGCTTATTTAGAAAAAGACTTTGCGATGCTTGCAGCTTACGACGAAATGGGAGGTGAAGTGCTCACACTCTCATTAGCAAATAAGAAAAATATGGCGCGAGATACTTTGTTGGCTTCGTCAGAAAAAATTGAACAGGTGCAAAACGCAATAAAAGCGCACCGAGAATATAACTTTGCTTTAGGTCAAAGCAGCGCTAAAGACGCAGCTAACATGAAAAATACGGCAACACTATTGCTGTTGGTAGTGGCTGGATCAATTTTATCTGCGGTGATATTGATTGGTTTGTACATCAAACGTAATTTATTAAACCAACTTGGTGGTGAGCCAGTGGATGTAGCCAACATTGCGAACAACATTGCGCGTGGTGATTTGAATAGTCCAATTACTGTGAAGGCTGAAGACACCTCTAGCTTAATGGCTTCTATGTACCAAATGCAGCAAACACTTAGGAGTGTGATTGATGAGCAAAGCCAGATGGCTACCGAGAACAAATCAGGCAATATTGACGCAGTCATTGACACCTCCATGTTCCAAGGTAGTTATAAAACGATGGCTGAAAATGTGAATTATATGGTGACTAACCAAGCGGATATTATGCGCAAAGTCACAGCCTGTATTGCAGAGTTTTCAAAAGGTAATTTTGATGCTTCTTTAGAAAAATTTGCTGGTAAACGTGCCTTTATTAATGAAAGTGTCGAACTGCTACGCAGCAATATCCAAACCTTTATTGCCGACATGCAAGAAATGTCAAATCAGCATGATGCGGGTGATGTAGATGTCTACATTGGTACTGAAAAGTATGCGGGTGCATATGCTGAAATGGTGAAAAACGTGAACAGCATGGTACATGCACACGTACAAGAAAAAGAAGAGATGATTCAAGTAATGAAGTTGCTAGGTGATGGCAACTTTGCGGTAGAAATTCAGCAGTACCCAGGTAAAAAAGCAGACATCAACAAAAACCTAGACCGCCTGCAAGGCAAACTCAAAGGTATCTTGGAATCTGTGAAATGGGTTACAGATGAACATACCAAAGGCAATATTGATATGTCCTTACATGCACACATGTTTAAAGGAGGCTTCTCTGAGCTTGCTGCAGCGGTCAATACGATTGTTGGCGGTCAAATGGACATGACAGAAAAAGCACTCACTTGCGTGAAACAGTTTGGCGAAGGTAATTTTGATGCGCCGCTTGAACAATTCCCAGGTAAAAAATCCTATGTAAATGAAGCCATTGAGCAAGTGCGCGTGAATTTAAAAGCTTTAAATTCAGATGCGCAAATGTTGGCTGATGCAGCTAAAGATGGACGCATTAGTGTGCGTGCAGATGTAACACGCCATCAAGGGGATTTCCGTAAGATTGTAGAAGGGGTGAACGAAACATTGGAAATGATCGTGGGGCCAATTATTACAGTGAAATCTGCGGCCGATGCTATAAATACGGCTGCTAAAGAAATTGCGCAAGGCAACTCTGATTTAAGTCGTCGTACTGAAGATCAAGCGAGTAGCTTAGAGAAAACAGCTTCTAGCATGGATCAACTAGCGGGTACGGTAAAACTGAATGCTGAGAATGCTAAACAAGCCAATCAATTAGCATTGGCTTCATCCAGTGTAGCTGTCAAAGGTGGTGAGGCTGTTGGGCAAGTGGTCGATACCATGAGCGCAATTAACGACAGCGCACGCAAAATTGAAGACATTATTTCTGTGATTGACGGCATTGCTTTCCAAACTAATATCTTAGCGCTCAACGCAGCGGTAGAAGCAGCACGTGCAGGTGAGCAGGGACGTGGTTTTGCGGTAGTAGCAGCGGAAGTGCGTAACTTAGCGCAACGCTCATCGACTGCTGCCAAAGAGATTAAAGAGCTGATCACCGATTCTGTGAACAAAACGACAGAAGGCACCAAGCAAGTGGAAATGGCAGGACAGACCATGCAAGAGATTGTGGCTTCCGTACGCCGTGTGTCCGATATTATTGCCGAGATTGCAGCTGCGTCAGGTGAGCAAAGTGTGGGTATTGCACAAATCAATGATGCCATCATGAAGATGGATGATGTGACACAGCAAAATACAGCGCTGGTTGAAGAGGCCGCTGCTGCCGCTGAATCATTGATGGAACAAGCGGATGAACTGACACAAACAGTAAGCGTATTTAGTTTGGAAACGCAGCAACATAGTTATCCAACAGCGTATTTAAAGGTTAGCAACGGTTAAGTAGTCTTTTTCTACAAATTGTTTAGCCTGTAAGTTGTAGTAAATTGTAGTTGTAGTAGAAGTAAAACAAGTGCGACGGAAATATGTGTTGCGAATTTTTGAAGTGTATATGTTGATATTAGGAGAAATAAAATGGCTGTAATTGATCGAGTATTAATTGGCGAAGGTTTAGTCATCGAAGAACGTCCAGATGGTTCTGGCCTTGATTTAAAAAATGTGGCGCACATTGACTTAGTCATGGGCCCACGCGGTAGCGCTGCAGAAGACGCATTTTGTCGTACGCTCACCGACCAAAAACAAGGAGTAAATGGTTTATTGGCGATTGCAGCGCCAAACATGATGGTCAAACCTAACACAGTAATGTTTAACAAAGTGACGATTAAAGACGGTCGTCAAGCTGTGCAAATGTTTGGTCCAGCCCAACGCGGTGTAGCAATGGCCGTGATGGAGTGTGTTGAAGACGGTACTATCCCTATCGAAGAAGCAGATGACGTGTATATCTGCGTAGGTGTGTTCATTGATCACAAAGCAGACATGGATGACCGCATTCAAGATTGGAACTATCGTGCAACAAAAATGGCCATCAAGAGTGCAATCGCTCGCGAGCCAAAAGCAGCTGATGTAGTAAAACACTACAAAGAAGCATTACATCCGTTTGCAGCAACAAAAAGTCGCCGTGTAGAAGACCATGCTTATGCATTAGCGATTGAGCAAATGAAATCACGTAATCCATTGACACCAAAACCAACAGTGGTGGACGCAGCGGATAAAGCCTTAGATCAAATGAAACAACGTAAAGGCCTTGTTTCACAAGACTAATGGTAGTGATTAATCATCAGTAAGCAATCTTAGGCTGTATAGCCTTTGATTGCTCGCTAGGATGGTTTGGCATTCAACATCGGTGGTGATGTTGAACAGATAGTTTTGATATGAAAGTATGCAATGCTAAAAGAAAAATACCAAGATGAGCGGGAGTTTGAGTTTACAGCGAACGATTTTGCACGCGTACGTAAATTAATTTATCAGCATGCTGGTATATCACTCTCAGATGCAAAAACCGACATGGTATATAGTCGCATTGGTCGTCGATTACGTGCTGTGGGGCATGATTCTTTTAAGCAGTATTTAGACGAATTAGAGCAACAACAAAACCCAGATGAATGGGAAGCCTTCACCAATGCGCTCACCACCAATCTGACTTCTTTTTTTAGAGAAGAGCATCATTTTCCAATTTTGGCTGATCACTTAGTCAAACTGCATAAGCCTATTCGCATTTGGTGTTCTGCAGCGTCGACAGGTGAGGAGCCGTATACCATTGCCATGACAGCATGCGAAGCATTTGGCACACTCAAGCCACCCGTGGAAATTTATGCCACTGACATTGATACCAATGTACTGGCTACTGCCTCTAAAGGTGTGTATCCCTATGAGCGTGTGAGCAAACTCTCAGAAAAAAGACGCAGAGAATTCTTTCAAAAAGGCACGGGCCAAAACGAGGGTATCGTTCGCGTTCGCAATGAATTAAGAAGTTTAATTACATTTAGCCAACTAAACCTATTAGATGAACAATGGCCGATTAAAGAGCCATTTGATGCAATTTTTTGTCGGAATGTGATGATTTATTTTGATAAACCTACTCAAACCAAAATTTTAAGCCGCTTTGTTCCGCTGATGAAACCACATTCTTTGCTATTTGCTGGCCATTCAGAAAACTTTTTATATGTTTCTAATGCCTTGCAACTATTGGGTAAAACTGTTTATCAAATTAAAAATTCCAATCCTACTAGTCGAGTTGCTACCCTAAAACAAGGAGCAACAGCATGACAGTGATGCAAGAAGAGGTTTCCACCACGCTCTATTACGACCGCACATTTGATATCGATGCGGCCAAGATTTCACCTGGTGAATATTACTTTACCGATAAAAATATGCTGATTGTCACCGTGTTGGGTTCTTGCGTTTCTGCATGTATCCGCGATACGTTTACCGGTATTGGAGGTATGAACCACTTTATGTTGCCTGACAGTGCAAAAGCAGATAAAGATAGCCCAGTGTCAGAATCAATGCGCTATGGCACTTATGCCATGGAGGTACTAATTAACCAATTGTTGCGGAATGGTGCGCGCAGAGAAAACCTTGAAGCTAAAATTTTTGGTGGCGGTAATGTGTTACGAAGTTTTACCACCAATAACGTAGGCGATCGCAATGCAGCATTTGTTAAACAATATTTAAAAGATGAAGGTATTCGCGTCACCGGGGAAGACCTGTTGGATATTTATCCTAGAAAAGTGTATTTCTTTCCTAAAACCGGAAAAGTGCTCGTGAAGAAACTGAAACAATTGAACAACTACACCTTGGTTAAACGCGAAGAGGCTTACTCTAGCAAACTTAAAACCAATGATGTGGGTGGTGAAGTGGATTTGTTTTAACCAATTTTATACGTGCAGTAGCGAATATTCTGTTGCTGAACTTCGCTGCTATCCGCATGAAATATATTGAAAGTATTGTATGAAAACCAAAGTCTTAGTGATTGATGATTCTGCCCTTATCCGTAGCTTGCTCACGGAAATGATTAATCAGCAGAAAGATATGGAAGTAGTGGGTGCTGCGCCAGACCCAATTATTGCACGCGAGATGATTAAGCAATTAAATCCTGATGTGCTGACACTGGATGTTGAAATGCCAAAAATGGATGGGCTAGATTTTCTTGAGAAGTTGATGCGTTTGAGGCCTATGCCAGTGCTTATGGTGTCTACATTGACTGAACGTGGCTCTGAAATTACATTGCGTGCTTTAGAGCTAGGCGCTACGGACTTTGTGACCAAACCTAAAACAGCCATTTCAGAAGGTATGCGCGAATACTCCGATATTATTGCGGACAAAATACGTACGGCATCTAAAGCAAAAATTGCCTGCTTGCAACGCTCAGCCAAACCAGCGGCACAGGGTGCTACTTTGGGTATGTTAAAAAACCCACTGATCAGTAGTGAAAAACTCATTATTATCGGTGCGTCTACTGGTGGTACGGAGGCGATTAAATCTTTCTTACTGCAAATGCCATCGGATTGCCCGGGTATTCTTATTACCCAACATATGCCAGCAGGCTTTACTAAGTCATTTGCGAATCGCTTAGATTCGTTATGCAAAATATCCGTAAAAGAAGCCGAAGATGGTGAGCGCGTATTACCAGGGCATGCCTATATTGCCCCAGGTGATAAACACCTGTTGCTAGCCAGAAGCGGTGCAAACTATGTCACCAAATTAAGCGATGCAGAACCCGTGAACAGACACAAACCGTCTGTGGACGTGCTATTTGACTCTGCCGCAGTGAACGCAGGTAAAAATGCGATAGGTGTGATTTTAACGGGCATGGGTAAAGATGGCGCCGCAGGCATGGCAAGAATGCATGCTGCTGGGTCATTTAATTATGCGCAAAATGAAGAAAGCTGTGTGGTATATGGTATGCCGAGAGAAGCAGTTGCACATGGCGGCGTAGATGAAATTGCTCACCTGACAGAGCTACCTAAATTAGTGCTGACTTATCTCACAGAAAACAGCACACGCTCATTGCGTGTTTAAAGAATGTGAAAGTCTGTATTGTAATTGCGTAAACAAATGTGTTTTTTTATGTGTACTTAGCGGTTTAGTTTGGCGATGTTTTGCCGATAATAGAATTAGGAAGAACTATCGCAATATAGATGGTTCAAGCATAAATACATTGAACGAATAAACGGTAACGGAGTAAGACATGGCAAACCCAAATATGAAATTTTTAGTGGTCGATGATTTTTCTACCATGCGTAGAATCGTCCGCAATTTACTTAAAGAGTTAGGCTACAGCAATGTAGAAGAGGCAGAAGATGGCGCAATTGGTTTAAGTAAATTAAAAGGCGGTGATTTTGATTTTGTAGTGTCTGACTGGAATATGCCGAACATGGATGGCTTGACCATGCTACAAAATATTCGCTCCGACCCAGCACTTAAACACTTGCCAGTGCTGATGGTGACGGCAGAGGCCAAAAAAGAAAACATCATTGCAGCTGCTGGTGCCGGTGCAAATGGTTATGTGGTAAAGCCATTTACGGCAGCCACACTCGATGAAAAGCTATCTAAGATATTCGAGAAGCTTGAGAAAGCTGGAGCATAAATATGAAGGCGCAAACAACGAATAAAAAATCGCCGCAACCAGAAATCATGCCGCATATTCCACCCCATGATGAAATGTTGAACAGAATTGGCCATGTCACAAGAGCACTACATGACAATTTAAGTGGTTTGGGTTTTGACAAAATGTTAGAGCAGGTAGCATCTGAAATTCCTGATGCGCGCGATCGTCTAAACTATGTGGCACGCATGACAGAACAGGCTGCTGAGCGTGTGTTAAACGCTACCGATGAAGCCACGCCATTGCAAACTGATATGGCGACTGCAGCTGCCGCATTGGAAAAGCGCTGGATTGAAGTGATGGAAAGACCATCTCTTAAATCGGAATATAACGCGCAGGTGCAAGAAACATTAGCGTTTTTAAAGCTCACTGACCAAAATACAGCAGCCACTAAAGCGCTGTTGATGGACATTATGATGGCGCAAGATTTTCAAGATTTGACAGGGCAGGTCATTAAAAAGATTACTACCCTAGCACAAGATCTTGAAAAACAATTAGTACAAGTACTGGTAGACTTTTCTCCTGTGGCGCAGAAAAAAGAGGACGAATCACTGATGAATGGACCGCAAATTGATCCAATCAATACTGTGGATGTAGTGGCTAGCCAAGAACAAGTGGATGATTTGTTAGATAGTTTGGGTTTCTAAAGGGTTATTAAGCATTTATTCAGTAACCTACCCTGACTACTGCTGGTAGTGCGGCTAGTTCTTCATCCGTGTATAAGCGGCCTTGTGTAATAAAGGCAAAGCCGCTTCCACAATCTAACGAAAATGAGCCACTTGAGCCTGGCTGGGCATCTAGGATTGTGTGCATGTTTTCAGCAAAGGTAAAGTGGCTATCACCCACGTAGAATGTAGCTTTCTGCGCTGTACCTAACACGCCTAATACCACGTCCGATGGGCTCGGGTGGAACTCATTTTTTGGCATGCACAGCGGGCCGCTACCTTCGCAACAACCTCCTGATTGCAAAAAGATAATCTCACCGTGTTCAGCCACTAGTTTATCAATCAGCGCTATTGCTGGTGGTGTTGCAGATATACGTTCAGCCATCACTATCTCTCCAAAACAAAGTGCTTCATAACCAACGATGACTCACTTTATGGCTTAAATAAAGAGGGGCGAGAAACCCCGCCCCTTTATTTTATGCTTGCTTGTAAACTCTTAAAACTAGAAGAAACCTAATTTATTAGGGTTATAGCTCACTAGCAAGTTTTTGGTTTGTTGGTAATGGTCTAACATCATTTTGTGATTCTCACGCCCAATACCAGACTCTTTATAACCACCAAAAGCTGCATGCGCAGGGTAAGCATGGTAGCAGTTTGTCCAAACACGGCCAGCTTTAATGCCACGACCCATGCGGTAAGCGGTAGTGCCATTTCGGCTCCATACGCCAGCACCTAAACCAAATATCGTGTCATTGGCGATTGCTAAAGCATCAGCCTCGTCTTTAAAGGTAGTCACTGCAAGCACTGGGCCAAAAATCTCTTCTTGGAACACGCGCATTTTGTTGTGGCCTTTTAAAAGTGTAGGCTGTACATAGTAGCCTTCTGCAAAATCGCCACTTATTACATTGCGGCTACCACCAATTAACACTTCAGCACCTTCTTGTTTACCAATATCAATGTAGTTCATGATTTTATTCAACTGGTCTTGTGACGCCTGTGCGCCCAACATGGTATTTGGATCTAGTGGGTTGCCTTGTTTAATGGCTTTCACACGCTCTAATACGCGAGCAATAAATTTGTCGTAGATAGATTCTTGAATAATGGCACGTGATGGGCAAGTACATACTTCACCTTGGTTGAATGCAAATAGCACCAGGCCTTCAATGGCTTTATCAAAGAATGCATCATCTTCATCCATGATATCGGCAAAGAAGATATTAGGTGATTTACCGCCTAACTCTAATGTAGCTGGAATCAGGTTGTTAGCAGCAGCCGTTGCAATCGCACGGCCTGTCGCAGTAGAGCCAGTGAAGCCGATTTTAGCAATGCGTTTGCTGTTTGCGAGTGGCGCGCCTACTTCACGACCATAACCGTTCACAATGTTGATCACACCAGGAGGTAATAAATCAGCAATGGTTTCCATTAAAATTAAAATAGAAATCGGCGTAAATTCAGCTGGTTTGAGTACTACACAGTTACCAGCTGCCAGTGCTGGGGCTAATTTCCAAGCCGCCATTAAAATAGGGAAGTTCCAAGGGATAATCTGTCCCACAACGCCTAGCGGCTCATGGTAATGATAGGCTACAGTGTCATGATCGATTTCACTGATGCCACCTTCTTGCGCACGAATCGCACCTGCAAAATAGCGGAAATGGTCTACGGTCAATGGAATGTCCGCATTCATGGTTTCACGAATCGGCTTGCCGTTATCAATGGTATCGGCTGTTGCAATTAAGGCCAAATTGGCTTCAATGCGGTCGGCCACTTTTAATAGAATATTGGCGCGTTCAGTCGTTGAAGTCTTGCCCCATTTATCTGCTGCTGCATGTGCAGCATCCAACGCCAACTCAACATCTTCAGCACTTGATCGCGCCGCCTTGGTGTAAGTTTTGCCAGTAATTGGCGATATCACATCAAAATATTCACCTTTGGTCGGCGCAACCCATTTGCCACCAATGAAATTATCGTATTTGGCTTTGTAAGGTATTGTGACGCCTAGGCCTTTTAATATATCCAAACTCATGCTAACTCCTATAGTTTTTTTGTAGATAATCTAATATAACTAACTCGCACCCCATAGGATTGAAAGTAATTTTCAACCCACTACTTAATTCGCCTAAAACCCTCACCAATAGAGGATTCTCAATGTGAATTATCATTTAACATTAAACCTTACCAACCTGTAAATCAAGTACTTTGTGCATTAATTATCTAATTCACTGTCATATATAAAATAGCATTTCAATACACTTGTATAGCTTCCTAAAACCGACTAGGTTATAGTCATGTCTTGTTCACTTTCGAGCAAAATACGCTAATACTGACACTCAATCATGGACCAACTACAACAATTTTTCATGAGCACGCGACAAGCTTTTAAAAGAGCTGTACAGCAAAATATCGTCACGCAGAGTGATGATGTGCTAGGCAAAACCATTTTGTCGATGTTGGTGTTGGCAGAAAGTGCAGTAAGCATTTTTTGGATATTTACCATATCTGGTCTTGGTGAAGGGTATGCCTTGATGGCAATTACACCTTATGTCTACTTAATATTCTCCTATGTGAGCTTGTTTGTGTTTTACCGCACGCAACGCTATCACTATTTTATATTTACCCAACTCATCATGCTGTTAGTCATGCCATTCTTTTTGCAATGGACAATCGGCGGCTACCAAGCGGCTGGCGGAGTAGCCATTTGGGCAATACTTTCGCCGATCGGCGCTTTAATGATATTAGGTACGCGTAAATCACTCCCTTGGTTTTTATTGTTTGTAGCTTTGGCGGCTTTCTCTTGGATATTTAATGATTTGTTCTCTGGCAACTTAATGCCTATGCCCGCGAAGGTGAAAGACACCTTTTTACTGATGAACATCATCGGTACAGCTTGTATCTTGTATGCTGCCATGAGTTACTTTCAATCACAAAAAGAACGCACATTACGCGCTTTAGCCTTAGAGCAAGACCGCTCGGACAAGTTATTGCTGAATATCTTGCCCACTTCAATCGCGCAGCGATTAAAAAATCATGACCAACACATTGCTGATAGCCATCCATCCGTCACTATCCTGTTTGCTGATATTGTTGGGTTTACAGAATTAAGTGCCACCATGACCCCATTCGATTTGGTCAATCTACTCAGCGGTATTTTTTCAATGTTTGATTATTTAGCAGAAGGGTACAAATTAGAAAAAATAAAAACCATCGGTGATGGCTATTTGGTGGTCGGTGGCGCACCTCTGTACTTGGAAAATCATGCACAAGTAGTCGCAGATTTAGCCGTTGAAATGCGTAACGCACTGCATGCTTTTAACCAAAAAACAGGCCATCATTTACATATGCGTATCGGCATGAGTTCTGGCGCTGTCGTGGCGGGTGTCATAGGCACCACAAAGTTTGCCTATGATATTTGGGGCGATGCAGTCAATATGGCGAGTCGAATGGAGCAGACTGGCTTGGTAGATGAAATACAAGTATCAGAAAGCACCTACGACTTGCTCAAAACGCATTATGCGTTTGAAAAGCGACAAGATGTGCAGATTAAAGGCAAAGGGCTGGTTGACACTTACATGCTAAAAGAAAAACTGAAAACCTAATGCAAGTATTTGGAAGCTAAACGCAGATACTATATAATCCGCATCCCACACGGAGAGATGGATGAGCGGTTTAAGTCACCACCCTGGAAAGGTGGCACAGGGGCAACTCTGTCGAGGGTTCGAATCCCTCTCTCTCCGCCAAGAAGTCATGCTTTCCAGGCATGCTTAGCATTACTAGCCACAAAGCCCGCACCATGCGGGGCTCAAGCCAATATAGGTATTCTCAAACTTCGCTTCCTCCCTAATTCTGAGATTTTTTAATTAGATTTATCAAGATTTCTCAAATCGAAATAATCCGCCACGGATGTGAGTTTTGTAAATATTCAGGCAAACAAAAAGCGCCGGAGGCGCCTTTTTTAGTGGTTTGATGTTACCTTAACTTACCGAAAACCCAATACTTGCCTTTGCTCATTCCAGTCTATAGATAATGGTAGGCTGCGCATCAGCTTATCTGAAGTCAGCATAGGAGGGTACTTACCTTCGAGTTTAGGCCTAAGTCACTCAACTAACCCTGGGCCTGGTCGAATAAAATATAACTGAATAGAGAGTCTCGTAAATCCCCAAAGCAGTCATTCAAAACTAGTGCCTATAATTTAAAGCTGAAGTTTGTTAGTAACTATTTTAAATAGCACCTTTTGTTTCTTCTTGTACTAATTCACTTAACCAATCCATAAATATTCGTACTCGTTTAGAAAGGTTTCGTCTGTGAGGGTAGAGCAAAGAAACTGGCATTGCAGGTGCTCGAAAGTCTTTTAAAACCTCAACTAGTTTTCCGTCACCCATCATACGCCGAGCCCCTAAGTAAGGGGCTTGCATAATACCCAGACCTACAACACAAGCATTTCTATACGCATCTACATTGTTTACCGAAATTCTACTTTGCATAGGAATCTTAATGCATGTTTGACCATCCCAATATTCAAAAGCGTCAAACTTGCTGGATGGATTTACATTGTAGTGAATAAGCCAATGATTACTTAAATCATCAATTTGCTTGGGCATTCCATACCTTGCCAAATAAGTTGGACTCACAAAATTGGATTGTGGCAACTCACCAAGATTACGCACTATTAATCCAGAGTCGGATAGTGTTCCTGTTCGCACAACACAATCAAAGCCATCAGCAACCAAATCAACTCTTCGATCGGTGCTGCTTAAATCCACCTGTACGTTTGGGTAGCGATCCAGAAAAGCTGGTAATTTAGGAATGACAAGATTTTTTGCCATAGGCAAAGACATATCGACTCGAATCAATCACTTGATGCTTATATCATTAGATTGGAATAAATTTTCTAGATCGTCTATTTCAGCTAATACATCTTTACCTTTTTCATAGAATAGCTGTCCATCGGGAGTAAGTTGAACTTTGCGAGTAGTCCTATGCAACAACTGGGTGCCTAGTTTACTTTCTAATTGCTGCACGGCTATGGATATACTTGCTTTAGGTAAGCCAAGGTCATCAGCAGCTTTAGTGAAGCTAGCGAGTTCTGCCACACGAATAAAGCGTTTAATAGCGTCTACATTTTCCATCAGTATGTATAACTCAACTGTTTATAATAAATGAACAGTATAATCATATTTACTGTATTTATTCCTATATTTTACTTCAATAGAATGGCAACACCTTAATTCACTATTGGAGAAATTGGATGAATCAGAAAATTGGTTTGGTTACTGGTGGTAGCCGCGGACTTGGTAAAAATGCAGCACTTTCAATGGCAGCAAAAGGCATTGACGTTATCATTACCTATCACACTCAAAAAGAGGCAGCAGATTCAGTGGTAGCTGAAATTGCTGCAATGGGTCGCAAAGCAATAGCAATGCATCTTGACTCAGGTAACGTCAGTACATTTGGTACATTTGCAAATCAAATTAAAGAAACACTAAAATTACAATGGCAACGTGAAACGTTTGATTATCTGATAAATAACGCTGGGCATGGCGACTACGCTCTAATAGAGCAAACCACTGAAGCCCAGTTTGATGGTTTAATCAATGTACACTTTAAAGGTGTCTATTTCCTTACCCAGTCTTTGCTGAACACTATTTCTGATGGTGGGCGTATTGTTAACTTTTCATCTGGATTAACACGGATGTCATTCTCAGGATATGCAGCGTATGCAGCAGCAAAAGGTGCGGTTGAAGTGCTGAGCGTTTATATGGCAAAAGAGTTGGGCAACAGAGGTATAGCCGTCAACACAGTTGCTCCTGGTGCTATTGAAACCGACTTTGGTGGCGGCGCGGTACGTGATAACCCAGATATTAATAAAGTATTTGCTGAGATGACTGCTCTTGGTCGTGTAGGTGTACCTGATGACATTGGCCCTATGATTGCAAGTTTGTTATCTGAGGACAATCGTTGGGTAAACGCTCAACGTATCGAAGTATCTGGTGGCCAGGCTATTTAACTAATCATTTTTAGAAAAATTAGCATTGCACACAGATGCTTTTTTGCAATGCTAATTTATTGCAATATAAATTTTTGTAAAATTCCCATTTCAGTCATCGGTGAAACACCTAACAAGACTCATCGTTTTAATATTGAGAACTTATAAATAAGTTGACAGTACTCTAACAATCATTTAATTTACCAATTAGTTAATTAACTAATTGGTAAATTAAATATGTCGGATCGACTCAGTAACACATTCTCCGCACTAGCAGACCCCACGCGCAGGGCTATTTTGGCACGATTAGCATTGGGTGAAACCAGTGTTAACGAGTTGGCAAAGCCTTTTGAAATGAGCTTGCCAGCTGTTACGAAGCATTTGAAAGTACTCCAGCGTGCAGGGTTAATATCGCAAAGCCGCCAAGCTCAGTGGCGTCCATGTAAGCTAGAAGCAGCGCCTATGCAAGAAGTTGCAAACTATCTTGAGCAGTATCGAAAGCTCTGGGAACAACGTTTTGACCAATTAGATAGTTATTTGAAAACTCTTCATGCAAAGGAAAATAAAAATGAGTAAATCAGACAATTTAACTGACCGTGAAGTAATTGTTTCACGAGTTTTGAACGTGCCGCGTGATTTAGTATGGGAAGCATGGACAAAACCAGAGCATCTCGTTAATTGGTGGGGACCAAATGGTTTTGTTACCACAGTCGAGGCAATTGATTTTCGTGTAGGTGGAGTATGGCTGCACACAATGACAAGCGCAGATGGTGCCCGATATCCAAATCACTCAATATTCAAGGAAATAATAAAGCCATTAAAGATTGTTTATGACCATGGTGATGGCGAGCGTATTTGGTTTGAAGCCACAGTCACCTTCGAAGAAACAGAAAATGGCACTTTAGTCACCATTCGCCAATTATTTTCGAGTAAAGAGTTTCGAGATGAGGTGGTTGAGAAGTCTGGTGCAATTGAAGGTGGGAAACAGCACCTCAATAAACTTGAAGTCTATATTAAGGAGAATTTATTATGATTAAAGACTTTAACCCAGAGTTAGATCTGATGTTGGAGCGCGTTGTAGATGTCCCGCGAGAGTTAGTATGGCAAGCTTGGACAACACCAGAAAAACTGATGCCATGGTTCTGTCCATTGCCTTGGAAAACAGTGGAATGTGAAATTGATCTGAAAGTTGGTGGTAGGTTCTACACAGTCATGCAGTCCCCTGAAGGGCAACGCTTTCCAAATGCTGGATGTTATTTAGAGATTGTTAAAAATGAACTACTCACTTGGACAAATGCGCTTGAGCCGGGTTTTCGTCCTGCTAAACAACTCGAAGCTTCACCCGGACATGAATGTGCTGAATTTTTAATGACTGCTACCATTTTTCTTGAGCAACATGCCAAAGGTACAAAGTACACAGCACTTGTAAGACACGCAAATGCTGAAGCGCGAGAAACTCATGAAAAAATGGGGTTTAGAGAAGGTTGGTCTACCTGTTTAGATCAGTTGGTAGATATGATTAAAACAAATAAAAGATAATATAGAATCTTTATTGGGGTTTCCTTTCGGAGTGAAAAATCCCCAAAGCGGACACCCTACGCTTGCCATACTCCGAAGCCTGCACTACGCAA
>ENA-UOXP01001225-UOXP01001225.1-mixed-culture-metagenome-genome-assembly--contig:-NODE-1225-length-18847-cov-74.043050_pt1 | contig 18847 bp, 6 predicted proteins | sample MGYA00238161_ERZ761639 | MGnify/ENA primary metagenome ERZ761639 (study PRJEB28913, sample SAMN08776760) | mixed culture metagenome | isolation source: Freshwater growth medium | place: USA...
GTTCGTCTGGAGCGCCACCGCGAGCGCGCAGCCGCCCGCATCGCCCAGCTTGTTGTTCTTGAGGTTCAGCTGTGTGAGCGCCGTGTTCGTCTTGAGCACCTTGACCATCGCATTACCACTCTCCGCGCCGAGCTCGTTGCCGCCCAAGTCCAGCTGCGCCAGCGTCGTGTTCGTCTGGAGCGCCACCGCGAGCGCGCAGCCGCCCGCATCGCCCAGCTTGTTGCTGTTGAGGTTCAGCTGCGTCAGAGACCGGTTACGTGTGATCAGGTGCGCGACCACGAGCCCAGATGCATCACCTAAGCGCTTCCCCGAAAGGTCGATACTCGCCGCGCTGCTGAGCTCGGCGATCGAGAGAACATCGCCGTCCAACGCTACCGTGCGAAGGGTCGCGTTTGTCTTGAGCACCTTGACCATCTCCTTGCCACTCTCCGCGCCGAGCTCGTTGCCGCCCAAGTCCAGCTGCGCCAGCGTCGTGTTCGTCTGGAGCGCCACCGCGAGCGCGCAGCCGCCCGCATCGCCCAGCTTGTTGCTGTTGAGGTTCAGCTGCGTCAGCGTCGTGTTCGTCTTGAGCGCCTCGGCGATCGCATTGCCACTCTCTGCGCCGAGCTCGTTGCCGCCCAAGTCGAGCTGCGCCAGCGTCGTGTTCGTCTGGAGCGCCACCGCGAGCGCGCAGCCGCCCGCATCGCCCAGCTTGTTGTTCTTGAGGCTCAGCTGCGTCAGAGACCGGCTATGTGTGATCAGGTGCGCGACCACGAGCCCAGATGCATCACCTAAGCGCTTCCCCGAAAGGTCGATACTCGCCGCGCTGCTGAGCTCGGCGATCGAGAGAACATCGCCGTCCAACGCTACCGTGCGAAGGGTCGCGTTTGTCTTGAGCACCTTGACCATCTCCTTGCCACTCTCCGCGCCGAGCTCGTTGCCGCCCAAGTCCAGCTGCGCCAGCGTCGTGTTCGTCTGGAGCGCCACCGCGAGCGCGCAGCCGCCCGCATCGCCCAGCTTGTTGCTGTTGAGGTTCAGCTGCGTCAGCGTCGTGTTCGTCTTGAGCGCCTCGGTGATCGCATTGCCACTCTCTGCGCCGAGCTCGTTGCCGCCCAAGTCCAGCTGCGCCAGCGTCGTGTTCGTCTGGAGCGCCACCGCGAGCGCGCAGCCGCCCGCATCGCCCAGCTTGTTGCTGTTGAGGTTCAGCTGCGTCAGCGTCGTGTTCGTCTTGAGCACCTTGACCATCGCCTTACCGCTCTCCGCGCCGAGCTCGTTGCCACCCAAGTCGAGCTGCGCCAGCGTCGTGTTCGTCTGGAGCGCCGCAAACATCTTCAGGCCCTCGCCATCAGTCAACTTGTTCTCTTGCAGGCTGAGCGAGGCCAGCACACGCATCAACTCCGCCACCACAGCGACCATTGTCGGCCGATCTCCCCCAAATAGCTTCTTGCTCAGGTCGAGTACATCACCCACCCGTGCTGTCTGCTTCAGCCCCTTGCCAAAGGCGTCGCCCATCTCGCTGCCAAGCGTGACTGCGTTGGCCCAAAACGCCGGCCATTGCCACGGTGGCGGCGACCCCTCAGGGAGGCGGTACTTGCCCGAGCAGATGGCCTGCGCGGCAAAAAACTCCTGGAAGGACAGGTGCGCCGACTGCATCTGGAGCGGCTCGACCTGCAGCAGGCTGAGAAGAGGGAGCCTATCCTGCCCCACGCGCTCGCGAACCTCCGCGACCGCCGCTCGCTCCTCATCGCGCAGCGCCTGGACCGCGCCGTCCAGGGCAGGGAGGTGCTCCGCGTCCGCTCTCGCCATCTGCGCCCGGCAAGCAGCTTCATCCAGCCCGGACGATGCGAGCTGCTTGGGGTACAGCCACCCCGTTGTGGTGCCGTCCGCCAGCTTGACCTTGTATGGATTGCCTGTCTTGTCGTCCTCGACGATCACGCCGCGTTGGCCCTTCCGCTCGCCGTCCAGCAGCTCCACGTAGTGGCCCTTCTCCGGCCGGCCCTTGAACGTCTGGAAGGGGTACGCCAACTTCGCATCCAGGTCGGTGAGCGTCCCCGCCGGCGCAAAGGCGCCCAGCGCCGCGCGGAGGAGCTGCACGTCGGTGATCACGCGCGCCTGCGCCACGTGCGCCTCGAAGAACACAACTTCCAGCAGCGTGCGCACTTCTGCCGTCACGACGCCCCCGCGCGCGAGCATCGCGTCCGATGCGCTCGCGTACAGCTCGGCGACCGTCTCCGGCATGCCCAGCCCTTTGCGGATCTCGAAGACCGACGCGACCATCGAGAGCATCAGCGGGTTGGCCGTGACGCGATGCTGCATCGTCGGCGCAGCAGGGTCCGTGCTCGTTGGCATGCGCTCGACAAAGGTCATCAGCTGCCTCACGTCCCCCTCATTCCCCAGCCGCTGCAGCAGCGCCTGCTCCTGCTGCGCCTCGGTCAGCGGCGCCAGCTTCAGCAAGCGGAAGCCGGAAAAGCGCGCCTCGTCCACGCCCGCCGGCCGCGAGGTGCAGAGCATCACGTGGCCCTGCGGTGCCAGCACCTCGACGACATGCTGCTCAATCTCGGCGCGCTTGGCGCCGGCCTCGTCGAGCCCGTCGAGGAGGAGCAGCGCGCGCCGCGCCATCATTGCCTGGCGCAGCATGCGGTGCACCTCGGGCCTCTCAGTGAGGCTGAGGTACGCGTCGACCCAGTTCCAGTGCGACGCGAACGCATCAGGTGCATCGCGCAGCCTCGCCTGGAGCAGCTGCACCTTGATCACGATGGGCACCAGCTCGGCGCGATCGAGCGCCAGGACCACCGCCTGGCTGATGAGCGTCGTCTTGCCCGCTGCGGGCGGCGCGGTGAGCAGCGCGGCTCCCGGAGCAGTGATCGCCTCGCCGAGGCTTCGTGAAGCGTGCAGCGAGTGCAGCCAATCGCTCAGGCTGCGCACGTCGCGCACGCCAGCCAGATCGGCATCTCCCATCACTTCGATGGCCACGCACTGCTGCAGCGCATCCAACGGATTGCCGGAGAGCGCATCGAAGATCTGCGTGTGCTGCTTGCGCAGCTCCCGCGTCCACCACCCGCTCAGCGCCTCGTAGGCGGCATGCGGCAGCTCGCGCGGCGCGTGGTTCCACGGGTGCAGCGTGAGCGTGGCTGGTGGCTCGCCGCTGCCCTCCAAGAAGGTGAGGCCGTGGCAGAGGCCGTCGGCGCCCACCGTGGCCACGTCGGCATCGCGCCAGCCGCCGGCCGTACGCACGGTGAGCGGCTGGCCGGCGGCGTAGCGCCGGGCGCCGCTGGCGCCGCTGGAGTGCAGTGCCGCAGTGAGCGCGGCTTCGAGCGCGACGGGCTGCAGCCTCTCGACCGCCTCGCGCACCTTGCCGAGCGCGGCTTGGAGCTGCGTGCGATCGCCCTGTTTCTGTTCTTGGAAGAGCGCCGCCGCCGCGTCCACGCACGACTGCACGGCGCCGCCCGCCTCGCGCGCCGCGTGCGCTATGGCTTGGCACCGCACCGCGCTGTGGGCAATCTCGCGCGCCCGCTCGCCCACGGCACGCAGCGCCGACTCCGACTCCATCCGCCGAGCATCGTCCGCCAGGCGGCGTGCGGGCTCGGCGAGGTCTCGAAGCGCACGCGCATCGCCAACGAACGCGGCCTCCCAGCCGGCAGCGGGCGGCCGCCACGGCAGCACCGCCTGGCTGCATCGGTCGTAGGCGAGCTCGGCGTCGTCGCCGCCCGTGACGGCGGCGGCGACGCCCCCCCCGGTCGCATCGACGACGCCAAAGCGCGGCCCGCCGCCCGCGCCGCTGCCCTGCCAAGAGAGCAGCAGCAGCGGCTGTCCCTCGGCGAGGCGCAGCGGCGCGGCGGCGGGCGCATCGACCTGCGGCAGCGGCTCCGCCGGCGCGGCCGTCGCGCTGCCGGACGCGATCATCTGAAGCGACCCGAGCGTCTTTGTCAGCGCGCCAACGGTGTTGAGCGCGTACTCCTCATAAAGGCTGATGACCTTGTCCTTGTCGCCCTTGCTCGTGAACTTGGACTTCTTGATCCGCTCAACGGCCACGTCAGCGGCGACTCCGAGCTCGCTTGCATTAACCTGAACGGGTGTCGCGACCGCGTTGCTGCTCAGCGCAAAGACCTTGGGCTGCAGCTGATCGAGAGGCTCCCGGAGCGCGGGGTAGGCCGTCAACCGCTTCATGAGCTCTCGGCTCAACGAGTCCTCGCAACAACACCTGGTGGGAGAGTGGCAGGCGGGTGAGGGATGAGACGAGATCCCATCTCATCTGCAGAATGGAATGGGCAGCACTAACCATCCACGAGAAAAATACGGCGTTTCATTGTAGAGAGTGTCAAGCCCCTCGCAAAGGCCGGGCGGTGCACCCGCATCCTTAGCCTTGATGGCAGACAAGTGCGAGGCAAAGCGCACAGTGGGGGGCGTACGGCTGAGGTCGCAGCTCTCGATAGTTCCGAACCCGATGAGCGCCGCGCGTACCACTTTCTCGTCTACGTTTGCGCTCAACTTGAACAAGCAGACCACGCCATCGAACTCTGCTGGCCGGGGTGGGATCTCCTCGATCTGGAGCACGGTCGTTGCAAGGATCGACGCATAAAGCTGATTCATCGCCCCACCCTTGAGTGCGATCACGAAGGCTTCCTCCTGCCCCGGGGTCCTTGGATTCTGATACAGCGATCCAAAGTCCCAGAACAAGGCTTCAATTCGAATTGCCATCCCCATCAGTGCGCGTCGAAGCACGCGGAAGCGCGAGCCCTTCGGATCTGGATCGCCTGGACTGAGCCACCCATAGGTAAGCGCGCCGATGCTCCGATCTCCACGCCGGACAAGCGCTGCTGCCTCTTCACCACTCAGCAGCGGCGACGGTGAGACCCCGCTCTTTTCCAACTCCTCGAGCGCCTGCCGATTCTGCATCTTGAAGTTGTCCAGCTGCTTCATCAGCCACTCCACGCGTAGCAACCGGATCGCTCCGCTCAGAAGGACTTTTATGAGGATGGTGTCGAGTTCTGAGAGCGCCTTAGGCAGCTTTGGCGGCAGCAGTGCACAACCGTCCACAGTAGTTCGAAATACCATAGGCTGGCGAGGTGAATTGTCAGCTTTGAGAATAGCCCGATGCACATTGCGCACGCTCAGCGCATCGACTGAGCTCGACGGTCCCGATGAAGACGGCCCGCGCGGTGTGAAGGCCAGCACAATCGCCTCGATAATGGGCTTACCAATCTTGACGATCGGGTTCCACGTCTCGGCCGACGCCTCTGCCGGCGCAGCCTCTGCCTCCATCGCCGCTCCGGTCGCCGGCTCCACAACTTCTGTACGCGCGCTGTCAGTCGTCTCGTGCACTGGCTCGGCGACCTTTACGTCTTCGGGTGTTGCCTCAGCGACTAGCTCCACAGCGAGAGATGGTGATCTTGGAGGGCCGTCCAGGTCCTGAATGAAAGGCTCGGCTTGCGCGCGAGGCTTGCTCGCGGCACAGCCGCCCCCTCGGACGCGCACCATCTCCGTCAGTCGCTCCCCTGCCGCCTCCACCACCGCCTTTGCGTCCGCTGCCTGAGCCGATTGCGCCGCCACTGCAACGGTGTCGCCACCGTCGTCGATGTCGTCGAGGTTGGTGTCGTCCCCGTCGTCGCAGGCATCAGGCCGCACGGGGCCAAGTGCCTCGGATACCTCGTGGACAGGAGAGGCAAGCGGCAGAAGCTCACTCAACTCCTTCCAAAGAGTCGCTCCGCCGTCCTTGGGCTGCACACGAATGCGCATCCCGGAGCGCTTGATGACGGTGCCGGTAGTTTCGACTCTCTCATGCTTGAAGCGCGCGCGCGCGTAGTCGCATCCTTCAGTTCCATCGCGGGGATGAGCGGACTAAGAGCGGAAGAGTGTTTGTGTGAATGTGAACTTAACACGACAACCGGTGCTACGGTGTGAATGCTGTGTGTCTGACAGCATGGCCCATCGAAATCCCTTTGTGCACCGATTCATCAGGCCCGCACTCACGCGCGTTGGGCCACTCTCTCGGCATGCCGCACAGGCGCAGCGCACCTCGGAGTTTTCCCTTTTCCGAAACGCCACGCTATTTGCCTTTACGTTTTGGCGTGTGCATTTTGCTTTAGTTCTGTCACTTCTCTCTTAGCTAGTCCCCTCTTTGTGGGGTTCGGCCTGTGCACGGCAGTTTGCCTGCGTGACTCCGTCCCCTCCCACTATCCGACTAAATCCCGCGACTATCGAGTATCGTGTTCTGCTCTACCCCCACTACCGTACCGAACGGGCCGAGCTCCCTTACGCTCGAAGCGTTGCGATATCCGCAAGAGCTCGCAGAACGCACGTACTCGTACCTAGATCCTAGTACGAACGAGTACCAACATACTTTACAAACCATCCTTGATCCGAATCATCTAGGTTTTCCCCTTCCCCTTCTTCTTTGGCGACTTACTCCCCTTCGGTGTCAATTCTTTTGGCGTCGAAGGCGACTTCTGACTCCCCTTCGGAGTCACCTCTTTTGATGGCGACGATGCCGCATCCGCCTTGGCCGCCTTGGCAGCGCTCTTCTTCTTCGTCGGCTTGAGCTTACTGCTGCCGAGCGAAGACGTGCCTGCCGGCGAGGCGTCCGGCTCAGGAGCGCCCTCTGCAGCCGCATCGCTGGCTGCCTCTAGGCCATCGTCTTCCACAGCCTCGTCTCCATCTTCCATCTCCACGCCGCCGCCATATGCCGCATTGACGTCGGCAATCGCCCGCACCTTCGCGAGGCACTCGTCAAAGTCGAGGTCCTCGAGCTGATCAAACAATGAGCCCATTTTTCCCTCACCTCCGGGCAGAACTACTTGAGGGTCGACGGTGCCCGCCTTGATGAATGCCTCCGACACGCCCGCAGCCAGCAATGCCTTCCCAAACTCGTCATCATTAAGCGTCGTCTTGAGCCAGTTTTGGCGCTCGCAGAGCCCCTCAAAGGGCGACGCGGACGCATGCACGCCATTGTCGCCCGTGTTCGGTGCGGACGCGAGCCCGAAGCCCTCCCAGCCAGAAAAGAGGGTTCCTCGCAGCGATTCGGGCGGCGCTTTTGACGGGTCCGTCGGGCCCAGGACGTTGCCGCGGAAATCTTTCCACCGAAGCGCCGATGGCGCGAACCGAACTGCAAAGTAGTGGATCGAGGCCTCCGAGCTCGTAAACTTGCCGCGCATGCGCATGAAGAAGGCGTTGAAAGTGTAGTACGGCTTGCCGTCGTGCTCGATCATGCCGCAATAGAAGCCGCCGCCAAACTTGAACCGCTTGCCGCCGGGCTCGCCGGTGGCATCCCACTTGGCGTTCAGGTCCTCGGCACTCAGGCCGAGCTTCTCCTTGAAGTCGATCGCGTTCAAGGCGCGCTCCTCAGCCAGTACGTCGACCCACTCCTCGCCGAAAAACTCCGCGAACTTCGCCGCGGGAACGTGGAGGTCCGCCGGCTTGCACAACGTAGCCTTGGAGGCGATCGAGTAGTAGTGCTGGTCAATGAAGCCGTTGGCGTCGATGGCTGCGCCACCGATCTCGCCCTCGCTCACGATCTCAATGCCCTTCTCCACAAACTTCGCCCTCACGAGATTCTGGACCTCTGCATTGTTTGCATGCGGTTTGATGAAGACGAACGCCTCGTTTAACTTGGCGCCGATTTCGACTGCGGATTTCACCGCTGCGGGTTTAGCTGCGGGAGCTACCGCGGGCGTCGGCTTCGGAGCTGCAGTGGGTAGTATGGGCAAGGAGCCGCGTGGCGCGATGATGGGCGCCCCCTCCGTGGGCACGGCGGCCGCAGCCCCAGTTTGCTTGACTGCCTCCTTGCTGTTGGGGCTCTGGAAGCTCTTCCAAAGCCGTTCAAACTCTTCGATCCGCAACTCGCCGTCGCCAATCACACCGACCTGGCTCATGAGGCTCTGGATGTCCGCCTCGGAGACTTTCGAGCTGCCATCCTTGGTGAGCGTCGACCTGAGGTCGCTGATGGAGATGCTATCTCTGCCGTCTTTAGCAAGCATGCTGAATGCCTCCATGTGCGACATGCTGGGCGTGAGTCCTGATTTTTTCGAGAAGCCGAAGCTTCCTAACACGGTGGAGCGCCGGACAAACTGCGCACTGATCGGAGCCACCTCGGAGCCCTCGACCTTGACCTGAAGCTTGACCTCTCCCGGCGCCGCCGCAGTGAAGGCGATCTTGTATGTGCCGTCGTTGAGGTCCTCGATGGCGCATGGGGAGGCGCTCGAGCCAAATCCTTTCGCCTCGATGCGATGGCCGCCTTTAGTCACCTTGTTGCCGTACCGGTCAATGATCGTGAGGAGGACCATGCACATCTCGTTGACATCGGCGGCCGCCTCAGTCAACCGGCAAAGCGTGCACCTCGAGACGCTTTTGTTGACGCCGTGCGAGTCGCCAAAGGGCGCGGGCATGACCTCGAAGCGGAGGGGCGAGCCGCTGATCTCGTGGCCGTGGAGCTGCACGTGGAGTGTGTGCGTACCTGCTATTGTCGGTTCGAGCTGCACCTCGTAAGCGCCCACGCCGCCCTTGGGCTTTGGAGTCTCGAGCTGCACCAGCTCACCCACGGGTGGCTGGTAGAAGGCGAAAAACGCGCCGTTGCCAACGGGTGCGACGGTCGGGTTGCCCAATAGGTCGCGCAGCTGCGGACGCACGATGAGCTTCTCACCCGCAAATGTGGGCACCACACCGAGCACCGGCGTCGCATCTGTGCCATTGACGAACGAGCCTGCCGCGCTTGCCGAGCCCATCTGAACTTGCACGGGGAACGGGGATCCGGGCAGCGCCACGCGCTCGCTGCCCTTGACATTGCCTTCCACAACGACCCACATGTGCAGGTCGAAGGTGCCCGACTCGCGCGGCGTGTACCGGAGCACGTAGCCGTCGACCAGCCTCTCGCTCGTCAGTTCCATCGAATCGCCCTTGAAGCCCTTGTATTGGTCGTCCTTCCTGCCTCTGCTCTCGACGAACGTGCTGCCCGCCGGCGGCGGCGCACTCCCCTTGTCCGTCTTGGGATTACTCTTGCCGTCCGCGCGGGGACCGCCGCGCGCGCCTCGCGCGTCCATGGTGCGGTCGACGCTTACGAGGGCGAGGCCGAAGCTCGGCGCCTCGCCCGGGTCCGCCACGTTTCCAAAGCGGTCGTGCACCTTGATGCTGACGGTGGCGAGCTCACCCGCAGTTGCCATCTTCAGCCCGGCGCCACTGAGCACGAAGCGAGACAGCTCGGGCTGCGCCGCGCGCATGATGAGCACGATCGGTGAGCCGCACACGGGCTCGCCGTCCACTGTCACTTCCACTGGGAAGGCGCCCAACTTGCAGCAGCAATAGTCAAGCTGGTACGTACCGTCCGACTGATCGAGGACTCGCCACTGGACCGGCTGGTTCTCAACGTGGACCTGGTCCATCTCCGGGTGGGCGTTGAGCCAAACCTTGTGCAGCCCGACCGACACGCTTGCGCCGCCCTCGATGCAAGCGTTACCCAGCTGGTCCGACAGACGCAGCCGCAGCCCTTGCTGCCACCCCTCATCCACCATGCCGCGCAGCTCGCGCTCGGCACGCGGGATCGTAGTCAAGATGGCTGAGGCCGCGCCCGGGCGCACCTCGAGTGCAAAAGGCGAGCCAGGCAGCGGAACGTGCTGCTGACGCAGCCCTATGTGTAGCTTGTACCGCCCAGCGAGCCCGATCGAGTAGAGCACCGTGTGTGTCTTCGAGAGGCGGCCATGCGAGTGCAACAGCCCGGGCGAGAGCCCTCCGAAGGCGAAACCGAACGGGTCCGCCGTCGAGAGCTCGTGTGCCGTAGACGGCACGAGCGAGAACTGCTTCTTCTTGGACGTCCTCTCGGCCGCGCTCTTGGCAAGCCACTTGTCCAAGCCCGTGCGCAGCGCCCATAGCGTCTCGTGGCGCTGCCGCGCGAAGGCGTCGAGCGGATGGTAGCTGCTCCGGACTTCGCTTCCGCCGACATCGCTGCTCGGCGAATCGATGCTCGTCGGCGGTACCCAGGTCACCCCAAAGAAAATCTTGCCCTTCGCAATCTCACCTTCGCTACCGGTTGACAAGGACTCGACGAATTGGCTCGTGTCCCTTTGGCGCAAGCAATCGAGTGAGACTTGCGCTCGGCCAAGAGACTCGTCCTTCTCTGGTTTCAGTGGATTGTCGCAGTCAAACACCTTGAGCAACAAGCCGGAAGCAACAAATTTCCGCAAAATGCCAACCATCTCGAACGTTTCATTCCACGCCGGGCTCAGCGTCTTGGGCTTGATCGTGCTTTTGGCCTCCTGCCCAGCGCAGCTAAACACGACGTAAGGATCACTCTTGCCATTGAGATCCGCAGAGGCCAGCCCAGAAGCATTGCTTAGGAAGATGCGCAGCTTGCCGACCTTGGCGAGGCGTTCGTCTAACGCTGCCCCAACCAACGCCACGGGTTCCGCCGGTGCCGTCTTTACTTCGGCTTCGATGTCGCCCACCCTCTCGACGTAGACGTCGAGCTCTTCCGCAAAAGCCGGGTCGCCGAGTGCGTCGACGAAGTCAACTTCAAACTTCTGCGGCTTGCGCGACACCGCCGCGTACAAGCCGTCGCCTCTCACAAGGCAGCGTGATGCCTCCGGACGCAGGGTAATGATGCTGAGTGCAAATGGGCTGCCGCGGATGTGCTCGCCCCCAAGAAGGACGTCGATCACGTAATTGCCGCTCATCCTGTGCGGCGGGCGGATCCAGCACAGGCGTCAGTACAGCATCTTTCGTCCGTGCACATAGACGCAGGAGCAACTCAGGACAGCAGCAGCAGCAGCCTGAAGCACGCACAACAGGCGGCGAGCAAAACGTTCTGACCCTGGGCGCGTACCACGGCTTGTACTCACACATGAAGCTTCCGTCGCCTCGGTCGATGATCTTGACGCGGATCGTGGCGGGCTGCGAGTCTTTGATGGACGCTCGGCCACGAATCCGCACCGTGAGACCTGGGTGGCCGCTCCCGCCAGCGGGCTCAGTCGGTGGCTGCCCGTCCCCTTCGGGTGTTGTGTTCACAACGAATTGGGCGAGTGTGCCGACATGTGCGACGTTCAAGCCGGTGCCTGAAGCACGGCAGCGGCTCGAGGCGAGCTGGCGCGCAGCCCGTGAGGCCTCGGTATCGGGGCTCTCGCTAGCATTCTGCCCTTGGCTCGTCTTTGCTCGCGCTGTTTTGCGAGCGCTGCGTGACCGCTGCGCCCGCTGCGTTCGGGCTCGGCGCGTTGATGCCTTCGTGCTCGCACCAGTCCCTTCTGATGCAACACCTTCGACATCAGTGCCGCTGGGATCGACGGCAGACGATGCCGCCGGCGACGCCTCGAGCTTCATCCCTTCTGCGTTGTGGACTGTGCTGTCAGCCAGTGCTTCGCTCGTCTGCTCATTCGGCTTCTTGGCCTTATCCTTATCCTTCTTCCCCTTCTCCTTGCGCTGGCGCAGCTCCTCTGCTGCACGCTCCGCCTCCTCCTGTCGACGCTTCTCCTCGTTCATGTCCTTAACGCGATATGGCCGCACGAACCCACCGTGACCTGGTGGGCAATGGAAGAACCTGCGGCCGTTCAGTGTTCCATCATTCTTACCGACCTTGGCTTCGTACATGACGCCAACCCAGTAGCCTGATGGCATCGGTGGCGGCAGCATACCAACAAACATGACTTTGGCAAGTCGTACACTGTCGTCGGCGCTGTTCGTCCTTGGCTTGCACACGCATTGCTCTCCAATAGTGAGCGCGGGCGGCATGAAGCGATCCTCCTCGTCGTCGTCATCCTCTCCCTCACCACCACTGTCCATCGATGCGGCCGACCGCGTCACCAAACGTTTCCAGGCCCCCACACAGAAAGGTTTCGGGACCAACTTTTTTCAAAGTTAAAACTTTCCAGAAAAGGAAACTTTCCACGGAACCGACCGGTGCTTGTACAGCACATGGAGCTCACACCTCGAACTGTCGAACTTAAGTTCACCGCTTCACCTTCACGCCCCTGCCTCGCAGCCCTTCGATAAGCTTGCGTGCAAGGTACGGGTGCAGCTTCTGGAGCGCGCCGCGCAGGTCGACAAAGGCGAGCGCGGTGGCCGCATCAAAGACGGTCTCGGGCAGCGTGGAGAGCCCCTCGCAGCCGGCGAGATTGATCTCGGCGAGCGCGGGGCACGCGCCAAAGATGCCCACGGGCAGTGTTGCCAGGCTCTCGCACCCGCGTAGCTTGACCGATGCAAGCACGATACAGCCGCGGAGCAGGTCGGCCGGTAGTGCGACGAGGCGAACGCAGCCACTCAGGTCGAGGGCGGTGAGGGCAGCGAGGACCCCAAAGGAGAACCCGGGTGGGAGCATGCGCAGCCCCGTCTGCATCGCAAACTCGCGAGTCCGCTCTGAGTCAAGCGCTGCGCGTACCTCGAGCCACGTATTCGGCGTGTCCGCCTCCGAGCTCACGAGGTCAAGTTGGAGCTTGCGCACGCGCCCGCACCGCAGCGATTCCAAGCACCGGCGGCGGCGCTCGCCGACCACCTCGAGAGATCGCCGCAACATCGCCGTCGCGAACATCGCGTGCACCGCCTCATCGAGCCGCTCGCCACCGTCGCCGATAGCACCCAGTACGGCGGTCCTATCCTCGTCCACGAGTGCTCGCGTGTGCGCGAAGCTGAAGCTGAGGCCCCGGTCGAGGAGCTCGGCAGGGAAGCACTCTTCGAACTCGCGCTTACGGTCGGCATTCGGGCGCATAGCGGAGAGTCCGTCCGTGATTGCGATCGCTTCATGCCGCTTGGTGCCGTACCCCTCCCACACCCACTCACGCGCAGTCAGCAGGTCCCAAGTGGGTGCTGCCGCCACGAAGACGGACTCCGACGCGGCCGCGCCCTCACCGCGCTTCACACGCACGTAGCTGTCGCGTCGCACCTGGCGTGGCGCCGGCGCACCTGTCGTGCGCGCTCTTGGCGCCGCCACGGCCGCATCGTCGCTCGTCGCCACGCCGAGCACCTCGAGCTCCGCTGCACTGAAGCGGACTACGGCCCCAGCGCCGGCCGTGGACCGCTCAGCGATGGCGGCGGCGAGCGCTGCATTCTCGACCTCGGCGTCGGCGGCAGGGGGGGCACCGCCGGGCATCTCAGTCCACATAGTACCGTATGCGTCGTCCGCCCCTTTGACTGCCTCGGCGATGGCATAGACACACCAAACACGCTCGAGACTCACCGCGAAACGATCGATGACCGACACGGCGCCGCGGGCGAGGCGGAGCGCGCGGGCGAGGGCACTCTGCTCGAGCTCGGCGCCGCCCGCGACTCCCCATCGGAACTCCTCGTCGAGGTTGTGGTGGTTTTGCGCGTACGCGTCGAGCCAGTAACGCGGCGAGCGCCCGCCCAAATAGAGAGGGTGTGGCTGCATATCGCGGCCGTGGTGGTAGCCGTACTCGCTCTCAAGGCCCCGCTCCCATGCATGGTGCACGAGGCAGCGCAGGCAGTCGAGGAGTGGCTCGCCCCAAACATGGGCGACAAAGTAGTCGGGAGGCTGCTCCTCAGTCGCCATCAGCTCCACCAGGCTGCATTCAAACCCCTTCGTCGCTGGCTTGAGCACGTGTGACACGAGGTCGTACGTGTTAACGTCCGCGAGGGTGAGTGGACCGGCCAGCCGAAAGGCGCCGTCCGCAGCCTTACGCACACCGAGCCATTGCTCTCCCACCGCGTCTTGATCAAGCTTCCACGCGCCGAGGCCAAGCGGACGAAGCATCGCGGGTCGCTCCTGCCCTCCATACGTCTTGCACGCCGCCGCCGCCTCGTCGGCCTCGGCCTCATACCCGAGCCGCCTAGCCACGTGTCCAATGACCTGGCGCAACTGATCGAGGCTGATTGCTCGCCGTGCCACATCCGGGATGCGGAAGCAGCCGCCGCCGCCCTTGAGGTCGGCAAATGCACGCGCCGCGGACGAGGCATCCAGCGACTCCGCCACTGCGAGCAGCGGTACGAACGCCTCCTCGTCCGCGCGCGCGCGGCGCAGCCCGAGCCGCAGGGCTGTCAGGCCGAGGGTGGGCTGTGTCCCCGCGGGGGAAGCGGCTGTAGCCTTGCCGAAGACCATTTTGGCGCTGAGGCTGCTGCCAGCGCCATCGAGTGCGCTCAGCGCCTCCCACACCTTTTGGATCTGCGCCTCGGTCTGTCCGCGAGCGAGCATGCGCGCACGCAAGTCATCGCACGACACACTTCCAAATCGGTCGACGTCGATGGCGGCGAGGATCATCGCCGCCTCCACTTCGGGAGCCAGGGACGCGTACGAGGCGCGTGCGTGCTCTCGGAGCGCGGCCGACGCCCATCGACTCGCACCAACCTCGTCGAGCTCCTCGCCGTGGCCTCGGAAGAGCACCCAGCCACCCAGCCAAAACGAAGCTGCGCGCCGCCGCGCTGAGCGCTCGTCGAGGAGGATCTCAATCGCAAAGGGCGTCGACGTGCCTGCACCGCGCCCACTCTCCGTCACCAGAAGCCAATAAAACGGTCCGCCGCTCACGGCCATGCGTGCAGCCGCCTCCGAGACAGATCGTATCGAGAGCAGCGCCGCATTCCTCCGGGCCGAGCGGCGCGCGCGTACCACCTGCTGGATGGCGAGCGCCGCCCTCAACTCGGCGTTTGCGCGTGCAATCTCTTCCCTAGCCTGCTCGTCGTCCGTGGCGCTCACATAGCGGGCGGCACGGCGCGCGTAGTGCGCACGCACCCGTGCCCGCACACGATGGCCGCGATAGGCGGCGGCAAACGCCGTCGCGGCCGCTCGCATCGCCCGCTCCCGCCGCATGGCCATGCGCCGTCGCGCCGCGAGTAGCGCTCGACGCGTCAGGACGCCTCGCACGGCCGCCTGGATCGCCGCCGCGGCCAGGTTGCGGAGCAGCTGCCTCCTTTGCCGCCGCTGCAGCTTGCGGCACGCACGACGTGCGCGCCGGCCGCGAGCGAAGCGCTGCACAACCACCGCCGCAGCGCTCGCCGCCTCGCGCCACGCGTGGCGTCGCTCGGCAGCCTCATGCTCCTTTGCCTGCCGCCTCCCACGCCGCTCCGCCGCCTCCCTTGCTGCCTTGGCCCTCGCCGCCTGCTCCACCGCCGCGAGCTCCGCGGCCTCCCTCTCCGCTGCCTCGCGCGCCGCGCCCTCCCTGGCCGCACGCTGCTGCACCACGCGCTCCCGCGCCGCCGCACGCTCTTGGCGCGCATGCGCCTCGGCCTGCATGGCCTGCCGTGCCGCCATCTCTGCCTCCGCAACCTTCTCCGCCAGCGTGCGCGCGCGCGCCGCCTCCGTCGCAAGCAGGGCCGCCCGCGCCTCCGCCTCGGCCGTTGCCGCCGCCCTCGCGAGTGCCTCGGCCGCCTCCGCCGCCTCGGCCGCCGCCGCCGCCCGGGCCACCTCCTTGACGCGCTGCCTTGCCAGCCGCGCCACCTCCGCCTCTCTCGCCTGTAAGGCCGCCGACTGCTCCGACCGCCGCGCTCCCTCCCGCTCAATCTCCCGCTCAATCTCCCGCGCCGATCGCCGCTCCGCCTTGGCCTGCCTCTCAGCTGCTTGGTGCTCCGCTGGACGGTGCCCCGTCCGCGCCGCCTCCTTCTCCGCCGCTATTTGCTCCGCTAGCCTGTGCTCTGCCGGCTCTCGTTTTGCCGCCTTGCGGCCGACCGCCGTTTGGGCTGGTATCGTTCGCTCCGTCCCCACAGCCACTCCGTCCGCTTCCGCCTCCGCCTCGAGCATCGTCTTCCAATGAACGACCAGCTGGCGGGCGAGGCTGGCCACGTCAGCTGAGGAGTGCCGTTTGAGAGTCGCCACCACCACGCCCGCGCCCGTTCGCTCAAGCATCTGCGCACTCAGCCGCGGCACACGGGCGAGCTCGCGAAGCGTCGCGCACAGGCTGGCCTCGTCGCCTGCACGTTCGGCGACCACCAGGCGTTCGGCACCTGTTCGCAGGCCCCTGGCGATCGGGTCGGCGATCGGGTCGGCGATCGGGTGGGCCATCGGGTCGGCTGGCATGTTGCGGGCAGACGATGAGGCCGTCGATGGTGAGGCGGCTGATGCGGGTCCTTGCGGCGACTTCGGCGGTGCAGTGAAGACTTCGGCATTGCAACGTGGGGACCATCCGCTGGGCAGCTTGGAGCTGGCAGGAAGCCCAGCAGCTGCGTGCAGCCCTTTCAGCTGTCGAGGCACCGGGCGCCACGAGCTGCCATCGAGCGATACGCTTAGCGTATCGCCATCCTCAAGGTCGTCGAGGCACTTGACCTCCGCGCCGTCGGCCGATAGGAAGATGCGCGCTGTCGGCCGAGCGACGTTAAGCAAATAGTTGTCGCCAAACCCGAGCCGCTCGGCCGCGGCTGCGATGAACTCGCGCCATGTGCTCTTGCTTGAAAGCTTGAGCACAGAGGTGGGCGCTAGCGCGCCGTTGGCATGCACAAAAACTTGGACCATTGGCACGACGGTCGCACAAGGGGTTCATCACCAGGGGTCCGATCGCAATCTGTGAAGAGGAGATGTTCGAGGTTTGTGAATGTTTGTTCGTGATGACGATGACAACCCCACGCGCAGTTCACCACTCGCACATCGCGTAGTCTTTGAGGAAGACGCCGTACTCGGGACGGGGATCCTCGCCTGCCGCGAGCCTGCGCAGCGGCGCGATGATCGGGTCGAGCACGCGCGCGGCAGCGTCGATCTCATCGATGGGCGTCTGGAAGTTGTGCGTCTGCGCGTCAGCGGCCGCCTGCGCGGCGGGCTTCTCGTCGTTGATCCAGCCCGTGTCGACCGCGGTCATGTAGATCTGCCCCTTGGCGTAGTCAGCGGCGCTCGTGCGCGTCATCATATTGAGGGCGGCCTTGGCCATGTTCGTGTGCGGGTGCGTGGGCTGCTTGAACTTGTAGAAACGCCCTTCCATGGCCGACACGTTGACGATGAACTTGAGGCTATGCTCCGTCGGCGGCTGCTCATCCGCCGCGTCGGTCGGCGGCGGTGGCGGCGGCGTCGGTGCCCCCGAGAGCTGCATGAAAGCCCGAAGCCGGCCGTTGATGACAGCAGGCGCGAGGGCGTTGATTGCGAGGACCTCGGCCATCTCGGGAGTCGAGACCTGATGAGGGATGCAATCAGAAGCCATCAGAGGCCAAGCAAAGGCGCAATCAGAGGCGCAATCAGAGGCGCAATCTGACCTCCTCGAGCTTGAGCATCCAACTGTTCTTGGCGCGCAGGTCGAGCTGTTGCCCCAGATCCGAATTGCCATCCGTGCGTCCTTGTGGGAAGGCGGCGTCATCACGCACATCGTCGCCGGGCACGATAGCCAGCTGCGAGAGCATGGCACTCTGACCAGGCACGGCGCTCACGGGTAGCGTCATGCCCGGAAGGATGCCCTCGCCCGTACGCCCGCCCGCGCTATTCTCGGCCACCACCACGCCAACGCCATCCCCATTCGTCGCTGCCGGTGCGTCCGAAAGATCCAGGACGAGGGCGCTGTCTTGGGCGGGGGCTTCTGCCGCGCCGGCGAGGGCGCGAATGGCCACATGCGCGGCGGTCCATCGACGCACGTACGCTGCCTCCTCTGGCTGCGCCACTTCAGCCGCGAGCAGCGGTTGATAGTACTGGGGCGGCCGTCGCACCGTCTGGCAAGCGTTGTTGATGATGATGTCGAGGCGGCGCACGAGGCGGGGGAGTGCATCGCAGAGTGCCTCGAGGCCCTTGAGATCGCGCAGATCGGCCCCGATGATGTGCAGCCGGTGCTGCCAGCGTGGGTGGTCCTCCTCCGCGGCGAAGCGTCTCACCGAGTCGATTGGGAAGCGCGTGGTCGCAATCACCTCGCAGCCGCAGCGCAGCAGCTTGAGCGTGATGCGGAAACCAATTTTGACGCGCGCGCCGGTGACGAGGGCGACACGCCCGTACAGGTTGCATTTCTCGGTGCGTTTGATCCAGTTGAACTCCGCACACCCCATGCACAGCTGTGCGTAGAAGGCGTGCAGCTCCCGGTACGGCCGCTTGCAGATGTAGCAGCTGCGCGCCAGGTGCAAGGTGGCTGGGGCGGCCTCAAGCAATGCTGCCTCGGCCGCGGCGGCGCCGTCGTCCGCGGTGCCGAACGCGAGCGCTGGGCCATCCGGGATCGCGCCAGCGCTCATCCCACGGCCAGCGCCCGCTCCCGCCTTTGCCTGGAACGGTACGAGGCTCGCACTCTGAGCCGCGTTGAGCGACGCGCTCGGATCGTCGCCGCCACTGTTCGTGAGGAGGAGCGCGGCGTCGCCTGGTTGCTGGAGCTCCTCGAGGCGCGCCAGCCGTTCCGCACGCAGCACGCGGTGGTTGAGCGCATCCCGATCCATCTGCTTGTACCTCTCGAGAGGCGACAGACCATCGAGCTTCGTGCCGCTCGCCGCGCCACCGCCGCGCCGGCCACCGCGCTTGCCTCCACCGCCGCCACCGACCGCTTCGCCGGTCATCGCCTGCGCCAGCGGACCGATCGCCTCGCGCAGCGCCTTGAACGGCTTCGAGCGAAACAGCGTCAGATCCTGCGCGACGACCTTGAGGGTGGCGATGGTTGTCCGCAGGTCGTCCACATCCACGTCTCCAAAGATTGAGGCCGTGGCACCCTGTCGCGCGGATGGAAGCATTTGTTCGTCGTCTTCGTCTTCCTCGTCATCCTCATCCTCGTCCGCCTCGGGTAGCAGTGAGGCAGGCTGCGAGCGCGCCGGTGCTCGCACGGCCGGCTTGGCTGGCGCAGCCTTTGCGGGTGCCACCGTTGCGGTCGTGGACACCTCTTCGTCCGCGTCGGATGAGGTAGCGTCCGAGTCGTCGCCCTCAGTCACGAGCCCCGCGAACATGCTCAACTCAAGGCGATCAAGAACACACTTTCGTTCCGGAGAGCATGTTGGTGATGAGTCGCCGCTGTGCCTGCTGCTGCTGTTCAACACAACGCGCACACGCTCCGGACCCCCAAGCACGAGA
>ENA-UOXP01001261-UOXP01001261.1-mixed-culture-metagenome-genome-assembly--contig:-NODE-1261-length-18457-cov-37.843984_pt1 | contig 18457 bp, 18 predicted proteins | sample MGYA00238161_ERZ761639 | MGnify/ENA primary metagenome ERZ761639 (study PRJEB28913, sample SAMN08776760) | mixed culture metagenome | isolation source: Freshwater growth medium | place: USA...
CGCCCTCGCCGCCGCCGCCCTCGCCGCCGCCGCCCTCGCCACCGCCGCCCTCGCCCTCGCCACCGCCGCCCTCACCCTCGCCGCCACCCTTGCCGCCGCCCTCGCCGCCGCCGTCATCGCCATCCCCGACACTTTCCTCGCTGCCGCCGATGTGGTGCACTAATACGTGCGCGCGCGCTCACAACCAAGTATGCCAGGACGGTGGCCCTGGCTCCCTGACTGCTCGGTTTGGCGCCGTGGCTCAGTGCGCCATCGGCACGGACTGCGCCGACTGCGGCGCGCGCTACATGTTCCCGCCGTCTCCGCCTCCGCCATCGCCCTCACCGCCGCCTCCCTCATCGCCTCCGCCGCCGATGTGGTGCGACGACTCGTGCACCCACGCGACAAACACCGCGTGCCAGGACGGCGGGCCGGGCTCGCTCACAGACATGTACGGCGTGCCAGCGCAGTGCGACTTGGGCACGGACTGCTCCGACTGTGGCGCCCGCTATATGTCTCCACCCTCGCCGCCGCCCTCGCCGCCACCTTCGCCACCAGCGATGAGTGTCATCCGATTCACCCTCGAGCTCGCCGGCGACGTCTCCTCGTTCACCCCGAGCGTTCAATTCCAGATCAAGAACGCGACCGCGGCTCTGGCGGGCGTCGACCCATCGGCGGTGGAGCTGACCATATCGCCGGGCAGCGTCATTGTCGGAGTGCGCATCCTGACGCCGACGGCGACGGCAACCTCGGTGCAGTCGACGATGGCCATCGCGACGAGCAGCCCGAGCAGTGCCACCGCCATGCTCGCGAGCGTCCCTGGGGTCTCGATCGCCGTGCTCGCGGTTGTGACGCCGCCTACAATTGCAAACGTCGCACCGCCACCACCGCCTCTGCTGATCGGTGCATTGGCAGTGGCGGCCGAGACGAGCGGCTCAATCGGGATCATCATCGGCGTCATCGTCGGTGTCATCATCGCTCTTGTCCTCGCCTTGGTCTTCACGCGCCGTCGTCGCCATCTCAACGAGAAGCGCCGCAAGAACATTAGCTTGCAAGTGCCGAATGGCCAGGAGGCTCAACTGGACGAGAAGGAAACCGCAACTCGGAAAGCCAAAGCTGAGAGTGCTGATGAGATGGCGGCCCCAGCCGTGCCCAGACCCACAGGCGCATCCAAGGCCCCGAAGCTCCGACTTGCAGTCGAAGAAGGATTTGAGCTCCAGAACACGCCGATTATCGATCTCCAGTCGATCTCCGGTCGAGCTCCAGTCGAGCTCCAGAACAAGCCGATCGTGCCCTCGATCCTGCAGACGTTCTCGCCAATGCCAGAGGGTTTTCAACATGTTTTCAGCTCTTTTCGCGCTGCCACTTCCCGGGCCGACGTCGGTGACTTGAATGCATAGATTTCTTCTGGGCGGCGATTGGCATGCGTGAGCCCATCAGCGCAATCAGTGCAATCAGCGCAATCATCAACGCAATCAGGGGATGGAGCTCCGAGCGTTACGGGCTGTCTCGATACTCGGAACGGGATCGGTAGGCGGGCACCTCGAGGCCGTTCTTGTGCACACGTAGTCGTGCGTAATCATGATTCATGTGGTCGCATGCCGAGGCACGGGCGGGTCCTGTGTTGCCATGCCTCGCCCGCGCGGAGAGAGAGAGAGAGAGAGAGGTGCATGAGGCTTGAGGAGCCGCGAGGACGAGTGAGGTCATGTAAATGATGTGCCGAGCCGAGCGGACCCGAGGTGCGAGAAGCGAGGGCGAAGTGTCTGGCCGTCTGTGACACGAATCCGAGGACACGAATGTCTAGGGGTTCGCCGGACATCGAACATCGCTAAGTTTCTTGTTTTCGCGATTTCCTCTGTATAGTGTGCAGTGTGTACCGGACTGAGCGGCAGAGAGAAATTTACGTTTCGCGGGAGGTTGCGCAGGAGGGAGGAGCGCCGTCGCGGCGCGTCGGTTTGAATTTGGGTTGTGGCACTTTTTCGTCACCCGGGTCCAAGTTGATGAACTCTCAAGTCGCGAAGCACATGCCCAGCTGCGGCGGGCACGCAATCGCCGCGGCTCGCTCTTTGGGCTCCACCTTGAGCCCAAGACGGCGCCACACGCCGATCAGGCACTCGGACACTGGCCCAGCTGGTACTGAGATGGTCAGAGGAGCGGCGGGTCGACTCGGCGGGAGGGGGGGATTGGGGAGATGCGGGGAGGTGCGGGGAGATGCGGGGAGATGCGAGAGCGAGCTCCGACGCGGCAGGGGGGCGGGGGCGGCGGCGTGCTGCACGCCGCTCAGCTGCAGCGCGAACGAGTGCCGCCACGCGTTGTAGACTTCGTCCGAGTGCTTCCCGCGCACCAGCCGCGTCTCATTCAAACCCCAGCTCACCCCATGAGATCCAATCACGTGATTGGCGGGAACTCGTCGCTTGGCCGTCGTCGTCGTCGTCGGCGGCGGCGGCGGCCGCGCATGCGTCGAGCCCTCCGTAGCGAGCTTACCCGTCCGTCCATTCACAGCGAGCTGGCCCGTGTCCCTCTCTGACGAAACTCTCGTGCGTCCGTTCGCAGCGAGCTGGTCCGTGCCGCAAACGCGGGTGATCGCGGCGGCGCTTGGCAGGAGGGCACTGTGGCACTCGAGGTGTGAACAGTCGCCCGGCTTGAGGGCTTGGCAGCAGGTGAGAGCTGCGGTGCCCTTGAAGCGCTGTAACGGCAACTTGTGGTGAGATAGCATCTGGCGCACATACCTGAGGCCATCAGGGGCCATCCGAGGCCATCAGAGGCCATCAGAGGCCATCATCAGAATGAGATCACGCGAGGTCGCATCTCGGGCGCACGTACCACTCTCCGTTGAGCGACATCGTGTTGAGCACATCCCCCTGGCGCAGCTGATAGTCGATCTGGATCACTCTCCCATCGAGGATCGCGTCCCACCTGATGAGGCACGCAATCAGACGTCATCAGAGGTCATCATAGGTCATCGAGGATGGCGTCCCACCTGATGAGGCACGCAATCAGACGTCATCAGACGTCATCAGAGGTCATCAGAGGTCATCGAGGATGGCGTCCCACCTGATGAGGCACGCAATCAGACGTCATCAGACGTCATCAGAGGTCATCAGAGGTCATCAGAGGTCATCGATGATGGCGTCCCACCGACGCAGGAAGAGCTCCGCAGCTGACCGGTTGAGCACTGCGTGACGGTCGTTGATGCCGTTGTAGAAATCGGAGCCTGGCGTGAGAGCGACGGTGAGAGAGTCATCAATGGCTATCAGACGCGCTCACAGACGCACTCAGAGCCGCAATCACACCTTCTGGGATAGCGACCGCCCGAGGGTCAAAGAGGCTGATGGGCGGGTGCGGTGCATGCCACTGGAGGTCGAGGCGCGTCGAGACGACGTGGGTATACCTGATGAGGCACGCAATCAGAGGTCATCAGAGGTCATCAGAGGTCATCAGAGGTCGAGGCACGTCGAGACGACGTGGGTATACCGAAGGCCGCTGGCGCGCTCGGCGGCAGCAAGCACGTCCAGGCTCGCCGACACGTCGCGCAGCACGATCAGGTTGTGCCCGTAGCTCGACGGGTTCGTCGCGAACACGGGCGACAGGTACGATCCCCAGACGTTTGTGCACCGGTACGGCGAGCGCCTCTTGTCGCGCCACACGTCGACGCGCGTGCACACCTTCGGATGGATGTTCTTGTTTCCTGGCTCGCGCAGCCCGCTGTTGAACGCGCGCACAATCCGCGGCCAGTGCGGCAGCGCCTCGAGCATCGTGACAAGCTCCTCAAGCGTCGGCGACGGCTCCAAGCGCAGCCGGCGGATGGTGCCGAGGAGCTTCGGCAACGAACGGCGCACGGTCCGCAGGCACACACTCGCGAGCGGGCCGTTCAGGTCCACGGACTCGGCGAGCGGCGCTTGCGATGCCGCTTCGTCCGCGCGAGAGTTGGTGGGGCAATCGCCGGCGCCCTCGTACCGAAGCGCGAGAAGGAGGTCGGCGTTGCCCAGTGGCCCAAGCAAATGCCGTCGAATGCTCGCACCGCCGTCCTGCACGCCACCCTTCATCGTGCCGATCCATCCGCCGATGCAGACGCCGACGCGCGCAGGCGGCACGGCGGCGACGGAGCTTTCGGCCATCACGGCGCGCCGCGTCGGGCGCCCGATCTTCTCGAAGATGAGGACCAGAGGGCCCCTCGCCTCGCCTCGCCGATTCGTTGGCCAGCTAGCATCTAATGTATTCCACACGGACAGGGTGCATCACTGAGGACCTCCACACGCGCGACCCGAGGCGTTCGAAAGGCGTTCGTGTTCAACCCCGCCAAGGTGTAACCACACACGCGCAGTCCTAAACGTCAAACTCAATTTCACGCGCGTCGCATCTCGTCACATCTCGTCAGCTGCCCCCTCAATTTGTTGCGCTCAATCCGACGCGCCTTTGCTGACGATGGCCATCGCGGCGCGCTCCCACACGGCCGCGCACGCCTCAAGCGCAGAGCGCTCACCGAGCATCACCCGCGCCGCCAGCCGCGCTCGCTCCGCCTCGGGAGAGTTCCGGGAAGCTTCCATCGAGGTTTCGTCAGAGGTTTCGTCAGACGTGGGCGCGGCGAGCGGCGCGAGCTCGATCGCGGGCGGCAGAGCCTCGAGCGCGGCGCCCACGGCGGCGCGCACCTGCAATCAGACGCAATCAGACGCAATCAGGCGCAATCAGGCGCAATCAGGCGCAATCAGACGCAATCAGACGCAATCAGACGCAATCGCACCTGCTCGGCCACTCGCGCCTCGACCGCCGCCCCGATGGGCCTCTGCAGCTTTTCCCACAGCGCATTCGGATCCGCCTTCCATTCCTGGAGCGCCGTCGCGAGCGCCGCCACGTCGGGCTCGAGGCCTTCCAAATTAGGTTGCAGCTGGGCGAGGCGAAGCAGCGGCGCCATTTGCATGCACTGCACCGATGACGAAACTCGAGCTCGAGCTTGGTGAGTCCCAAATTAGGATGGGAGGCCATCGGGCGCAATCAGGCGCCATCCGGGGCAATCAGGAGCACTCAGCGGACCTGCTCCTTGACTGGCTTGAGATCGATCCACAATCAGACGCAATCAGAAGCAATCAGACGCAATCAGACGCAATCAGACGCAATCACACCTGCTCCTTGACTGGCTTGAGATCGATCCACGTGCCCTCCGAAGCGCCTTCGTGAGCGCCGAGCGCGACGAGCAGCGCGCGCTTCTGAGCGCTCAAGGGGTCCTCGGGCGCCACTCCGGCGAAGAAGATCGGGCGGCCGCCGCTCGCGAGCCACTGCTTGTGATCCTGGCCCGGCACGAAGCCATACGTGTAGAGCATCTCCCACGAGGAACGCCAGCCAGACTCGCCGTAATCGATGAACACCTAATCAGGCGCAATCAGACGTGCTCGGAGCCACTCAGACGCCAATCAGACGCAATCAGGCGCAATCAGAGGCAATCAGGCGCAATCAGACGTGCTCGGAGCCACTCAGACGCCAATCAGACGCAATCAGGCGCAATCAGAGGCAATCAGGCGCAATCAGACGTGCTCGGAGCCACTCAGACGCCGATCAGACGCAATCAGGCGCAATCAGACGTGCTCGGAGGCACAGACGCAATCACACCTGCTCGCCCGCAATCAGACGCAATCAGACGCAATCAGACGCAATCACACCTGCTCGCCCGCAATCAGACGCAATCAGACGCAATCAGACGCAATCACACCTGCTCGCCCGCAATCAGACGCAATCAGACGCAATCACACCTGCTCGCCCGGCTTGAGGGCGCTTCCCGCCGTGAGGACCGCAGCGCTCTCCTTCCCATCAAGCTGCCAGGACTCCTTGATGCCCGCCTGCTGCCCTCCGGCGACGCCGATGGAACACGTGTGCTTCACGCCCGCCTGGTGGTTGGCGAGGTCGAGGAGCGAGGCCACTCAGATAGTCATCAATTGGCAATCTGCCTAGCAATCAGGATGGCAATCAGACCTGGTGGTTGGCGAGATCACTCAGATAGTCATCAATTGGCAATCTGCCTAGCAATCAGGATGGCAATCAGACCTGGTGGTTGGCGAGGTCGAGGAGAGGAATCAAGTGGAGCCCTAGCAATCAGGATGGCAATCAGACCTGGTGGTTGGCGAGGTCGAGGAGAGGAATCAAGTGGAGCCCTAGCAATCAGGATGGCAATCAGACCTGGTGGTTGGCGAGGTCGAGGAGAGGAATCAAGTGGAGCCCTAGCAATCAGGATGGAAATCAGACCTGGTGGTTGGCGAGATCGAGGAGAGGAATCAAGTGGAGCCCTAGCAATCAGGATGGAAATCAGACCTGGTGGTTGGCGAGATCGAGGAGAGGAATCAAGTGGAGCCCTAGCAATCAGGATGGCAATCAGACCTGGTGGTTGGCGAGGTCGAGGAGAGGAATCAAGTGGAGTTCCTCCCCAAACGGCAACGCGCGCGAGAGGACGATGGCGTGAGCCCATAGGTACCTGATGAGGGGCGCCATCAGAGGTCCTCAACTGGGCCCATCAGATGCAATCAAGACGCCATCAAGACGCCATCAAGGCGCCATCAAGGCGCAATCAAGGAGCCCATAGGTACCCCGCGGCGTGGAAGACTTCACGCGGGAAGAGCTCGGCCGGGTGCTCCGGCAGCACCATCGTCTCAAGCGCCGCCCATTGATCGAGGATCATCGCGCGCGAGTCGGCGACCGCGCCGTCGAGGTGGCTGCCGCGGAGAAGGCGCGAGCGCTCGTCGTCAGACCAAAGCAGCGGCATGCCGTGCATGGCGTCGGCAGAGGGGAGCAGGTCGAGGTACGGCCAGCACGTGCATCCCGCCTCGCCCTTACCCAGCTCGGCCAGCAGCCCGAGCGCGAGCAGCGCGGACTCGTCGCCACCGACCACGGGCGCGGCCGCCTCCCCCAGAGGAGACGCCTGAACCTTGGAGGGCGTGAGATGAAGGCTCGACGGCACGGAGAGGAGCGTGTCGCCCGGCTGCACGCCATTCTCGCCCGCGATGAGGCACACGCCCCAGCCTGGCAGCCGGGCCGCCTGCACCTTGCTCGACGCGATACTGTTCGCCTCGAGCCAGGCATTGAAGGCGCTGAGCTGCGCGTCCGCAGCTACGGGTGAAGCGACGCTGCTCATGACCGCAGCGGACGTGCTGATGCGCCCTGCACGCGCATGCTGGATCCCAAGCGTGTAGGCACTCGCGCCGCACAGCAAGAGCGCAGCCAGTGTGGTGACCATGGACGGAGCTCGGGTGACCTCCAGCCCGCGAGATTGAGTTCGAGCTTCAAGGTTTTCGAGTCTCGACCTGCCCCGGACCCAAGGGTTGTGCTTCGGGCTTCCACTTTTGATGGGTGGCACGAGGGCTTCACAACTTCTGGTGTGCTCGAAGATCGATGCCTTCGGCTCGAGCCGCCAGTCCAGGGCGGCGGCGGCCGCGACCGCGCGGCGAGCCGTTGGCGTCCATCGACGACGGCGTCGTCGCGGTCGTCGGCGCCGGCTTTGGCGGCCTAGCCGTCGCTCGGGCTATCCAGCAGCGCCGCCTCCGGAAAGTGGTCGTCTTCGAGGCCAATCCGCTCGGGATCGACTGCATACAGGGCGAGATACGCTTAGCCTCGGGCAGTCGCACGATGGGAGAGCTCGGGCTGGGACGCGCGTGGGAGGAGCTCTGCGGTGACTCGAGCAGTGGCCCGTCCGTCGTCTCTTACCCGGGGCTGCTCCGAGCGTTGGCCGACTCACTCCTGCCCGGAACCGTTCGCTTCAACAAGACGGTGTGCGGCGTGCACGCCGTCGCCGGTGGACTGCAGCTCTCATTCACCGACGGCAAGACGCTCGAGGTCTTTGACCACGTCGTGGCTGCCGATGGCCTGCGCTCCTCGCTCCGGCGCGGCGACTGCGCCGACGAACGGCTCAGCTTCATCGGCGATGCGCGATGGGCGTTTGGCCGTTGGTGGGACCTCGGGCGAAGGCGGCTCGCGCACGGCGCCGATACGGCGCTCCAGGACGCGCTCGAGCTCTCCCTGCTGCTGCACAGCAGCTCCGACGGGCTCGCCACCATGGCCTCGAGTTCGTTTCACATTACGCCGTCCGTCCGTGACAAGCTCCAAGCGCCAAGCGCCGAGGCGGTGCGCCTCACGGTGGCGGCGGTTGGCGTTGCGGCAATGGTCAGTCTCGGCCTGGCGGCGGCCGGGAGTGCGTGCGCGGCATGGTGGCCGTGGTGGTTGTGACCTGTCGATCGCGCGCATTTTCATAAACCATGTGCGCACACACGCACGGTCTCCGCGGCACATCGAACCGTTCGAACCCACACGATGAGAATAACCGACAACGGCCAGACCGGACATGCAACACGATGAGATGACGACAACGGCCAGACCGGACAAGGTGAGAAAACGCTCTCTCCACCACCCTGAAAAACCCCACGGCCACCCAAATCGACACGACGCATAGCTCAGGACAGCGCCGTCTCAGTTTAAGTTTCCCGCCAGTGCAGTCGAGCGTGGCGCAGGCGCCGAAACCACCAATGTCGAAAATGAGACCGCGCCGAAACCACCAATGTGGAAAATGAGACCGCGCCGAAACCACCAATGTGGAAAATGTGAGCGCGCCGAAACCACCAATGTGGAAAATGAGACCGCGCCGAAACCTGCAATGATCCCCAGGCAACCAGATCAATGATCCCCAGGCAACCAGAGCTTTCAAGCCTGTAGCCCTCAGTCCGCTGCATCCCTCAGCACCCATGCCCTCGAGCCCAGCTCAGGGGAGATTGAGTGTACGTGCCATAGTAGGCAAGTCCAGATCAGTGAGAATGCTCCCATGTTGCCTTATTTGGAAGGGACGACCCGGTATGGGGAACGATGTACATGCCCCGAGAATTCGTCAACGTAGGTACCAAAGTTGGCATGCCCCGAGAATTCGTCAACGTAGGTACCAAAGTTGGCATGCCCCGCTCAGTAGATGAAAGGGACGATCCGGTACGGCACGATGCGCATGTACTCCTCAAAGTACTTTCCATATTTGGCAATGCACTTCTCCTCGTCGCGATGGGCGCGGTGGACGAGGAGGACGGTGAGGAAGATGGGGTAGAAGAGAGGGAGCAACCCGTGAGTGTGCACGCCTGCCAGCAAGCCCCATGAGTACGCGGCCATCAGTTCGAAGCAGTAGTGTTGATGGCGCGCAGTGCCCCACCTGATGAGGGATGCAATCAGATGTCATCATCGGAACATCATCGAAGCAGTAGTGTTGATGGCGCGCAGTGCCCCACCAGCCACTTGCCAAAAGGAGCGACTTGCGCTTCACAAGAGCACCGCTGTCCGGGTCGACCGTTTCGTACCTGATGAGGCGCGCATTCAAGAGGCCATCAGAGGCCATCCGAGGTCGTCACAGGTCCTCGGTGGCAATCATCGGTGGCAATCATCGGTGGTCATCAGCGGCGAGCAGAGGCAAGCAGAGAGGCGAGCAGAGAGCATCAACGTCCTCGGCCTCGATGAAGACAGGCTTCTTGCCATCAGTGGCAATCCGTGGCAATCAGTGGCAATCAGTGGCATCAACGTACTCGGCCTCGATGAAGACAGGCTTCTTTCCATCATTGGCAATCAGTGGCACTCAGTGGCATCAACGTACTCGGCCTCGATGAAGACAGGCTTCTTTCCCCAGATGGTGCACTTGCCGCCGGTAGCGCGGAAGGTGTCGCGCTGCCGATGCGAACCCACATGAGATCCAGGTCAGTGGTCGACATCAGTGGCAATCAACGGGGGCCATCAGCGGGGTCATTCAGAAGACGCACTCATCAGCAACCATCATCAGCACTCATCAGCACTCACCTGCTCATCAGCCCAGAAGTTGAGATCGATCCACAATCAGACGCAATCAGACGCAATCAGACGCAATCAGACCTGCTCATCAGCCCAGAAGTTGAGGCCAACGCCGAGTAGCCCGAGTGAGAAGATGGTGAAGGCCACCGGCCAGGAGAGGCCAGATGACAAACTCAGCATGGAGCGCGTGTGCAGCGTGTAGGTAGCGGGAACCTGATGAGGGACTCAAAATCCGGAGGTCATCAAAGGCAATCGAAGGCAATCGAGAGGCAATCAAGAGGCAATCAGAGGAGCTTGTCGGGCAATCAAGAGGCAATCAAGGGAGATCAAGGGAGATCAAGGGAGATTAAATGGAGATCTATGAAGATTAAATGGATATCGCACCCAGACAAGGCAGCCCCAGGTCTCATAGAAGCCAGCGTGATCGACGATGATGTCGATGGAGCGCATGTACCCAATCTCCCACCTGAGTAGGGGCGCAATCAATGACGAAACTGAATAGGGCGCAATTCGCGGGCCATCAACCTACCAGTCGAGGCCATCGGGCGCCATCAGAGGCCATCAGAGGCCATCAGATTGTCATCAGACGCCATCAGACGCCATCAGAGGTCATCAGGCGCCATCAGTGGCCATCCGTGGCCATCCGAAGCCATCCGTCTCAATCCGTCTCAATCCTTCTCAATCCGTCTCAATCCGTCTCAATCGTGCCGCCGCCCACATGTAAAACTTGTTGAGGTAGAGGAACTGGGAGAGGGCGCAGAAGAAGAGTCCTGGGTCGATGGTCTTCTTCTCATTGTACGTCTTCGCGAGGCACGAGATGCCAAAGACCATCCAGTAGGTCATCGAGAAGCGGCAGTTGACAAACTTCTTCACGTCCACGCCCCCGAAGCGCGGGTAGAGCTCCGTGCCCCAATAATAGTCAAAGACGGGCCCGTGGCCGGCGGTGCCCGAGTCGGGCCCCGAGGGGAAGTAGAGTCCTTTGAAGTACAGGAGAGCACAGAAGAGGAGGCCGAAGATGTTGAGCGTGCCGATCGTCGCGGGGGCGTTGTCCGCGAGCACGCTCAGCTTGAACCAGCCGAGGCCGTACTCGGAGCCGGCCAGCATGCTCGCCGTGAAGAGGATGCAGTGCGCGACGCCGTTGACCATGTACTCGGGCTTTTCACCATGCTCGGTCAGGGGCCCGTACTCGGTCTTGCCCGGCCACCAGTAGATCAGCAGGGCCATGAAGTTGAAGACGGCCAGCAGCGTGACCGACGCGGCGGTCGGCCACGTGGCGGCAAAAATTAAGCCGCCGCAGGTGGTCACGCCTGTGCTCACGCACTCGGTGTAAAATGAGGAGAAGCTGGGCTCCTTGAGCGACGTGATGTACGCAGTCGCGAGACACCACAAGGGCGACGCGATCATGAGCAGCATGGGCAAGAGGTAGTTGTCGATAACGATGCGCAGCTTACCTTTTTCGGCGTACCACATCTTCAAGCCATCTTTCTTCGGCGCTTCCGTCTGAGTCGTCTTGACGGCGGACGCCTTTTTCGACGGCGACGGCGAGCCCTTGGGTGGCGACGGCGACGCCGCCCTCGTTCGCTGCCGACGCGCAGGCGAGGTGTTGGGACGGCTGCGTGGAGGCATGCCGCTGCGAGGTGTTGGAGCTGCGTTGAACGCTGCGGGTTGTCCTTTCGCGATTACGTCCCTCATCAAGCAGCCCCTTGCACCTGGGGAGCTCGCGGCAGGCCCCCCGCTCTGTGGGGAAACGAAAAGGCCTGGTTTGTGTCGTCAGGTAGAAAAGAGAGATGACGCTGAGATTGATCCTGCGTTCGTAAACCCTTGCCAGGTAGTCAGTCAGTTTCGTCTTCGTCTGTGCTTCACACTTCCAAGGGATTGTTAAATAAGAAACAGCCCCGAGAGCTGTGGGGCCGAGTTTCGTCGCGGACTTCAGTCTTCACACTTCTACTCGTGGTCCCCGCGCGCGCCGTCTGCGTCACGCAGCACCGCGCCACCGTCTCAAACGTCAAAGGGCGCCTCTTCGCTCTCATTCCGCATCGCCTCTCCGCTCTCATCGCTCATCGCGCGCACAACAGAGGCACATATGTGCTCACGCATTTACACCAGGAGACGATGCACAGAGAAACAGAGACGGCGCAGACTCACAGAACGCGGCTGCCGCCGCCGCTGCTGCAGCTGCCGCTGCCGCCGCCAGCACCGTCGTCGTGGGGCCGCCACCGCCTCCACTGCCGCCGCTGCCGCCGCCACCGCTCCGCTCCGCTCCGCTCCGCTCCGCTCCGCTTCGCTCCGCTTCGCTCACTTGCGACCGGCGCGGCTGTAATTCTTCGACTTCTTCTGCGCCTTGCCATGCTTCTTCGAGTTCCCGGCATGCTTCTTGCCCTTGCCCTTCGCCCTGGCCGCCGCCTTCCTCAGCCCGCGCTGATCGCTCCGGCTACGCTTGTCGACGAGCTTGATGTTGTGGGGCATTTTGGCGCTCCCGCCGCCCGCGCCGACCATGACCTTCTTCTTGTCCTTCTCGCTCTTGCCCCCTAGCTTCTTCTTGTACATCTTCTCGATCTCCTGGCTCTTGTCGCGCTCGGACATGTCCGAGTTGTTCGCGATCCCCTCTGCCTTCTTCTTGAGCTTCGTCAGCGCGCGCTGCAGCCGGCGCTGCTTGCGCGCCTTGGCCTCGGCCACCTTGCCGATGGTTCGCGCGGTGATGTCCTTGAGCGAGTTCTGCGCGCGCAATCAGAGGTCATCAGTCGCAATCAGAGGTCATCAGTCGCAATCAGAGGTCATCAGTCGCAATCAGAGGTCATCAGATGAGCGAGTTCTGCGCGCGCGAGGGTGCGCGCTGTGGTGAGCGCTTGCATGCAGGGCAGGGCATCATCAGTGGCAATCAACGTCCTTGAGCGAATTCTGCGCGCGCGAGGGTGCCATCAGGGTCCATCCGGGGCCATCCAGGGAGATGAAATGAGATCAATGGAGATCAAGGGAGATCAAGAGAGATCCAGGGAGATCGATGGAGATGGACGGAGATCGCACCTGCGCGCGCCCGAGCATCTGCTCATCGAGCTCGACCCCATACCCCGACGGCTGGGCATACTTGCGCTCATCATCCAAGAACCACTGCGGCAGCCCGGGTGGGTCGTTGCGCGTGTGGCGAGTGTACGAGAGATCCTCAAGCGCGCGCCGCTTCTGCGGATTCAGAAGCATCTGGCCAAGCACGATCGCCTCTGCTTGGCGCGAAATGGCCGCCTGCGCCGTCTCCTCGTGCGACATGGCCGCATGCAACTGCTCCTCCTCCTCGTTGAGCTCGCGCGCCGAGCGCTTGCCTCCAACGGGGCGCTCGGGCGCCAAGTCTTCGAACTTGCCATGATCGGGCACGGTGGGCATCACGTCGGACTTCGTCTCCCGGCGGTTACGCTTGCGCATGCCCGCGCGATCGGCGCCGCCGCCGTCGCCACCCTCGCCGTCCGCCGCCGCGGCCATCGCCGCGGCCGCGGCCGCCGCCCCGGCCGCCGCCGCCGCCGCCGCCGCCTTGTCCGCCTCGTCGAGCTTCTGACGCTTGGACGATCGTTTGAGCGGGGGCGCCAACGGCGCTGCGGCCGCCGCGCCGCTGCCGCCGCCCTTGCTGCTGCGGCTGCTGCTGCTGCTGATGCCGGCTTCATTGCTGTGCGGCTCGGGCTTGCGCGACTGCTGTGACTGCTGCTGCTGCTGCTGCTGCTTAGCGTCGAGGTAGTAGCCTACCCCGAGATTGCCGCGCTTGAACACATAGCCGAGTTTCATCCCTCCAAATTTGGAAGCTGCGATGAAGGCGGCCACGGCGCTCGAAACGGCGCTGCTCGTGACGGCGCCCTTCACAGCGCCCTTCACAGCGCTCTTAAGCGCGCTCGCCGCGGCGCTCGAGATGGCTGCCGCGGCGGAGCTCGCGGCGGAGCTCGCGGCCGCCGTTACGCGCCCAGCCGCCTGCGCAGCCTTGGCAGCCTTGGCAGCGGCGGCGCGCTTAAGCGGCGGGGCGGCCTCCTCCTCCTCCATCGCCGCCTCCTCCTCCGTCGATTCCGTCGCCTCGGCCTCGTCGTCCTCATCGTCCTCGTCGGCATCGGCGGCGGCGCGACGCTTGGTGCCGGCCTGGGTGGGCGGCGGCGCGGCGGCCTCATCGTCCTTCACGGCACCCTTCTTCTTCGCCTGCTTCTCCAGCTGCTGCTGCCTCTTTTGGCGCGCCGCCGTCGCCATCGCCGCCACCTCCTCCTCATCATCCTCCTCATCAAGGCCCGCGAACAGCTCTTGGCCGAACCAGGCGGCCGTGTGCGCGCCGTCGGCGGCGGCGCGTTCCGACTTGGTACCCCGCTCCACGTCGACCAGGAGCGGGTTGCCTTTTTTGGACGGGGCGCGCGCGCTCGGGACAGCGCCGTCGTCGAACTGCCGCCGGCCGTAACCGCCGCCGCCCACGTCATCATTCGGGTGCAGCGCGTCGTCGTCATCGTCGTCGTCGTCGTCGTCGTCGTCATCCTCCTCAAGGCGCGCCGTGTCGAGCTCTTCCTCGTCCAACCCTCGGAAGGCCTCAGCGGCCATCCGGCGGGCTCGAGTTTCGTCATCCTCCGGCGCCTCCTCCGCCGCCCGCAGCTCCAAGCGCACCTTCTTCTTCGACAGGGGCGCGTCCTTATTCGCCATCGAGATCTCAGCCACCGAGCGCCGCTGCACACGCGCCTGATAGTCCGCGTACATCTCGTTGAGCTCGCGATCGAGCCGATCCAGATAATCCTCCGCCTCGTCCTCCTCCGACGCCGAGTCGCCGCCGCGCACGCCGCCGAACTCGTCCTCGTCGTCCTCCTCCCCCACGACCACGTCGGCCGGCACGTCGACCCCGACGGCCTCCAACCCTAATTTGGATCGGATCTTGGCGAGATTGAAGAGCTCAAAATCCTCCGCGACGTCCAATCGATCACCCGGATGCTCCATCTTGAGGGAGAGGCGCTCCTTCATGCGCCGACGCCTCTCCGCCTCCTTGCGCTTGAGGGCCTTTCGCCTCTGCTCCGCCATCCTCTCGAGCTCGGAGATCTCGTCATCAAGCTTCTCATCCGGATCCTTCTCGTCCTCCTCCTCCTCCTCCTCGCCGTCCTCGCCGCCCTCGCCGCCCCGCGCGAGCGACTTTTCGTGCTTACGCCACGCCTCGGCCGCCTTCAGCCGCCATGCGAGCAGCAGGCGGAAGTCGCGCTTGCCTAACATCTTCAGGTCCATGCACGCCTCGCGCACCGAAGGCTTGGTGATCGGCAGATCGGCCCAGAAGGCGCATTGCGGGGTGGTCATGTCCCACGTCAGCTGATTGTACTCGCCGAGCGCCTTCACAGGAGCATTCCCCTCGACCCAGGTGACGAGCGGGAGCGCCTTTGTGAGCAGCTGCGTGCCATGCTCGTAGCCCTCGGCCTTCGCCTTGGCGCCCTTCTTCATCTGCAATACGTTCGTCTTGACCTGATCAGAAAGATCGAGCTCCTTGAACACATACTTGGGATCGAGGAAGCGCGGGTCGATCTTCGCGCTCGTGAAGCCCGAGCACACCACGAAGATCTCGGCCGACTCATTCCGACTGGCCTGCGGTTTCGTCGCCTCGACCCTCCGGAAGAGCTGGTTGAACACGAAGAGGAGCGCGTTGTAGTCCTGCGAGCGGAATGCCTTGGTGACAAAGGTGCCGCCGGGCACCATGAACTCAGTGGCGAGGCGCAGCGCGTGGATCGTGAGCTCGTTCTGTCCGTACGCGTCCTGCACCCATGACGTACCCACGTTGGGTGCGCCGTCGTGAAGCACCACGTCGATCTTGTGCTTCCCGAGCTCATGCTTGATCGCCGCACGGCACTTGGCCGTGGTGATGTCCTCCTGCAGCGCGACGCACTTGTGGATCGGCTTGATTGCCGCGAGGTCCACGCCGATGCACGGCGAGTCCGCCGGCATGTACTGGCGAGCAACCTGCATCCACGAGCCGGGAGCCGCGCAGAGGTCGAGCACGCCCTTGGCCTTGGCGAGGAACTCATACTTCTTGTCGAGCTGCAGCAGCTTGAACGCGGCACGTGAGCGATAGCCGCGCTCCTTGGCGAGGTAGTAGAACTTGTCGAGGCGCTTCTTAGCGACCTTGTTCTTCACTGGCATGGCCTAGTGTGGGTGTGAGCGTGCGCCGTCGTGAAGCACAAGCACAGACGGACTGGTGCGACGTCGCCTTGGTTTCACGCGATCCGTTTCAGTGTTTCTGTTCAACACAACGCGGCAACTGGCCCCTAAACACGTGGCCTAAGTGCCCCCCTTTGAGGGTTTCCACACTTTTCGTATTAACCACCACACGGAAGCGGAAGCACCCACAGGACACTTACCATGGGGGCATGGCTGTGGACGCACTTCTGCTTCCGCGGGCTGTGGGAAGACGAGATGTTTGCTTGTCAGACGCGGCGCCCCTCCGGACCCTAGCAAAAGGGTCGCTATCGCTTGGACGGCACGTTCGAGAAAAGATTCTTTCCGCAACACGGGCGCGCACGTCAAACATCCTAGCTATAGTAGACGAGACCGAAGGCGAAATTCGCATTGATACCTCGCGCCGCGTGCGCCGGCCAATGGCCCAACAGAGTCCATCCGAAAGAGTCACTAAAGCCCAAGGGCGAAATTGAACCCCGCACAGTTGAAGCCCCGAGAGAACCCTCGAGAGCTCGTCCGCGTAGCCCTAGGAGGAGTATTCACACATTTGGAGGAGTATTCACACCTTAGGAGGAGTATTCAAGGTCGACATGGTAGACAGCCGGCGCCTTGAACACGGCCGGCGCCGGTAGATGGCGCACGCTGCTTGACCGGGTCGGCGGCGGTGGCGGTGGCGGCCGTTGCGCCCACGTCTCCCAAATCTCGGTCGCACTGGTAAGGAGCATGGCGAGGGGGTCGGCAGCCTGCGCAGCACCGGCGGTGCGCCGCGCTCGACTCCGTTTGTAAGCGTCCGCGATCACGTTCGCCTTGCCCTCGAGCACCCTCGACGACGCTGCGTGTGCATTCAAGCCAACCGACGAGGCCACCTCCCGGATGCGCATCAGGGCGCCTTCGAGGTCCTCGTTCTCGTAGTAGCTTCGATCCGTGATGAGCTCGTCGGGGTGATCCCCTAACGCCATGCTCGACAGGTCCAGGCTCTTCAGGCCGACCGGTAGCTGCTGGCCCTCGACGGTCGCCGTCGAAGTCGAGATCCCCCCTGGGACCGGTAGCAGCTGGCCGCTACGCTGCTCGAAGGGTAAGTTCCCATGATGATCCACACATCTGCCACGGCCGCTGGCCGCTGGCGAACTCGATTCGGAGGAGATGGCTCTCTGGCTCCATGAGCCGTACGCGGCGAGCCATTTTGCATTGTTCGCCTGCACCTCAGGAGACAGCGGCAGCCTTTGGCTGGGCGGCGCCGAAGCCCCCGCCCCCGTGGCCGCCTCGGACGGAAGCTTTCGGTCCTTCTTCGACCGGCCCTCTCGGGCCACTTTGACAAAGTCCGATGACTTTTTGAACATGGATGAGAGCAAAACGAGATGCTGCCGCGGCTTTGTGGCTGCCAGCCGTCGCTGATCGGCCGTACTCGGCAGACTGGCACTGCTCTTGCTTGGCCGGGACACGGCCAGACGCTCCGCACTTGTCTCCAGAAACTTGCAAGTCTGTGTCAACGATCAGACGTTTCGATTCGCCCAAAAGGAGGGAGATCGCCGTAACAGTCTCTGTCTTTTTAGTTCTTTTACATGATGTCCAACCGTGTGAACACGTGAAAAGCGGGCCAGTTTCTGTGGGAGCTGCTGGCCGTGACACAGTGCGGACGCTCAGCGTGAGACGCTCAGCCCATCGCGTTGAGGCGGCGGTGCATCTCGGCGTAGATGCCCTGGTACTGCGGCTCGTCCGGCAGATGACTGAGCTTGCCGCCGGGCTCGAACTTGCCCGCCTGTGAGTTGAGCATCGGTATGAACATGGAGGCCACGTTCTTCATGATCCAGTCGATGATCCAATGCGGGATGAAGGGCAGCCCGATGTCAATCTTGAGGGCCGTGCTGACCTTTGTCTGTGAAGGCGAGATCTTCTGGAAGAGGAAGCCGCCCGAAAGCTTGATGCGCACATGGCCCTTCTCGCGCGTGCGAGCGTCGATCTCGGAGGTATACTCGGAGTATGTGGGCGATTTGTGGTCCCCGGCTGCCCAGGACGACGCCAAGCTCCTCTCGCCTTCGCACGTCGTGGGCGCCGTACTGGGCGCGGGAGCCGGCACGGCAACGGCGGCGGCGCTGGCGCTGCGGCGGGCGCCAAGGCCGCCCGTTTCTACGGGCTTCGCCGCGCCCATAAGTTTCTCGGAAGTTTCGGAAGTTTCGGAAGTTTCGGACTCCGTGCGAGGCGCCGTACTGAGCGCCTCCTCGTGCTCTTCGTCGGGGTTCCAAGGGCCGGTCGCTTCGATCGTGGAAAGGTAGACCATGACGGAATCGTGCGAGAAGACATCGCCGTAGCCGAGCACCACCGCCTCGCGCGTGGCGAGCATCGGGAACTTGAAGATCTTGAGGTAGAGGAGCTTGCGGAATCGAGATAGGTCCGAGATCGCGCTCGAGTCGGAGATGCCCGGGAGCCACGTCTGAGGGAGGCAATTAGGGAGGTCATCAGGTGCAATCAGAGTCGGAGATGCCCGGGAGCCACGTCTGAGGGAGGCAATTAGGGAGGTCATCAGGTG
>ENA-UOXP01001262-UOXP01001262.1-mixed-culture-metagenome-genome-assembly--contig:-NODE-1262-length-18454-cov-29.636285_pt1 | contig 18454 bp, 8 predicted proteins | sample MGYA00238161_ERZ761639 | MGnify/ENA primary metagenome ERZ761639 (study PRJEB28913, sample SAMN08776760) | mixed culture metagenome | isolation source: Freshwater growth medium | place: USA...
ATGTTAAGGTCAAAGGTGGCGGGGGTAGGTAGGTAGGGGTTACCTCGATGCTGGCCGGCCCCACCGAGAGTAGGTAGGTAGGGGGTCTTCCACCCCTCGGCACACCCACCCTACCCTACCCCCCAAAAATCCCAAATCCTGTGAAACACACAACAACCTCCGGACCCCAAGCACGGGGGCCGCTACTAGTATCGCATGGCCATGCTGTCAATTCGGGCGATCTGCGACGCGAGGTCGTCGTTTACGATTTACGCCTCCGCCTCTTAAGGAAGACCATGCCATCTCGTACAGGTGCGGACAAACGGAGTTATGTCGGAGTCAGGCTCGGAGTGTACTCTTATCTCTGTGTGCTCGGGCCGGGCCAAGACGACAGGGAATTGACTTGACTTTTTTGGAACATATCTTACGTGACTTGCATTGCATCTCAAGAATCTTTCGAAATGGCGTCGGGACTTTGACGTGCTCTCTGAGTGGCTGTGGAAAGGAACATCCTCCCCGTAGTTTGTCATTAAAGAAAGGAGCAGCGGCACTGTGGTCCAGGAGCAGGGGCGTCGCGCGGGCTCTTCGCGCGCGCGCGGCACCATGGTGAAGGGACGCAGGCGTGCTTACAAGCCGGGGCCGGAGATGGCGCAGCCCCGTGAGAGGCTGAGGGTGCTCATCGAGCAGGGTAGCCAGTACATGATCCCCCCTGACTATGTCGCCATGGCGCGTCCCGACTTCTTCACCGAGGCCTATCGTGAGAAGGTGGTGAAGTACATTAATGAGGTGCGTCAGCAGCAGGTTCCCGCGATCGTAAAGCCCATGGGCCTCCCCTCGACCCCCGTCGGCCGCTCGTGTTCTCCGCTCGCCTGCCGGGCCATCCCTGAGTGCCCCGGGCCCCCAACGCAAAGGCCCCCCTTTGCCCCGGCTCAAGATGATCCTGACCCGCGTCCGTTTCGTGATGCTTGCCCAGCTTGCCGAGGATTTTGGGCTACAGGTGCAGACGGGCGGCATCGCGTGCAACTACTTCGACCGTTACATCCCCATCGCGCTGCGCAAGGGCCCCATCAGCAAGCGACAGATGCAGATGATTGCCTCCACGTGCATGCTCATCTCGGCCAAGTTTTTCGACCGCAAGCTGCCGCCGATCTCGGAGCTCGTGATCTTGCATAACCACACGGTCACCCCCGAGCAGTTCATGCATCAGGAGATGGTCATCCTCGAGGCGCTCGAGTGGAAGCTCCACGTCATCCTGCCCCACGCGCTCATCGAGCCCCTCAGGGCGTGCTTGCCCCATGCGCCCGCCGACCAGGCGATCAACGACCGCATGATGTTCTTCATCGACCTTTCCGTTTACGGTACACGCCGCACCGTCGGCGCCCGCGTCCCTCGTCCCTCCCTTCGCGCCCCGCCCCCTCCTAATTTCTCTCGTCATGGAGCGGAGAAGAAGAGCACCCCCCTCACCCCGCTCGGATCCGCTCTTGTATCCGCTCACCCTTGGTGGCGCCGTTCCTGACGCTCGCAGGATATGAGCTGCTGCGGTACACGCCAGCCGAGATCCTCGGCGGCTCCATGTTGGCCGCGTGGAAGTTTTCCAACGAGAGCGTCGCTTGCGACCACTTCCTGCCTGCGATGGCCGACGCGTGCGCCACTTGTGAGGACAGCCTCCAGCGCTGCGCCAACGAGCTGGTCAGGTACTACCAGGTGTGCTTCCTCGACGCGCCCAAGATGATCCCGCAGCCCATCGAGCCGGGCACCGAGGGCCCCGTCCAGCTTGTCGCATTCACCGATCTTTTCGAGGTGACACACGAGCCCTCCGCGGCACCGAGCAAAATCAAGCGCAACGACTCGACGGACACGCAGATCGGCGACATGGGGGGCGCGAGCACCGACGAGCGCGTGCCCGCCGCCGTGCCCGCCGCCGAGGACCACCCCATCCAGCCATCCGACCGCCGCGACGCCTACCCCCTCCCCGTCCCCCTCCCCGTCGACATCACCGCCCCCTTGATCGACGGACACGATTCCCCCCTCACCACCGCCGTGGAGCACATGTTCGCTCCTGTCGAGGCGATGGCCGACGATGTGTTCACGTGCGACGAGGAGCGCTCCGACACGCCGACCGAGATCTTCACGAAGAACTTCGGCAAGGAGCCCGCTCGCGCCAAGGCCGCCGAAGCTGCCTACGGGCCGTCAGCTGCCGCCGTCAAGAAGCTCGACATGGGGCGCGCCGCCTCCAGTGCCTCTTCGGGACAGAGCTCCCAGGGGAGCTTGAAACGCCCTCGTGCGACGTCCCCCCCTTCATGATGGCCACGGCGGGGCAGCTGCCTTCCCCCCTCCGACGGTGGACCCCTTCTCTCTACGCAAGCTCTCTACGGGCGCTCTCTTTCGGTCGTTCCCCCCACAGAGATGGGGATGGGGATCGAAGAGAAAGCGCCTTTCCATGGTGCCCCTCCCTGTGCACTACGCTAGGTTGGCACGGCTATTTTCCTCGCCCCCTCAGTCGGTGAAAAGGCTTCTCCGCGAGGGCGCGCTGCGACACAATAAACGGGGTGGCGAGTCAGGGAGGGGAGGAGGAGTTCGCCTCGGGCAACTCGGCGTTGACCTGGGCGCTGCGGCACGGACGACAGACCGTCATGAAGTGCATGGAGCTTGTGCGAAGCTTGTTGGCGAATACGCGCCCCGACGGCGATTAAGTATAAGGCCCCGCCCATTCACCATGCGGCATCGCATGGGCATGGCACTTGGGAGCCGAATCGATGATGAACGTTGTCCCGAGAGGAAGGAATGAGATTGTCGACATCAGGAGCCATGACCCATGTGCTCAGAGTCCAGTCATATACCATCGCACACACCGGACTGCATAGCACCGTAGTAACACACGTGTGGCTCAAGGGCTCGTTCATTGAAAAACTACGCTACAGCCAAAATCTCGGAGTTTCGGTGTCCCGTCGGCGCAATCATCGTGCGTCGGCGTTTTGAAGTTCTTGGTTGCGTTGACGAGCGACCCGCGACGGAGCAAATGCTCGCAGTGCAGTGCGTGTTACATGTAGCTATCGCCGGCTACATTAACAACTACCCGCTCGTCGACAACGCCTATGGCGTCAAGATCCCTCCGAGCGACGTCAGGAATAGCTCGTTCGCCTTCCTCATCGCCGACTACGGCCTCGCCACTGCTGCGATGACGGGCGAGTGCTGCCAGACCGAGGTGGCTGACCTCATGCGCAAGAAGCGGTCGGAGCTGGAGGCCGTGGGCAAGTCTTTGCTCTTTGTGGGCGCCGCTGGCGACAATTTTTACTTCCAGGGCGTGAAGACTGCCGAGGAGGGCGGTGAGACTCAGTGGAAGCGGTGGGATACCGTATACAACGGCCTCAACGACGTGCCCTGGTTCGCCGCCATGGGTAATCACGACTTCGGCGACGCGGACGTGTACGCCACGTGCCCGGAGAAGGCACCGCGTGTCAATATCTCGGGGCAGGCTTACGCGAGCAACCAGCTCGATGCAAGCAAGGGCGGCTACCGCCCCTCATTCGGCAATGTTGCAAATTATCACTTGCCCGACTTCAACTATCGCGTCACGTTGGACGCGCTCAACCTTGAAATCTTCGGCATCGATCAAAATTATGTCGACGTTGGAGGCATCGGCGGAGGCGGCGACGGCTGTAAGAAGGTCAAAGCCACTTGCGGGGGAGACGATACAGGCCTCGGCGAGCGGCTGCAGGACATCGGCCACAGCGGCGAGGCGCTGCTTGCCCAGTACGCCGCAAAGGGCGCCAAGGACCCGAAACAGACACGCAACGTGCTCGTGCTGCAGCACTACCCGGGGCTGTGCGCCGGCCTGAAGGCTAAGTTCACGGGCAGCATGCCCCCGGGCGAGACGGTCGATTTTCGGTGCTCGTTTGGGCATACGCACAACACTGTGTGCGAGTCGGGCACGGACACGGATTGCGAGTTCAGCATGAATGGCGGTGGCGGCGGTTGCTGCGAAGGTGATGTGACTAACAACCAGGCTGGGTACGGCATTCTCTACTTTGAGCCGGCCGGCGGCATGCGCCTTGAGCTTGTCCACCTAGGCCATAAATGCCAGTTCTCTCCTTCCACGATGACGGACGAGGAGCGCGCGATCGCGAAGCTGCACATGCACGGCGACGAGCACATCTCGAGCTTCGCGGCTTCCAAATTGGAGATCAACGCCGGCATCGACGCCGTGGGTAGTCTCGATATGATAAGTGTCGAGGAAATCGACGCGTAGACGACGTCGGTGGCGTGATGTGAATGAAGATCGCTCGTTCTGTAAGGGCGGCGGCGGCACGGGCAGCGGGAAGGGCAACTGGGCAAGGCCAAGGGAGGCGCGACGGGCCACGGGTACGGGTCGCGCTCAAACCCTCCTGTGCCGAAGGCCTCCCTTGAGTCCGCGTGTCCGCCGCCGTGTGGGCCGACGGTTTTGGCCGGCGGTTCGCCTGCGCGTGTGTCCGGGCGAGTCGGACCGGTGCGGATCATTACAGACACCAATTCCAAAGAGTGATACAAATGTACCGGTAAAATGTAAGGGAGGTCCATTTCACATTCACACTTCTACGCGACATTTTATGTGGGCAGCCAATGGCAAAGGCGGCAAGGGCGGCGGCGGTAGCAAGGGCGGCGGCGGCAAGGGCGGCGGCGGCGGGAAGGGCGGCGGCAAGGGCGGCGGCGGCTGGTCGGGTGGCAAGGGCGGCGGCAAGGGCGGCGGCAAGGGCGGCGGCAAGGGCGCAGTCGAGGCACCGCGCGTAATGACTTGGAAGCGCCAGAAGGTGGACGACAAGGACGCGCTGCCTGTGCTCAAGCACAAGCAGGAGGTGCTCGACGCGCTCGCAGAGCATGGCGTGGTCGTCGTCTCGGGCGACACCGGCTGCGGCAAGTCGACGCAGGTTCCGCAGTTCCTGCTCGATTCGGACCCGAAAGCCAAGATCGTGGTGACGCAGCCGCGGCGGCTGGCGGCGCGCGCCCTCGCGGAGCGCGTCACCGCGGAGCGCGGCTCCGTCATCGGTCGTACCATCGGCTACGCGGTCTCGCGCGACAAGGCGACCACGCTCGGCACGACACGCTGCACGTTCGTGACCGTCGGCCTATTGCTGCAGCTGCTCGTGTTCCGGCCGGCGGACGTGTTCAACGCGTACACGCACATCATCGTCGACGAGGCGCACGAGCGCGACGTTGACCTCGACCTGCTGCTCCTGCTGCTGCGGCGGGCGCTGCGCCGGCAGGCCTCGGGGCGCGATCCGCACGCGGCTGTCGACGCCAAAGAGGTGAGCGAGGGAGCCTCGGATGAAGGCATCAGCACCGCGCCACTGCGGCGCATCGCTGTGGTCATCATGAGCGCCACCATCGACGCGCATGCCTTTTCGCGCTACTTTGCAGGCACCTCGCTCAACTGCTTGCCAGATCGGCTGCGCGGGAACAACGAGTTGAGCGCAGCGGCGGCGTCGGCGGCATGCGCGGCGTCGGCTGCGGCGACCGTCGGAAGCGGTGGCATGTCCGCCGCGTCCGCCATGGACGCTGGCGCGCTCGACGAGATGTTTCCCGACGACGCCGACGACGCCGAAGCGGAGGAGGCGGCCGAGACGGCAGAGGACGCCGACGAGTGGGGCAAGGATGCCGTGGACGACGAACCTCTGATGGCTGTCGGCGGCAAGCGCAAGGCCCGCGACGAAGCACCGCCCGTCGCCTCCTCCTCGTCGTCCGTGCCGTCGCAGTCGGTGCCCGTCGTGCGCGTGGGCGCTCGCTGCCACCCGGTGGCATGCTACCATCTCGAGCAGCTGCAGGCCGCGTTCAATCCGCACGGCGCGCCGAGCGTTGTGGTAGACAGCACGCCTAACCAGGCCAAGTTCCACCCTTCCCTGATCCCGTTCCTAGAGTACCTGCTCGTCCAGGCGGTTTCGGAGCAGCTGCTGCCGCTGCTGCCGGAAGTCGATCCACTCGTGAGTGCGGCCGGCGCGGTGCTCATCTTCCTTCCCGGGTACACCGAGATCTATGAGACACTCAAGGCGCTCGAGCGCTCCGAGGCGCTGCGCCGTCTCGGGCACAGGCTGCTGCTGTTGCCCCTCCATTCGCTGCAGGATGCGACTGAGCAGCACGCCGTGCTCCAGAAGCCGCCGCCGGGCACGCGCAAGGTCATCCTCGCGACCAACCTGGCCGAGAGCTCCATCACCGTGCCCGACGTATCGATCGTCATTGACCTCGGCCTCGAGAAGCTGCCGTACTACGACGCGCGCGCCAACACGGACACGCTGCTGCTCCGGCGCTGTGCACGCGCCTCGGCCTCGCAGCGAGCGGGCCGTGCGGGCCGCGTGGCGCCCGGCGTGTGCCTGCGGCTGTACCCGTCATCCTTCATGCGCGACGAGAGCCTCATGCCCGCGTACACCCCGGCCGAGATGCAGCGCACCTCGCTCCTGAACCTGCTGCTCAAGGTGAAGATGATCGACCCATCCGCGCCGCCCGCTGAGCTGCTTCAAGAGGCGATCCAGCCACCCTCATACGCAGCCGTGCACGCAGCTATCGTGCAATTGCTCGCGCTGGGCGCGCTGAGCGGCACACCAGACAAGGCGGTCACTACGCCATGTGGCCAGCTGCTCGCATCGCTGCCCGTCTCAGTGCCTCTCGGCCGGCTGCTCTTACTCGGTGAGGCGCTCGGGCTGCTGCGGGAGGCGTCGGTGCTTGCTGCCTCACTGTCGCTGCCCGACCCATTCTTGCAGCCGTTCACCAAGGGCGATGCCGCCGCCAAGGGCGACGCCAAGGGCGATGAGGCGGCAGCGGGCGCGGGCGGCATAGGCGCCGCCGATCTCGCCGCGTACGAAGAGGAAGCCAAGACGGCGCGTGAAGACGTCTCCTTCTTCAAGCCGCGCCTCGCGCACTTTACCGCCGCCGGCCGCTCCGAACCGCTCACCACACTCCGATTGTTTGAGGCCTGGCAGCGTACTCTGTCGGACGAAGGGGCGCCGAAGGCGGCGCAGTACGCGCACTCGCAGCACGCGAGCTATAAGCGGCTCGCCGAGCTCGAGGCTTTGAGCCGTGAACTCATCCAGCGCATCCGGCAGCAGCGCGTCGAGTTCGACTTGGCGCTCCCCCCTGCCGGGTTCACGCTCACGGCCACCTCGACTGCCGCAGCCGCGGCCCAAGGCGACCCGGCCGCGAGCGCCGCCGCTGCGGTGGCGGCTGCCGCGGGCGGAGTCGAGATGACGCGTGATCTGCTGCTGCACGCGCTGCTCGTGGCCGCCTTCTCCCCCAACTTTGCGTCGGGCAAGGCGCACGCCCCAGCCAAGGTGCTCGACGAGCTCGCGCGCCATCGGCTGGAGCCGAGCCGGTGCGTCTACTGCCTCGTCAAGCAGGATAGCAGCCAGGGTGGCGCACACCTGCACCAACGTCACCTGCAGGCGGCGCTCGCGCCGTGCGGCGAGCTGACGCAGGCGATCATCTCGAAGAGCCGTGGCGCGGGGGGTGCCAACGGCGCGCCTTCGCTGCAGACGTCGGTCACGCTCGCCTTTGGCACGAGTGCCTCGGCGGTGCTCGCACTTCGCATGGCGGGGCTGCGTGGCTCGCTGCCCGTGCTCCTCACAAATGAGTCGCAGAGCGTCGTCGGGCTCGCAAAGCTGATTGCTCCCCAGTACGCGTGCCGCCTCTCGTTCATGAAACGCATCCCGGCCGACCCCAACGCATCGCGCCACCTGCCCTCTGGCAAATCTGCCGCGGCTGCGCCGACGAGCAGCAGCAGCAGCATCCTGAGCGGCGCGAGCGCAGGCGCTCGCGCTCGCGGCGGCGGGGCAGCGGGCGGCGAGGCGGTGGGCAGCGAGGCGGTGGTGGTGGATCAGAATTGGCACTCGGCGGCCTCTGTGCTCTCTGACGATCGTCCGGACGGCGGGCGCCGGTACCTGGTCGCGGCAGCATGGTCGCGCGCGGGAGGCGGCCCTCCCTCATCGACCGCCGGGCCGAGTGGCCCGGCCGAGGCCACCGCCACGTCCGCGGGCCTCGTGTCGCAAAGCAAGCTCGTGGCGCACTCGGCGACGCTGCTGCCGGCACGTCCCAAGGGAGCAGCTGAGCTCATGATCGTCGCCTTCTCGCGCCACGTCATCCTCCGGCCCACCGAGACGGGCGACGGCGCGCTCGCCGCCTACGTGGCCGACGGCGACGTGGGCATGTGGGTGCCACTGCCCTGGCTGCTCACGCCTAGCGCGCTGGACGAGATCAACAGCCTTCGCGCGGCGCTCTCGGCTGCGCTCGGGACCACTCCAGCTGCAAGTGGAGCGAGTGCGGCCGCCCTCCAATTAGCTCTCATCAAGATGAGCGTCGCGCCCCGCCCCGAGCTCTCGGCTGCGCAGGCCGCCGCCGCCTCGGCGGATTGGATCAATGCGCCGCCGCCGCGACGGCTCGCGTCTGCACGCACGCCCGACGAGCTGCTGCCACCCCTCGCATTGGCCGCCATCGAGATCTTTGCGCCGCCGGCGGACGTGCAGGCGGCTGGCGGCGCGCCCAAGGCCAAGGAAGAGGACGAGGCGCTCTTCATGGATGATGGCGAGCATGGGGCGCTCGAGCTGCTGGGATGATGCATGGGGACGGGAGAGGCAGAGACGCGAAGCGCAACAGCAAGTAGGGAAACAGCCGAATGACGGCTCATTCGACGGCGCGTTTGGCTCTCGCGACTTTCCCGGCGTACGCGCGGGCACTCCGATCATGGCTTGCCCGATTGATGTCAGCGTCTGGCTAGGTAATCGGTAATGGTCATTGGATCTCAGGTCCTCTCTAAATGCAATACTTTCTAAGTCTATCAGTGGTGAGAATCGAAACAGACGTGAGACGATACGCAGCCATGCCGCAAGACGCAAGAGCAGACGCGTCCGCGTTCCACGCTACTCCGCCGGCACCGGCCGGGCCGCCATGGCACCCACCCGAGATATGAGCGCCGCAGCGAGCGAGAAGAGATGAACCGCGTGATTGCGAAGATTGTTGGCGGGGGCCTCGACCAGGACATGGAGGAGCATCGACGCCGCATTGATCACCAACAAGCTGAGCCAATACAAGCCTGCGGTGCACGAGCGGAGCGAAAGTGTGGGGTTGAAGTGTGAGGTGTGACCAGCATGAGATGAGCAGAGCCTGCCCGTCGGGGCGTTCGTGCGAGTTGGTTGCTCTCACCACTGAGCTTGGAAAAGCACAAGGCGCGCGAGTCCGTCGGGTTCACTGTGAAGTAGGCATCGTACGTGGGCTGCAAGAAGATGAATTGAATCAGGTAGGCACTGTAGGAGAGCCTGTGGGCGCAATCGAACGCATCTTGAGACCATGCATGCAGGAGGCCACTGAGACGCAGCGCAGAGCTGTACCGCGTCCACACCTAAGGCCAGAGAGACTTCACGCAGGCTAATCGGCTGCTAGCCTGGGAGCAACGGGCCGTCCATACCTTGCAAACGGCACACACACTCGCGAGCCGAGGATGCGCTTGAGGCACGGCGCCCTACCGCGAAGCATTTCGACGATAAGCCCCGCGCAGCCCAGACCAAACCCAGCTGCGCAGCCCAAGTACAGCACGTAGTCGAGGGACTGCTTTTGATCCTCCGAGAGCCACCACCACACCGGACCGGTTCGTAGGGGCGTCTGCTCGGGGTCGCTTGCATAAAGTGGGGTCTCGTTTCCCTCGTACGCGGTGAAGAGGGCCAGCGAGAGCGAGCCAAGGTAGAAGCACCAGTGCCAGCATCTAGAGGTGAGATCGGCGTCTCGGCGCCAAACCCTGGTGCGAGACGGTAGCGGCTGATGCGGCGTGCACGCCGTCTGGACTTCCGAAGGCACGAGTGGCGAGAGCAATTGCTCTGATTGCTCTGATGACGGTGGCGGGCTGAGCGTGACTAGAGCGGCTGCCATCCCCGCGAGGTATGGCCCACCGCGCGTGTACATCATGGCATTCACGTACAGGCCAAACACGTCGCCGTACTGAGCATTGGCAAGGGGGTGCGCACAAAAGACAGTGGTACGTGTGGGCGGTGAGAGCAGCGGGCACACGAGAAGAGAAGATCATCAGCGTCGGAAAGGGGAAAGGAGAAGGATGAGCCGGTGAACCAGCAGCGTCGCGAGGGGAGAGGAGAGTGGGGGAGCGCACCTGGCGCCGAAGCCACCATCGGAGGAGCACAGTGCACCCGATGAGCACGGCCAGCAAGACGAGTTGCAGCCGCAAGGCCCGAGCACGCGCGCGCTCGATACAGCGCTCTCGGCGCGCCATCCAACGCTCGAGTAGCAGCAGCGTGTGCACCAAAGGCACCGAGGCGAGGTAGAATTGCCACTCCACAGCGACCGTCCAGGTGTGTAGGTCACATCCTAGCCACGCGCGGTACAGCGGATCCTTCACGTGAGGCGCCACCCAAAGGTCAAAGTAGTTGTTGAGGAAGAGCGGCACATTGAGCCACCACCAAGCGCGGCAGGTCTCACGCTGCGTCTCATCTGGCTGCAGCGGCGACACGTTATACGCAAGGAGCACAAGGTAGGCGGGTGCTAGCCGAAGGAAGCGCTTGAGCAGAAAGGCTCCATACCGAACGCCGGCATTGCACGTTCCTAAGGCTGCCCTCGACTCTGTTGATGCGATGGCATCATCAGCGGCCTGCGTCGCGACGTTTGCGCCAACTGCAGCGGCTTTCCTCCCTTCAGGGACTAGGAGTGAGACGATGAGAAATCCGCTCAGAACGAAGAATAGGTCTACACCCATCGCGCCGGAGAAGGCAAACTGCATGTACCACTGGCCAATGAACTGGTTGTAGTTGGTCGGCCCCACGAAGAAGAACGTTGGGACGCAGAGAGCATGGTATAAGATGACCCAACTCACCGCAACCGCGCGGAGACCATCGAGGCTGTCAACATGCGTGCCGCTATGCTTGCCTTCAGTCGAGCGGCACAAAGCTTGGCGGCAGTTGCGGTCCGGTCGGATGTGCTCACATCGGCGTCCAAGGAGCTGCAGGAGGAAGAGTAGGCCGCCCACTACAACGGTGAACAGCACTATGAACGCGGTTGGTGCCTGTTTGACGACGGCCAGCCAACACAACACAACTGCAAGGCATCCCGCTAACACAACGCACGCTGCCAAGTCCAGAGACGGCATGTGACCGCCGGAAGGTGTCGGACAAAGAGAGGTGTGAGAATTCATGTCAAGTCAGTCAAGTCAAGTCAAGTTTTCGACTCCCGACCTCCCCAGCTGGCTTCCGGAGCAATTCCAACTGTTGTTTAAATGCAGACCAAACTTAACTTGACTTGCCTAGCGAAACGCCCGTGACGGCGCGACTTGACTTGACTTTTTCGTGTTGCTTTTTTTTCACATGCCGATTGTGTAGTTTTATGCCGATCAGCCGTCGATTGTGCTTCGTCTTCATCGTGGCCTTTTTCCTCTTCTGGATCTTTGCGGTCAAGCCTCCTGTGCTCGACACAGGCGACGGCCGCGTGCAGCAGCGCCGACGAGAGCAGCTCTCGCAGCAGGCGCGCCGCTGGATTTCCGCTTCCAAAGCTTCCAGCAGTCGGCAAAGCCAGCGGCAAACAGCAAAAGAAGAGGCCACGTCCTTCACGCCAGAGGTCGAGGCGACTCAGTCGACGGCGAACTGCCCCGCGGACCGCCGGCCGTACCACGTACTGCTCACCGCCTCGACTGGGCCGTACCAGCTTTGGCAGACACGCATCTTCTACTACCACTATGTGCGGCTGCGCGCGACGCTCGGGCCATGCACTGAGATGGGCGGGTTCACGCGGTTGCTGACTAAGCCCAAGAGCGCGCCGCTCGACAGCCTGATGAGCGTGATGCGCACCGTCGTGGTCGACGAGCTGACCGAGGCGGAGACTCACGGCTTCGTGGTGCTCAACCGGCCCCATTCGGTGCTTGTCGCGCTCAACCGCGGCGACCTCGACTTCCCCGAGAAGTACCTGTTCATCGCGGAGACTGACCACTTGCTCATGAAATACTTGCCCAACCTCGCCACTGAGGAGCTTGCGGTGGCCTACCCGTTCCACTACATGAACCCGAAGCGCGACAGCAAGACGAAGTCGCTCGTACGACGCTTCGCCGGCTCAGATCTCGTGGCCGAGAAGGTGCAGCAGGTTGGCCCGTCGCCCATCCTGATCCACATAGACGCACTCAAGCGGCTCGTCAAGCCGTGGTACGACCTCTCGTTCGCACTCAAGGTTGACCCGGCCGCTGACGCCGAGTTCGGCTGGATGCTCGAAATGTGGGGCTACTCGATAGGCGCGGCTGTGGGCGGCGTCGCACACAAGTTGATGGACACGTTGCAGCTCGAGCCTTCGTCGCAGTTTGGGGTGCGCACGACCGATGCGGCCGGCGAGTATACGCACCACATCCTACACTACACCTTTAGCCACGAGTACTCGCTCGAGGGCGTGCCGATGGTCGACTCGAGATCCGGGCAACACGGCTTCGACAAGCGCCACTACCAGGCTTGGCTGCCGCGCGAGCTGCAGCGGCCGCCGCGCTGCGCGCTCGAGTCGACGCACACCTTGTGGACGCTTCTGCACGACGCCATGGCCGCCCACGACGGTGGCGTCAACTGCTCGGGCTGCACGGGGCGCGGGCATGGGTGGGAGCACGGTGTGCCCAGCAGCGTGGTTGCGACCCTAATGATGCACTCGAATCAAGACAAGGAGGTGCGCGCGCGCATTGACGCTGGCGACGGCACGACGGACCCGGAGCTCTTGCGCGCCATGCGCCTTGTCGGCAGCGGGCCGTGGGCTTTCAGCGCCGTGGCGGGCTCTTCGGCGGCGGCGGCCACGGCCGGCAGCGTGGACAGGGGCTTCTTCTTCCTCCGCGGAGGTCAGCTTCACACGCCCTGGGGGTCGGCCGCTTGGGGACTCTCACGTTCTGGTGCGGGCTCACGCGTGTTCGTGGACGGCGGGAGCAATGTGCAGACGAGCGATCCGATCGTCATCTACCTCTGTGGCCGTTTGAAATGGACACATTCGGTCCGATTCCAACGCACAGACGGGAGACCGCTCGACGGTTCGACTGTGCTCAACGGCTTTGACTGGCTCAAGGAGGTGCAGCTGGTGATGACGGCGAGGGAGAGCGGCGAGCAGCAGGTTGGCACGTACGACGCCCTCTCACACGACGCCCTCGCCACCATCGGCGCAGCGACCATATCTCCCACCGACGAGATCCTCGCTGCCTTCCTCGGTCATGAGGACCCGCGTCCCGGCGACGCCGACGCGGCGGCGGTGCGCCGACGGCTGATGGGTACCGGCGGCTGGCCTCTCGGGCGGCTGGGCAACGTCTTCCTTCTCGCGCACGGCGTCGCATACTATGAGGGCGCGCATAAGCTTGGCAGCTGGCACGCCGAGGTTACGGGAGGCAAGCCGTCGATTGTGCTGCGCGGCGGCGGCGTGAGCGGCGCGAAATTGACCCTCGCGTCGCTCTTGAGTAGCGGCGACGGCACGGACGACCAGCTACAGCTGGACGTGAACTGCTGGAGGCTGTCGAACCGCGCGGCGGGCATTGGCGGCGAACTCGTCTGGAGGCATCCGGCCTCGCGCTGCTTCCCAACGTGTTCAGACTCGACGCATCAGCTCAACGGCGCGGAGTACGGCAGCTCCGCACTCGCCATGCGCGTGGCCAAGTACAAGTGGACGTGGGCGAATGTCCCTGGCTTGGAGTTCGCCTTCCCAGCCGCCGAGCGTGTGGGCGTGCTTGTCACCCCATGGGGACACGGCGAGTGGGGGATCACACCCTCCCGCACCGATGTGCTGCTCGCCGAGTTTGCGCAGCAGCGGCACATGCTGCAGTTTGACGACAAGGAGGCCAAGTTCACGAGCACACGCTGCTCGGACGGCGAGGTCGTTAGAGGGCAGGCGATTGGGTGGACGAAGGGGATGGCATGGTGAGAGTCGCGTGGTCTTAGAGACGCACCAGACGCTCTCATTCAGATTCACACTCATTCACAGCAGATGGTTATGATTCGGACAACTTTTGTGTTCTCACAGACGAGCGGGCTGCCGTTGGACCAAGTTCGAAGTTGGAGGCTGTGGTTGGGCCACGGTTCTTGGGCCGATCCCAACTCGTCGTTCGATGCCGTGCGGCGACCGGCTAATGCGGGCCAAGTTCCACGGTTGGGCGCGTAGTCAGCTCAACCATAGTTCAACTCATAACTGTAGTCCAACTGCGAAGAATTTCCGGGCTGACGAACCAAAGTTGGGTCAGACCTCTCGTTCACAGTCTCGTTCACAGACCTCTCCGGCAACATCGTTCTCTCTCATGGCCACGTCGCTCCCCATTGGGACCGTCGCTTCGACTTCGAATCTCGCAACACGACCCCGAGACGCGGCGGCCGCACTTCTACGAAAGGTCGCTGCACAGAAAAAGCTAAAGCAGCAATCGGCTGCGCAGCCACAGGAATCGCCGTCGGGAAAGGTTGTCCTCTATGCTGCTGCCGGATTAGCTGCTGCTGCTGCTGGCTTTGCTATATACAGGTTTTGGGGGGCGCAAGAGGAGCAAACGGAGGCCGAGGGCCTTGCACGCAAGGCCTTAACGCAAGGACACGCACACTTGACAGCAGCGGACATGGCGAGGGTCGTTGCGCTCCTCCAACGACCCTCGCTATCAGAGGCCGAGCGCCGCCACCTCCTGCGCTGCGTGTGCTCCTTCGAGCGTTGGATGGTGCCAGCTGTACGGCGCCAGAGTGATGGCAACGAGCTCGTGTACTCGTTCCGCGGCAACGACGGTTCCACCGGCTTTGTGCTCTTCTCGACGGCTGCGAAGCTGCATAGCATTCAGCAGCACAACGAGCCGCCAGTCGGTCATCGGCAGGTGGCCATCGCTCTCAAGGGCTGCGACGTGTGCTCGACGCGAAATCTGTCATTCGCAGCGGTCAGTTTCCTCTCGCTCGACCCCGATGCTGAGGCAGCGCCGCCGCGTCGCGCAGTCGATGCCGTGCTCTGGCGACCCAAATTCGCGTTTCTTGATGCTTCAAACACAGCTTTGGCCGACCTGGCGGATGCCGTGCGCATGGAGTCGCAGCTAGGCAACGCGCTCGCGCCCGTCTTAGGTGCCGATCCGCTGGCCGCACGTACATTCGCTGGATACGAGAAGCTGTGGTGTCTCGCTCCATCGGGCCACTCTGCCGCGCTCGACTCGCCACTAGGCCTGCCGATCGTGGGCGGCGACGGGGCGTACCTTTTGCTGTTCACGTCCATCGACTTACTCGAGCACGCGATGCCCGCGCTGCGCAAGCTGTTGGGCGTGGCCGTTGTCATGAGCGGGGTGGTTAATCCAGCCTGTGGACCCGTGCGGCCCAGCTTCCGAAGTGGAGTCAGCTCTGTCCACGGGGGCGAAGGCGGAGGGAGCGCCGAAGGTGCAGGCCATCATCCGCATCGTCCACTATATGAGCCACGGCGCGTCTCGATGGATGACGTCTACACGTGCCTTCGAGCCCCTGGCCAGACCCTTCACGGGCTCCACCTCAACCGCCTCGTCCCGGGCCTCAGCCCGAATTACTCTGTGGAGGCGCTCGAGACCTCAGCCCTGCCCTCTATCTTTCAGCGCGCAGGCGTCGTGCCATCCGCAGTCGCGCGCGGGCCCTCGATGGCGCAGCAGATTGCGAGGCTCGAGGATAGCGCGGCTGGCGCGTGCACGGGCAACAAGGCGCTCCCCCAAACGATTGTCGCGCTCACGTATATGGCCGCTCACGTTGGCTGCGACGTTGAGTACACAGCGGAAGCGGGGACACTAGTATAGTCCGGTCTAGTGCCCGCTCGGTGCCCGCCATTGCTTATAGTAGAAATTCTTGATTGTTCTTGATTGGGGGACTGATTGGGCTATGCGACCGGACACAAACCTACTACGCTAGAGCTAGAGCGGACATACGCGCACACACCCAACGTTGCCCCAAAGGGGGTCGTACATGTACCGGTACACAGTGTACCTCTTCCGCAACTTCGCCCTCACAATGCTGCCCGAACGACCGCGTGGCCGTGGGGGCAGTAGCGCCCAGCAAACAATAACCGGTGCCACGCGAGGGTGAACCACTTGATGACGAGAGTAATTGACCCTGTTCTATCATCACATATCTCGACCAGACGCTCGCTCGGAGCTTGTGCGCCGCCGACAAGGAGGCACTCGCGTCGGGCCTCGTACTTGCCTGCCGTTATGCCAGTCGAGTGTATTTCATCCTGTACGATGCCCACCAATAACGGCCGAATGGCGGTGCGCGTCTATGGGGAGCGCGACCGGGGTGAGGCCTTCTACTCGCAGCACGCATGGGTCGCATGCCTCTGGGCAGACTGCGACGACGTCTACCGTGGGAGCGAGCGCGTGCACATGCGCGTGCACGATGCGTGCCTCACGTCCGAGGTGCTCGGATCGCTCAAGTGCGACTGCGCGGTGCAGCTGCGCCTCGCGCAGCAGCACCTGGCACAGCAGGGTGGCATCCTCATCTACACGCCGCAAGAGGGCCGTGGGATTGGCCTTGCGAGCAAGATCGCCGCATACGGGCTGCAGGAGCGCCAGGGCCTCGACACGGTAGACGCCAACCTGGCCCTTGGATTGCCCGATGAGGCCCGCGACTACACGCCAGTGCGCACCATCCTCGATAGCCTTGGCGTTCGCTCCGTCGTGTTGCTCACCAACAACCCGTTCAAGGTGCATGCCCTTCGCTCGCTCGGCATCGACGTGGCGGGGCGGCGCGCGGTGCTCGCTTCTTCGACACCCGTCCACGCACATGGCTATCTGGAGACGAAGGCACGCCGGATGGGTCATATTCTGACACCGGAGGCCGAGCGCCGTCAGACGGGCGGCGGAAGGGGCAGCGGCGCCAGCGGCGGCGCCAGCGGCGGCGCCAGCGGCGGCGCCAGCGGCGGCGCCGGCGTCGGCAGCAGTGGCGGCTACGATGGCGGCCACGGTGGCGGCGGTGGGCACGTACTGGCCGGTGGCAGCTGCAGTGGCGTGAATCAGCTCAGGTGCTCCGATATCGACGAGGAAGAGCCCGCGATGGCGCCTGCGATGGCGCCAGCGATGGCCTCGGCTGCTGCCGCAACCATTCCCTCGCCGCCCTGGCGGCCGTCACTATTGCTGGGGCCGCCGCCCTCGTCGCCCGCCCGGCCGCTGTGCTCGCCGCTGCCCACGGTGGCGGCCTCGATGCTGGCGCGCCTGCGAAGCGATATCGAAGCCCATGCGGTCTCGCGCCGCGGCGTCGTGATGCCTTTCGTCACCCTCTCGTACGCGCAGGCCCTCGACGGCAGCATAGCGGGGCCACTGGGTGCCTCGGGCCCTCGGCTGCTCCTCTCCGGCAGAGAGTCCATGGCACTCACGCACGGGCTGCGTGCGGTGCACGAGGCCATCATGGTGGGCTCAGGCACACTACTCGCCGACGACCCTCAACTCACCGTTCGCCTGGTGCCGGGGGAGAGTCCAATGCGAATCGTACTCGATGGGCGCTTGCGATGCCTCGCCACCGCCAAGGCCCTCCAGTCGCCCATTCCAGCGCCCTTGGCGAGCAGCGCCGCCGCCTCGGTGGCCGCCTTCATGACTTCGTCCTCCTCCTCCTCCTCCTCCTCCTCCTCCTCCTCCTCCTCCTCCTCCACCACCTCCACGTCGTCGTCGACGTCATCTTCTACCTGCCGTCCGCACGCCGTCGTGTGTACGCTCGCGCGTACGCTGTATGACAGCGGCGGAGCCGCCCGCGCGGCCGCGTTGCGTGCGGCGGGCGTGCACGTGCTGTGTGTCGACGAGGATCACAGAGGTCACCCGTGCCTGCTGAGCTCCCTCCGGCAGCTTCGGCTCCAGCTCGGCGTGCGTTCGGTGATGATCGAGGGTGGGGCAGCACTGATCGCGAGCTGCCTGCAGAAGGAGCTCGCGCACCGGCTCATTGCCACCATCGCTCCGAAGACACTCATCAACGGCCTGCGTCCCGCCGCGGCGGGGCCTTGGCCATCGGCGTCCAGCTCTCCAGCCACAGAGGGCGCCGTTGTCGACGTGGGTCTGCGTCGGGTGCACACCTTTTGCCTCGGCAATGACGTCGTCCTGTGCGCCCACGGCCCAGCAGCTCACGAAGAGCATCAAGCTGTGATGGCTGCGGCGGCGGAGGAGGAGGTCGAGCCAGCACTGACGGCGACCGCACTTTATCGCCTGCCGATGGCGAGGCTATGACGTGAGCGTATGCTCTGGTACGTTTACTGGTGCTGAAGTTGATGCTGTAGTGGCCCGCGCTGAACGCTGCATTGGTTCTCTCTTCCGTGACTCTGGAGAGCTGTTTTTATTTCAGCTGTAGTTCTAGTTGCGTGTGTGGTAGACCTGCACCTGGTAGGCTGATGATCGCAGATAGCACGCTCGCGCTATGCGTCTATTGTTTTCGTATAGATTTTTGATTTCACGTTTTGATGTACCCGGTAGTGAGTGAATTTGTAACCGCACACGTATGTACGCCGGTCCGGTCAATGGGTAGGTACCACTTGTCGAGGACCGACAGGGGGGCGCGTTCTGGAAGGG
>ENA-UOXP01001264-UOXP01001264.1-mixed-culture-metagenome-genome-assembly--contig:-NODE-1264-length-18443-cov-32.658201_pt1 | contig 18443 bp, 15 predicted proteins | sample MGYA00238161_ERZ761639 | MGnify/ENA primary metagenome ERZ761639 (study PRJEB28913, sample SAMN08776760) | mixed culture metagenome | isolation source: Freshwater growth medium | place: USA...
ACTCCTTCAAGGTGAAGGTTGATGGACCCACTGGTCAACTACACAACTTGGTGGCACCCCCCGCTCGGTGGCCATACGGGAGTTGTTAATGTTATAAAGGGAAAATCCTTAACGTTAAAGTGTTGTTGTTAACGGTTCCTCTTTGTTGTTATGTTGTTAGTGTTAAACACTTCAACAGTGTTTGGTCCATAACGTTAAGCAACTCTATGTACTTCTATATTCATCACAATCATCGAATGCGTCAGAGCCTCTGGTGCCTCTACTGCCTTGCTGCTGCCCGCACAGTGGAGGGCTGGAGGCGACTGACGCCAGCTCGTCTGCTGAGAGCAGGGCGCGAGTGCACACGTGGCCATTCCGCTCGAACGCAATCACATCCGTGAATTCTAGTTGGGTCGCTAACAGCAATGGTGACGCCGCGTTAACGGCCGGGTGAGGCGGCGCAGGCGTGACGTGAGGCCTAAGGCGCAACGCGCACTGCCGTGCGACCGGTGTGGCCCAACGCGGAGAAGCCCAAGGCGCAGTATGACGAACATGTTCACAACCACTTGCCTGATGCCACCGATCCGTTGCCGGCAAAAGACACCGGGGTCGGAGGTGTCAACTAAACCAGTACTACAGGTGTTCTCGTTAACGAGATGAGGCGACGTGACGAACAACAGAGGACGGAAACTCTCGACCACGGCGCTAGCCTCTCGTCCCCCTGGCGCCAGAGTCCCAAGCGCCGCCCGCGAGCCTCTCAGGTTCTTTCGACCAGCTCGCGGCTAGTTGGCCGAGTGTACGTAGTGGCTCGTCAAGCCGCCTGTCAGAAGACGGCTCCGGTGGCGCTTGTGCTTAGGCAGTTCAGCAATGGTGACGCGGCTGGGTCGCAATGGCAGGGGCGCGACGCATTCCAGCCACTGCGCGTAGCTACCGGCACGCAGGGTCCCGTCAGATTCGTCCACTTCTTCCAGCTTCCTAGCGTCACACAACCTGGGAATGTGAGGACGAGCTCAAATGTAGGCATCGTAGATTCATGATACCGGAAGTTAGAGCCGCCGTATTGAGGGCCGCCGTGCAGTATTTGCAGCGAGTCGAAACCTCTTGCCCGCGTCGCGTTCGGTAAAAACTCGTCATGGGGTGGCGTGCCTAGCTGAGCTGCCGCTTCTAACTTGCTGCGGGTGCGCAGCGAGTTGCCCACATTTACAAAGATGCCTGAACCGCGCGCAGGATAAAACCAGCACCCATAATTGCCGCCCTCAGAGAATTTACGAGAGCCCATCCCTATCCGTATCACCTCGACGAGCGTATTGTCTTCGAAGAACTGCCGACTACGCATCTGAAGCGCGACAAATAGATGACGCCCGGACAGCTGCAGCCGCGACTGGTCTATTCGCGACCAGCGCGGATCGTGTTGATCGCGCTGCTCCTGCTCGCCGCCCATCCACCGCTGCGTAATTGGTGTCCAAATGTGGCTCGAACCCCGTGCCCACCCACGAGGGTGTAAGCGCTGCACCAATGGGTCCGCATCTGCCTCCTCGGCTGTACGGACCCAACCACTGCAGTCGGTCTGTGGGCACGTTGGCAAAAGCGGCTCGCCATCCGTCAAATTGCCGACCACGGGGAGGCCGGAGATGACGCGAGCTCGGCAAAGGTGTGTCGACGTCGGGAGCAACCCGGGGAAGAAGAGCTGAAGCTTTCTCAAATCAAACGGCAGTGGGACCTCGCCTTTTCCGTAAACTTTCGTCAGATAGCCATACCAAGGTGAGGATGAGTTGGTAACGCCCATCGGCAGGCGCCGGTACAGACTCAGTACGTGGCCGGCCGTGCAAAGTGGAAAGCACTGGCACTGAGGTGGCGTCCACGACCGCTGCCATGGAGTTGCGCCCGACTCCAGCGTCGCACCTCTATCTGTGCCCGCGTCATCCATCTTGTATGTTCGACGTGCGAAATTGGATTCCAGGAAGCGATTGTTCACGCAATCAACTTCTTCATATTGGGGGAAACGGATGAGATCCCTGCCATGTCTGCCAATCCTCTCCACGTTCTTGACCAGGACGGCGCCCGAAGTTTTGAGAATGGGGACGCAAGAAGATGGCTACAATCAAGTGGGCTCAGAGGACAGGCGGGATGGTGGTTCAGTGGACATGGCGCGTGTTTTGCACCGCTCTTCCGATGGCGCTGATGAGCTCCTCGGCGCAGTGCTCGATGTTGGCACCGATACGCTGCCTCCGCCGGTGCGCCATCGCTTTAGACAGCCTGTGCTCATAGCCTTGTTCGCCCTGCTTGTGCTCGGAATCGCTGTCGCTGCTAGCATGCCGATCAAAATGGCAACCATGTGGGCCCTGCTACCGTCGCCTCCCTTCCTAGCCCATATCGCCTTTGGGACGCAGGCCATGTGCTCCTTGGGTGGGCTCCAACAGCATGACACGCTGTACGCGTTGAGCAGCACTCCGGCGCAGCGCCAGCGACTGGCGAGCGCGTTGCCGATTGTGTGGGTACACGTGCCCAAGTGCGGCTCCAGCTTTCACAACACGCTGATCCACAACGCAGGGGTCTGCCCTCAGTGGCCAAGCTGCGCTTCGTTGCTGCCAGGTGACTCGGACCACGCCTTCTTCAAGAGGTTCCCTCGCGCCATTTGGTGTCCGGACGGTTTCGCGAGCGACTATCCGAACCCGCCAGGGCACAACAGCGCCGCCGAAGCTCTCCAGCATCACGGCTCCGGGCGCGGCGTCATCTTCTTGCGCCAGCCTGAGGAGCGGCTCGCGTCGGCGTACGCGTCTCGCTGGAACGTGCGTGCCGGCGAATCCATGGCCGCGTACGCGAGCCGCGCTCACGGCTGTAGCGTGAAGATGCTTGCGCGGCACTCTTCAGGAAGAGAGAACTGCCTCGAAGCACCGCACCCTTCGGACGCGGAAGTTGCGCTCGCGATTGAGCGGCTGCGGGGATTTGCGTTCGTAGGACTCACCGAGGAGTGGGGTGCGTCGATCTGCCTCTTCCACGCGATGTTTGGCGGGCGCTGTCACGAAGCAGAGGAGCTCAACACCCGACCCACAATCGCGAGTAGCAGGACGCAGGCAGAGAGCATGCTGGGCAACAAGAGCATAGGGGTCGACCCGTATGATGGGGCACTGCACGAGGTGGCCAAGGAGATCTTCTATGCTGGCCTCCGCAACTTCCGGATTGAACCCGGTATGCCGTGCCAGTACTGTACTGCATCAGTTCTGTGATTGTAACGCGCGCGAACACGATTTTAGTTGAAAATGCGAGCGAACGCCATGGTGAGCGCCAGCCTTCGCTCCCAAACCTCGGACGGCTCTGCAGCGGACTGCTCGCGCTGCTCGTCTGAGTCGAGAGCCATGCCAGCCAATTCCGGTGCCGGTCGTCCTCCCGACCTCAATCTTTACGATGGCCGCGGCTGGCAGCCCGAGCGTACGTATTGCACGCCACGCTGTGACAGTCCCGGCAGGTCTGCCCGGGGCCCTGACTCGTACGGCTCCGCTCCGTCGGTCCAACAGCAGCGGCGGAAGCTCGACGCGGGCGCAGACTACCTTTCCGGTCAATTTGATCCGCACGCAAAGCTCGGCCACGCGCACCCGCCCGCTGGCGGCGCTCGCTGGGACTGGAACGGCCCGGCGCCCGGCTGGATGCACAGCGGTGAGGGGATTCACGAGGGCTACACGCCGCGGAGCCGCTCGGTGCCGCCGCAGCGCGCTGTGGCGCCGCACCGTCGCCCCCCCCGCGAGGTCGCGGGCAAGGTGACAGGCGAACCGACGCTGCACGAGAACCACCGCGCGCTCGACGGTGACCGGACGGTGGCCCCCTACCGCCGCAATCCAAGCATCACAGGCAAGGTGAGCCAGACGATCCACCCGGCCCACCGACCCGGCATGCGCGAGGCGCTGTACGGCCCAGCTGCGGGCGTCGGCTCCAAGGACCTCGCCGAGCACGAGGTGCAGTCGCTGTTCTGCGCTGCCGGCGACGTCGACCGGCCCGCGGCCAAGACTGTGCAGGCGGCGCAGCATGCATCCAACATCAGCAACGACGGCCTGAAGCCGCGCGAGGACCACTCGAAGGAAGGCTGGCATCAGGCGATGCAGAAGAATCGCGCCTTCGACGGCGCCTTTGGCGCTTCCAGCAAGGCGTTCAACGACATCGCGTCGAAGCAGGAGCTCGGCAAGCAGATTAAGATCCGGGGCCGCGAGGCGCATGAGCCGACGGTTGGCAAGGTCGTGTTCAACGAGAGCAACGCATACCGGCAGGAGCTCGTGCGCGCCGCGGAGCACGTGGGCGCTGGCGGCGGCGGCGCGTACGTCAAAGAGCAGGGGGTCTTTGAGGGCTCTGCCGGACTCACCACACACGATCATACTGCTGTGAGACAGCGAGAGAAATGGGCAAAGGCGGGCGCGTCGCAGCCCAAGGGGCAGATGCAGCCTGGCTCGGTCTTCGACGCGCGCGAGGGCGGCATCGTGTACGGCGGCATGGGGGATCGACCGCCCTCGTCGCCCTCGGCCGCCGCCGACGCGAAGCAGCGCGAGTATTACAACCAGAACGGTCTGCGCGGCGCTGCCGGGGTGAAGACGATGCACCAGAATGGTCTGTCTACCGCCTCGGAGGCGACCATTCGGCGGAGTACGAGCGCACCCCGGCTGCGCCCGGGCGGCGTTGAGAACCACCCAGCCAACGAGGTGGGTAGCGGGCTCGGCCACCACACAAAGCCGGTCAAGGCCGACGCCTACGACGGCGCGTTCGGCAACACGACGCGCATGATCAACAGCACCATGCCCGAGCTCAAGTATTCACTGCTTGCCGAGGGCGCTATGAGGACCTCAGCCGAGTCCGCGGAGGCGGCAGCGCGCAATGACCAGGAGCGCCAGTACCGCTTCAACGATGATGTGCGCTCGGTCGTCTTCGGCGCAGACGAGCCCTCGATGCCCAAGCAGAAGGAGGTGGACGAGCTCTTCCAGCGTGGCAGCGCGGGCAGCGACACGCACTTGATCAACAAGCGCGATTTGAACTGCCGCTACCACGACGCGGGACGGTATGGTCGGTACGGGCGCGGCAAGACGCCGGCAGCCGACGGCAACACGGCCACCATCAACCAGCACCTCTTCTCGGCACCCAAGCCCAAGGACTTTGAAATTGGGTCCGACGGGATGCACCGGCGGCTAGAGGGTGGCGCGAATAAACGGTTCGAGGGTGCAGCGGGAGCGTCGTCGAGCGCTGTGGCCGAGATGGAGCCGCTGATGCGCTACCGCTCCGTGGCCGACCAGACGGACCGGCAGCGCAAGACGCTCGAGGCGAACGCCGCCAGCAAGCGAGAGCTCAATGCGGCGCCCGAGGTGGAGGAGGTCGTCTTTGCACGCTCGGCCGGTGACGTGTCCCGGCTGCCGCCGCGGGCTGTCGGCTCGGGGCATGCAAGTAATGATATGGACCTCGCAGCCGCACGGGGCAGCCCACGTGTTCACGGTGTGGCAGCAGCAGGCAGCAGGTTGGATCGCCTCGCGTCGCCCCGTCACAGCTCGCCCGCGCGCGGCGTGTCGCCCGCCAGAGGCTCAGCGACCATGACTTCGGCGCAGCGGTTTGCGCAGCGGCAGACGCTGCATGCGTCCGACGCGCCCGCCGCGGGCACAAGCACGCACGAGCTCTCCCAAAAGGAGCCGCTCCTCGGTGGTCCCGCTGGCCCAGACCATGCGGTACGCCCGGCACGGATCCCCGGGGAGGCGCAGCCAACCCTCGATGAGGCTCGTGAGCTGCTGCACGCGCACGACCTGATCGGCAAGCCGCCCAACCAGACGCAGCAGCTACGCAGCCAAAAGGCGTACGTCAAGGCCGCGGGCGCGTCGACGCAGGAGATCGAGCAGCAGCTGCATGATCTGCCCGTGGACCGAAACAAGCAGTTGGGCGGGCGAGAGGAGGCGCAGGCTGCGTTGCGCGGTGCCACACAGTCACCCACTCGACGGCCGGGGGCTTCCAATCCCCACAATCGTCTCTTTGATCGGGCAGCGAGCCCGCGCGGCGGCAAGGGCGCCGCCGGCATGGCCACGGGCAAACTGGCGGAGCGAGATCCCTACTTCACGACCGACAACATGGATTCGGGTCTGAAGATGTGCGCGATGCACGCGGAGAGCTTTGGCGAGGTGGTCTTCGGAAGGAAGATCACCGGCTCGCAGCGGAAGCACGGCGATGTTGAGCTCGAGAAGGCGCCCGAGTTCCAGGGGCGGCTGGGTATCCCCTCATCCAAATACAACGCGCGCGACCCGATCGTCGTTGGCGACTGCCCTCCGGGTATCGAGTCCAAGGCAGCCACGACGTGGAAGAGCCAGGTCGATGAGGTGCTGTACGGTGTCGACCTCGACGGCTCCGGTGACTATAGGCAGATGCATAAGGAGGTCGAGGCTACGCGCAAGGGCGCCGCGGGAGTTTCGACCCTCAAGCACGCGTACGACGATCCGGACTTCAAAGTCGAGTTCAACACGCGCATCGACACAACGTACGCCAGGCCCGAGCGCGATCCCAGCGGCAAACCGATTATGGATCCCATCAGGTCGAAGAAGGTCAACTACGGAACGCCCGAGCTCTTCTCGAAGGCTGGGGTCGCCAACTGGGTCAACCATGAGCGCGGGCGGGGCGAGCACGCAGGCAAGGACGAGCTGTGGAAGCCGGGCGTCAAGGAGCCGCCTCCGCGCACCTACTCCTCAGACATGAACTTTGGCGTCGGGGGCCAACCAGCCTTCGGGGGGGACTATAGGAGTGGCTAGCGAGTGGATGTTTGACGCCAGCCCCGAAACCCAATCGCTGCGCCTTGAGAGATGAGCCAGGACGGAGTGCCGTGTGGAGGTCAGTCACACGGACGAGACCTCTGAACCCTCTGTCAGAGTTTCGAGAGCTCTTCGATCGTGTTTGCATGGATCATAAGTAAGCGGTTGTAGCACTTGTGGGGTGCTCGCGTGTGGTGGTGCATAGTTCACAGAGTGCGGGTTGGGAAACGTCGATTCACGGACCCTTTCGCAAACTTATTGTAGCGCAAGGCACAGGCTTGGGTCGCTTGGGACGCGGAGCCGGGTGGCAGCGAGTCGGGGCATGATTGCGCCATTCGAACCGGTGCAACCGCCCGCGGCGCTCGACCTTTCACATGCGCTCGAGCTGCGCACCAAGAGCACGGTGCTACAGGACATACTCCAGCTATTTCACCGCTCTCCAGCGACCATGAGCGCTTCGGCGCTCTTGACCGAGCGCGACCGGCTCGAAGCGCGTCTCATCGAGGTGCAACTTGCCCTGGCCTCCAAGGGCATCGCCAACGACTCTGGCAGCGCGTGCTCCTGTGCGCCAGACGGCGACGCTCAGGGCCTGTCGGGATCGCTTGCGCTGGCCGTCGGGGTGCGCGCGCAGACAATGCGGCTACTATTGCTACTCGTGCTCTTTTCCTTGGCATGGATGCGCGGTCGCGCAATCATGCGCTCAGTGGGCATCATGTGGCTCGTAACTACCATCAACGTATGGGCGCGGCTACGCCGCCTGAAAAAGTGGATCCTGAGCCAGGTTAAATCTCCCGCCACAATAAAAGGAAGAGCCAACGCAGGAGTTGCCGCTGCCGCTGATCGCTGAGCCGAGCGTAGCAGCGCCGCGTCAGCACCACCGGCAGCAGAGCAAGAGCGCACTATTACAAGCACATCCCACCAATGCCGTTTGCGGTGCGCCCGAATGCGCCCTGGACCTCATCCCGCGGACACCCGGAGGCTTTCGGTAACGCGGAACTACGGACGGTGCATACTTGGGCACACTCACGACTCAGGCAGCGTTGCACACTCAGGCAGTGCCCAAGCGTCGCCGCCCGTGTCCGCGAGCCCGCGGCTGACACGACGGGTCTAGACACTAGTTTCGTGACTATGATGATCGTTGTACGGCATAAGGGCAAATGGCATTTCCGAAATGCTCTTCTTCTAGTCGCAACGTCGCATCTACATCACGACGTGCCGTATCCTCCGAAAATAGTGACATGTGCTAACCGAAAATTGGAATCACGTTGTTCATCACCGTCCAAAAACCATCTTCCGCGCTATTTTTGGCTGCTTGTAGGGGGTTTCGTCCAACAGCATCGCTCAATTTTGAGATGTTTTCGGCCGCGGCACCGCGGCATCTTCTAGTTCTCCCTTGAGACGGAATGCGCTTCTTCGGTGCGAATGCAGTAAAGGAGAACCTCGACGAGTCCAAGCACACTCCAGGTCAGGATGGCGTAGTCTCGTTCATAGAGGTTCCGTGTAATCCGGAGGTCACAGCGTCGAGCGAATCCGTGCCCAGCAGCACCTTCAGTACTGCGCGGTCAACACAAGGAACCGGCGATGCACCAAAGGAACCGGGCGCCGCAAACCCCCAAAGTACCGCGAACATGCGCGGCGCAGACGCACGGCTCATCGCAGAGACCAACCAGGTGTGGAAGCCGCGCCTGGTGTTGTTCAATGAGCTTCAGAGGCCGATGAAAGAGCTCGGTGCAGGAGAGTTCTGCAGGGCCTACCTCTCAAAGCTCGACGGCAAGGATGTCGTCGTCAAGATGCTCAAGCCGGAGCAGCGCAACAACCCGACGGCGGTCAAGGATCTTCTGTCGGAGGGTGCGCTCATGATGGCGATGCAGCACCCTAATGTGCTTGGCGCCGTCGCGCACGGCCTCGACGACTACGGCTTGCCCTTCGTTGTGATCGAGATGCTCGCGACCGTGCTGTCCGCCGAGCTGCCCAAGCTGGATGATTCGGTGCCCATTTGGACGCGGCAGGCGCAGGTGAAGAAGTGGCCGCTGACGCGCGCGCTGCGCACTGGCCTGGAGCTCGCCGAAGCGCTCCACTACTGCCACACTGAGGTCGCCACCTCCGTCTTCCCCGGCTGCCGCATCCTCCATCGCGACCTGAAGCCGAACAATATCGGCTTCCTGCCCGACGGGCGGCTCGCCCTCTTCGACTTCGGGCTCGCCAAGCTGTGGCGCATCAGCGCGGACGACCTCGATGGCAACGAGACCCGACCATTTACGGGCAACACCGGCTCGCTCCGCTACATGGCCCCCGAGGTCGCCCTGTCAAAGCCGTACTCGCATAAGGCTGAGGTCTTTGCCTTCGCCACACTGATGTGGGAGATGGCCGCGCACGAGCGCCCTTTTGCCGACTGCGATGTGAACGGCTTCTACCGGTGCATGCGACACCCCCTTGAGCCTCCTGGCGCCCCGCACGCCTGCTGCCGTGCCGCTGTCGTGACCGACGCGAATTCCTTGCCCTCCCCTATCCCCCCTCCCCCTCACAACTCACCATCACCAACCCCTTCACCTCCCCGCTCCGTTGTTCTCAGGCGCGTGTGCACGCAGGGCGAGCGGCCAAAGATCCCACAGAAATTCCCGCCGCAGCTCACCGATTTACTCACCCGCTGCTGGAGCACCGAACACACCGCCCGTCCCGAGATGGCCGAGATCGCCGCCATCCTGCGTGAGCTGCTCGCGCAGCTGCCTCAGGTTGATTCGAAGGAGGGTGGTTGCGGATGTGCCATTTTGTGACATACTGGGATGAGGGAAACGAAGGGAGAGCGGAGTCTGGGGGGTCGCCCCCCCATCATAAGCGAGGTAGATCGTCCTGACAGGCCGCGCAGGAGCAGGCCGCGCAGGAGCAGGCCGCGCAGGAGCAGGCCGTGCAGGAGCAGAAATATATGCCGAGTGCGATGGCAGCGAATACTAAGCCTGAGCCGGATATATGCATGTGTAAGGCATGGGGAAAGGGTGGCGTTGACCCCGCCAACGGCGAAAGCGGAAAGGGCGTTAACGAGGGGCGACGCGCGGCGGACGCGTTTGAAAAAAGGGCGCACATCCCTACGGTCTGTCGACAGTCTCTCCCGGGCAGACCACAGTGCACAGACCGCCGTTCGGGGAGGCCTCTCCCCCCGAAACCGTCCGGTCCGAACATGCGTCCCGCGCCGGGGACGCGGACCGAACCCCCGCGTGCCGTGCCGAGCCCGAGGCGCGACAAAGCCATATGGCATATCAATGGACAAAGCACGCACCCACGCGCCACCCCGCCGGCCCGGTTCCGGGCCGCGTTCCGCGGGTTCGCAGCGGTACCTCATTCCGGTCATTCGAGCGGAGCGGTGGAAGGACCGAGTGTTAACTGTCGAATAGAAACCAGTACGCACGTACGCAGTAGGAGTAGTAACTTAAACTGAGTAGTCAGTAGAAGTGTAACTTAATAAGACCGATTATGTTAATTCGTTATAACAACTCGTATTAATTACAACGGTTCTTCAACTTCGCCGTCCCGCCGGGAAAAGCGAGCGGATTTTGCACCGGACTCGAGACGCGAGTTAATCATTCACGTCGTCGCGCGCTCGAATCCCTGTCCTTCAGAGAGAATCCATAATCGGTCGTCAGACGAGATCGCTGATCGGATCACGGATGCCGCCGCCGCGTAGCCGCCGCGGAACGAGCTCCTTCGACCCCAACTTGACCCACACTCTTCAGAGACGCCACACCGTCGTTCACTCTTCGTCTTCGACTCCTACGGGGATGAGTCCTCCTCCTCAGCCGCCTCGTCATCAGCCGCCTCGTCATCCGCCGCCTCGTCCGCCGCCTCGTCCGCCGCAAGCTCCTCGAAGCGGATACCGCCGAGCCGCTGGCTCCAGCTGAGCAGCTGCTCGAACGCGGCGCCAGGGCACACGGTGACCACGCTGCCCTTGCGCCCCTGCCTGCCGGTACGCCCGGCCAGGTGGAGGTACGTCGCCGGCGAGTCGGGCATTCCGAGGATGAAGACCGTCTCGACAGCCTCGAAGTGCAGACCACGAGCCATGTCCTCAAAGGTGATGAGCAGCGGCGTGCGCTCGTCACGGCGCTCGACCAGCGCGGACGGCACTGTGGACGACGCGGCAGCAGCGCCAGTACCATCGGCGCCAGGGCTCACGCGCGAGCTGAAGGCAGAAGAGATAGCGCGATGGCGGGAGAGGAGTGCGGAGCTCGTGTCGACCTCGGCTGTGGTCCGCGTAGCAAGGGTGCCGCTGGTGACGCTCTCGGCTGTGCTCCGCGTAGCACGGGTGCGGCTGGTGGCGCTCTCGGCGCCCTCAGCGCCCTCTGCCGTGCCCCAGCTACCCAGCTCGTCCGTGGAGTGCTCGAGACCGATGGCCTCGTGTAGCGCGAGAGCTGGTAGGCCGAGCTCTCGCAGCTCGCGCGCCGCACGACGCACGGTGAGGCCTGAAGAGCGACAGAGGAAGACGAGGGCGGACGAGGGGTCGAGGGCGCTGTGGGCGGCCTCGAGGCTTGTGAAGAGCGGGTGGATGTCGCCTTCAGCCGGTTGCCCGCGCGTCGCCTTCTGTGCTGCCAGCTTGGCTGTGCGCTTCTGCTTGAGGGTCTGCCGCCGTTTGGAGACGGGTCGCGCGGCCGCCTTGGGCAGGATGCGACGCAGCTTGACGGAGGCGTCCAGGCGCACGTAGTAGTGACTGATCTCGCGCGGGATGACGACCGCGCGCGGCACCGTCGAGAGGTCCAACTGCTCCAGCTCAGTTGAGCGCACCATCTCCGGCGGCGCGTCGTACCATCTGCCAAGGGGGTCTCGTCGGAGCACGCGCGCGAGCTTGAGCCTTGTCGGCCGGCTCACCGTCGCTGAAGCTGCGAGGACCTGCAGGTCGGGTTAGGGTTCGGGTTTGGGTTAGAGTTAGGGTTTAGGGTGAGGGTTAGGGTTTGCCGTCGCTGAGGCTGCGACCTGCAGGTCGGCCGCGGAGCTCGCCTCGAGGACGAGGCGGACTAGCTCCTCCGCAGGCGACACCTCGCTCCCCTTCTTGTTCTCGGTCTTCTTGCGCTTCGCCGCGTTGATGCCGTAGGTCGAACTCACGGGCAACAGCATGTCGAGCTCGTCCATGATGAGAACCCGTACTTGTGAAAGCACCGCGTCGACGACGCCCGCCACGCCTTCGCCTTCGGACCGAAGCAGCGCAAGCAGCTCGGGCGCGGTGCACGTGATCACGGACGCCCCTAGTAGCGCGGCCGCAGGGGGCGTGGCCCCGATGGCGACGATTTGCACCGCACCTGCCGCAGGCAACACGAGCGCCGCCTCGTTGGCCCTGCGACAAGAGGGAGGCGCGCGGCAAGCGATCAGAAGCAAGGCGCCAAGCAGAATGGGATCACCTGGTCCGTGGCGAGCGGCACAGCTCACAATTGGACGCCGAGCTCACGCGTCGGGGTGATGATGAGCACCTTGGCCTGCGTCAGCTCGGCGGGCACGTCGACCAATCCAGCAAGGCCCAGTCGCGCAAGCGTCGGAAGCAGAAACGCAAGAGACTTGCCGCTCCCAGTCTCAGCGTGAAGCAGCAAGCTCTCTCCAGCGAAGGCCCGCGCAAGGGCCGCCTCCTGGATCGGCGTTGGCGTGGTCACGCCGCGTGCAGAAAGCGCAAGTGTCACGACGGCGGGTAGCGATGGTATCAAATCAGCAAAGCTGCTGCTGCTACCATCAGCGCAGAGCCGAAGCTGTCCAACACGTGGAGCGAATCGCAGCGCTGGCGAGGCGTGGAGCCAACACGCGAGGAGTAGGAAGAGGGTCGCTGGACGTCTCAGCATGGGCGACGTCATCATCGGCGTCATCAATCTCATCATCACGTTCCACAAGCACAAAACCTAAAATCTCACCACTTCTCGTCAATTCCCTTCACGAAGCATTCCGAGCTTTCCTTTTCGCGAACTTGCGTTCGAAATGCTGTCGGGGTCCTCTGCAGCCGCCGCAGAGCAGAGCGTCAGCGCAATCGTTCAGGGAGCATCGGCGTTGCTCACAGTGGTGCGCAGCGTGGGTACCGACGACGACACCGCTCTCGTGAGCAGGTTGCAGGCCCTTCAGGCCGAGTTCGAGGCGCAGTGGACGACAGTGTGCAATGCAGCAGAGGCGCTCGATGAGGCAGGCAGGGAAGTTTCACGATTGCCGACCAGCAACACGGCGCCTACGCCCGAGATAGAGTCATTGCTGGAGGAGCGGCAGCGGTTGCGAACAGCGCTTGCGGGGCGCAATCAAACAATCAAGCAGCAGATTGACGAGCTGCGGCAAGCGCTCGTTGCAATCCAGCTCATGAACCCGACGGCTCAATGAAGAGCGTGCAATGTGCGCTAGGCCATGCATGCACGCATAATCAGCTTGCGTTAGTGTTTAAACCCACGTGCCAACACTGAACTTAAACCAGCGCGCGCTACGGATAGGTCACCGGCGGCAAGTGTCGGAGCAGAGCCCGAGCAGCGACAGTGGCGGGCGAGCGCACCCGACCTTCCTCGTCTCTCGTGACAAGCTCCCCGACGGCATCGGAGGCAGCGTCCACCTGAGCCTGAGCCTCGCGCGGGTCCCGTAGCAACCGCACCACTTCGCGCGCAATGGCCTCCGCGGTGCAGGCCTCGAAGAGCAACTCGGGGATCCGTCGGCGGACCTCTTCTTGACCCTCGGCTGCGCGCACGCGGCCGTGGAGGAGGCCTTGGAGGATGTTGGGCAGCGTGGCATACGGCGTGCTCGGACGGAGGATATGGCGTACGAACCACGAGGTCAGCCGGGACGAGCGATAGACCGCCACCTGCGGCACGTCGCTTGCGAATCAGAGGCAATCAGAGGCAATCAGAGGCAATCAGAGGCAATCAGAGGCAATTGACGAGACTCACCTGCGGCACGCGAGCGCGTGCCAGCTCCACGTTGACCGTACCGCAGCACGCGATCGCCAGCCGAGAGTGCGCGTATGCACGGTGTCGCTCGCTGTCGTGCAGGACCTGGGCACGCAACGAACCAGGCGGCCGTGCGCGCAAATGTGCCTCGACCGCGTCATGCAACGACAGCGGCACTGGCAGGAGCAGATGATCAATGATGCCTGTGGCGAGTGGCTCCTGGGCGCTCTCGTGGGCGCTCAATTCGGCGCTCGAACCGCTGCGATCGGCGCGCGCCGCAACCTCGACGGCGATCAGCTCCGCTGCCTGGAGCATCAACGGAAGGTTAGCTTCGATCTCGTGAGGCCGACTGCCCGGCAGCACGCACAGGGCTGACGACGCTTGGGACGACGCTTGGGCTGGCAGTGGTGGTGGCACTGTCGAGGAGACATCGTCTGAAGAGCTGCCGCCGTGAGGAAAACGCTCCTGTGCCCCTTCTCCTTCCGGCTCGAGTGCCGGGTGGCCGACGAAGGTGCATCGGATCCCAGCCGATTGATAGAGTGGGGCTTCAAATGGCAGCAGAACGAGCAGCTCGTCGAGGCGCACCGTCTCCGCCAGCCGCGCAGCACGCTGCGGCGCGTCGGCAAATGCCCACGCCGAGGGCGCTACGTACTGCACGAGAATCGGCGTCGGCTGCTTGTCGTCCGTGGCCGACGGCGTGCGTGATCGCCGAGCCGAGGACAGGTGGCGGAGCACCCGCAGGTTGAAGCCCTTGGAATCGATGCCCACCACCATGTGCGGCGTGTCGGCACGCACGGCTAAAACAGTCTGTATTAGCCGCATCGCGAGGCGTGGGAGCGCCGGTACAAGCTCTGCAAAGCCCATCACCGTCAAGTCTGACATTGGGAAGAGCGAGCGAAGGCCAGCTGAGGTCATCCGACTGCCTCCGACGCCGGCGAAACGCAGCGGTGCGCCATACTCGCGCCGCAGGGCCGCCATGAGGAGCGCGCCGATCGCGTCTCCCGAGGGCTCGCCCGCAAGCAAGTAGACGAGCGGAGCCGGTCGTCGGCGGAGCATGTCTGCCAGGACGGCGTTCAGATGAACTTTCAGGTGCGGCGAAACACAGAGTGTGGCGATTTGTCCCCAGGAAAATGAGGCCAAAGGGATGTCTCTGGAGTCCGAGGGTTGGGGGAAGTTCGGAATCGCCCCTCCGTCGGCCAATGTCGGACGCGCGTGCCGAGCGCATCAAATGGGCGTCGCTCGCAGGGATCGTCGTGCAAAACAGCGGCCTCTTCGTGGTCACGCGCTACTCGCGCAAGCCCGACGAGAATGGAGCACTCTACCTCACCTCGGTCGTCGTGCTCGTGGTGGAGGTGTGCAAGTTGTTGATCTGTCTGTCCATGCTGTTGCTCGAGGGCCCGTCACGCTTTGTTTCCGGACTGCGGCAGCACGTCTGGATCGAGAGCAATGAGACGCTCAAGCTCGGAGTGCCAGCGTTCTGTTACGCCATCCAGAATAACCTTGTTTTTGTCGCCATCTCCAACCTCTCGGCGGCCGCAGCGCAGGTACTTTACCAGACGAAGACGCTCTCGACTGCGGCGTTCACCGTGGCGATCCTTGGCAAATCCTTCCAGCCGATCCAGTGGGCCTCGTTCGCGCTGCTCAGCGTAGGCGTCGTCCTTGTCCAGTCTCAGGATGCCAAGTCGTCGGCCAGCCCGACAGGCGCAAGTCCCATGCTCGGCGTGAGCGCAGCGCTCTCTGCGGCAACGCTCTCGGGCTTCGCGGGCGTGTATCTCGAGAAAATGTTCACCTCGGGCGGATCCTCGCTCTGGATGCGGAACGTGCAGCTCTGCCTATTCGCCATCCCTCTCCAGGTGGTCACCATCTATCAATTAGACCGAGAGGCGGTCGCGGATGGCGGCCTGCTACAAGGCTTCCAGCCGTCGACATGGGCGGTGGTGGCGGTGCAGGTGGCGGGCGCGTTGCTCACGGCCTTTGTGATCAAGTTCGCCGGGAACGTACTCAAAACATTCGCGACCGTCCTCGCGATCCTGTGCACGTGCTTCGTCTCGACATTCCTATTCGACTTCACGCCGACGCTCCTCTTCGGGTTTGGTGTGGCGCTCACAGCTGTCTCGATCTGGATGTGCGCGCCCGTCGCCACCGCCGCCGCCGCGCCGCCACCGCCGCCGCCGCGCTGCCGCCACAGCCGCCACTGCCGCCACAGCCGCCGCAGCCGCCACGGCCGCCGCCACAGCCGTCACAGCCGCCGCAGCCGCCACAGCCGCCGCCTCGCGAGCTCAGCGCGCGGCTCAACGCGCCGACCGCTGGACCCTCCCGCCCCAGCCCACGATCGGCTGACCGCTGACCCGTCGTGTGCGCGATGTGGGCAGGTATTCGAGCCCGAGCCTGTACCCGAACCGCTTCCCCACAGTGCAGCCGAAGAAGGCTGTGACCAGTGAAGCGCGTGGCGATGCGGACGACGAAGATGCGCCGCTCATGTCGCCGCCTGGACGGTCAAGTCCAGTGCGGGGGCAATGACGGCGGGGGTCTGCGTGGCACCCTCGGATCTCATACGTTCTCAGACGATACCCGACCACACTACAGTCATCATTCGGCACGAGCTCTCCCCATATCTAAATCTCAGAACGGACGAAGCATGTGTGATGCCTCTCCTGGTGACGATCGTGACGGAGCTCGTTCAACACGCTCCTGCCCGATCCACCTGCCACTTCTACAGCCATATGCAGAGATATTACGCCGGAGTCGAGGAGATGTCACGGCTTATATATGTATTCGCATCGATAATCCCGGAATCATGTGCATTCAGCGGCCGGCCCCGCGGGCCGCGAGCGAGTGCGAGCCCGCGCCCCGCCCCTGCTCGAGCGTCCGCCCACCGCGGGTTTACCCTTCTTATTGGACCGGCTGACCGAGGCCGGTCATGCTCGAGGCTCATTTACATAGTGTCTACAGAACCCATGCGTGAGAAGTTTACATAACTCACGCCGAGGCCTAACCGCAAAACGCCCAGATTCCGCAGACCCACTTCAGACCCACTACGGCCGAGGCGGCCGCCGAGACAGTCGGCACACCGCATCCGTGTTCGTGTCGTGTTCGTCCGCCCGACAGCCGCCCACAAGAGTATAGAATGAGCAGAGCAGAACCCCCGCAAGGACTCTCCATCCCCTCCGCCCCGCATGTCCGATGAAGGAGGTCAGCAAGGACCCGCCACCCCCTTCGTTTACCTAGAGGCAGGCCAGCGATCCCACAGAGCCAAGCGCTGAAGGCGCGCCAAGTCCGCTGCGACGTGCGGGCGCGATGCCGACGCTCCGCGGCTCCTGTGCAGCTTCTCTGTTGCGCGCAAGCGAGATGTTGTGCGCGCGAGCTCCCTGCCACGTGCCAGTCAGCCGCAATGCCAACGGCCTCGTGCTCGTCGCGCATCAATGCGCATCATTCGACACATGGATGCGAATGCGAAGATATGTCCCCGAAGAGAAGAGCTAATCCAACAGAAGGCCCCGCGGCGGCGGCAGGAACGCCTGGCGGCCGCCGCAAGAGCTCGAGGAGAGCGAGCGTCACGGCGAGATGGCAGGAGCTTCTCACGTCGCCGGTGACGACCGTAGCGCAGGTCCCCGCAGGTTCCCCACAGGTGGTGGTTTCGAGGCGCCGTCGCGAGCGACGCTCGTGTGGCGGCGAACAGGCAGCAGCCACTGCCGGAGGGTCCGCAGCCGGCCCACAGCCAGAGCGCTGGGGCCTGACCATGCCGACGGCTCTCATGCTGAGGGGCATGGCTCAAGGGCGCAGCTGGGTCGACCCCCTTCACGCACGCGATCAACGCCGATAGTCCGGATCCTTCTTGGGATCGAGCGTTGCGCTGCTTCCCTTGGGATCACGCTGTTGCCGCCGCACGCTGTTCACCGGCCGCGACGAGGCGCTCTCACCGTCAGGCACCCATAGCTTCTTCTCGTGGCCCTTCTCGTGGCCGTTCTCGCCGCTGGCGGCATGGCCATTCGACGTGTCGGCCGTACTCCCGCCGTCGCGGCTACCCCGGCCGCCGCCAGCGCCGCCCGAGCCACGACCACCGCCAGCGCCGCGGCCCGCCCCTTGGGCAGCGGCGCCGGCGCCCGCCTCGTCCGTCGCGCCGAGCTCCACCTCGGCGCGACGCTTGCGCTCGAGGGCGAGCAGCTTGAACTCCTCGTCCGTCATCTTAGCGATCCTGCTCCGCAGATCGTCGTCTTCGGCTTCGTCCTCCTCCTCGTCGTCGGCGCCCGCTCCGCCGCCCTTACCCATGCCCAGCCGGCGCCGGTTGCGCTCGTAGGCTTTCTCACGCGCGTCGCGTTCCTTTGCCGCGTGCTCACGCTCGAGCGCGTCCAGGGCCTCCTTGATGAACTGATACTTCTTGGGCTCGGACTTATCCATGCCAGCACGGCGCGCGGCCGCCTCCTCCTCGCGCGTCGTCGCAAGCAACGGCGGCACGGGGACGAGAGGGCCGCGCACCCTGCTCGTGCGGTACACGTGTTCCGCGCCGAATAGCTCAGCCTTGCGCTGCTGCTCCTTGCGTGCGAGATCGCGCGCCTCTTGCACACGTGCTTCCTTGACGCTCTCCTCCTTGTCCCGCAGCCAGCGCACCTCCTCGCGCTCAGCCCTGCGCGCAGCCTCGCGGCTCAGCTCGCTATCGATGCCATCGACGGGCTCCCATTTGATCGCGCCCTCTTTCTCGACAGCCTTGAGCAGCACGCCACCCATCTCTCGCGTATCGCCGGCCTTGGCACGAGGAGTGCCCTTGCCGCGGCCGCCGCCGCCGCCGCCGCCGCCGCCGCCGCCGCCGCCGCCGCCGCCGCCG
>ENA-UOXP01001266-UOXP01001266.1-mixed-culture-metagenome-genome-assembly--contig:-NODE-1266-length-18423-cov-32.437772_pt1 | contig 18423 bp, 18 predicted proteins | sample MGYA00238161_ERZ761639 | MGnify/ENA primary metagenome ERZ761639 (study PRJEB28913, sample SAMN08776760) | mixed culture metagenome | isolation source: Freshwater growth medium | place: USA...
CCTTGACATGGAAGTATAATAGATCCCAATTAGATCCCAATCCTTTAGTATAAGTAGCTTCCCAGCGCACAACGGAGGTACTGCAAGATGGAGTACGATGTGTAATTATCGAACGTAATTCGCGTTATTATTAAACGCGAACGAGCGGCCGGCGGTGTGCTGCTCACCAGAGTATTACTCCGGTACACACAGTAGGAACCTCCACCTTGTCATAAAAACCTCTAATAAAATCACTACACATCACTGCATCCCAACATCAGTTCAGTCACAACACAACACGCTCCCCAATAAATAAATAATTTGGGACGACTGTATGCAACCGCCGGACTGCATGCAAAGGACTCAGTCGTCGTCATGGCTGTCGCGTGCGTCTGCGCCCATGGGGCCCCATGGGGAGCCACTTCTCGAGCCCCCCCCGGAGCCGGAGCCGGAGCCGGAGCCAAATAGGTCCGATTTGCCTTGCCGATTGAGCATGTACATCAACGACTTCAGCTGTGCTTGGGCAGTTGCAGCTGAAATCTTCTCCTTGGTGAGCTCGCTGGACATGCTCGCCTGGGCTTCGAGCATCGCCACCTGTCTGGTCTTCTCTTCAAGCTGCCGCTGGAGAGCTAGATGATCCCGCTGGCACCGAGGAGGGGTTGAAGGACGCGCACGAGGCCATCAAAAAATCGGACACCACCCTCGAGGACCAGCTGCACACGAGCCTCGACAAGCTCGGCGAATTGAGCAAGGAGGCGGACGCGGCTGATAAATTAAATTTCGTCGTGCAATCGCCCATTGAGAGCTTGCTGGTGGCGGCTGTGAGCAGGCGTGCGATGCTGAAGATTTCACCTTTCGAGCTCGGCAGCGGTGGCGGCGGTGGCGACGGCGGCGGTGGCGACGGCGGCGGCGGCCGTGGTGACGGCGGCGGTGGCCACGGCATAGGCGGCGGCGAAGGCGAGGGCGACGGCGACGGCAAACTCGGCGACGGGCGTGGCGGCGGCGGCCGCGGCCGCGGCGGTGGTCGCGGCCGCGGCGGTGAGTCAGGAGCAAGAAAGCGTGGCCGCCCCAAAAAAACAGACGAGCCGGAGGCGAAGGTGCCGAAGGCGGCAGAGGCTGGCAACAATCGCCTGTCAGCCGCTCAGATGGCTGCAATTATTTCGCAGAATGAGGCACTCAAGGGCCAGGTCGCATCTCTAGCCTCATGCTGCACGCGCTGGCCGTCTGGACCTCGAAAAATCGATCCTCAATGTCGGGCTCGTAAAATTTCACCATGTTGGCCAGCAACTGGGACTTGATCGTGGCGACGGTCTTGCCCGCCTCCGCACCTCCCGCCGCCGACTCCTTCGGGTCCTTGCTCGTTGCGCCTCGCGCCGAAGCCACCTTCCGGAGCCGGAGCTCAGCAGCCGTACAGGCTCGAAGAATATTCGCGTGCACCGTTGCTGCTTCGACAGCAGGAAAGTCCTTGAGGTTGGCGATCTTCGCCTGCTTGAAGAGCGGGATGTACTGGAGCATGTTCTCAACCATGTCCGCCAGCTTGTGCGTCTCCGTGTTCGTCAAGTCCTTGATGTTCACAATCCCCTTGTGCGGCAGCTAGTTGTACGACGATAAAATAGCTGCTTCATCAACTTCTTGGCCTCGCTGCTTCCCACTTGGCGGCTTGAACGTGATCACCTTGTCAATGGGGATCCCGTACGCGTAAACCCGCATGTCAGACACCTTGTAGGCGAGCATGATCACGTCTTGGGCGTCCCCGTCGAACTGCGCAATGAACGGCGTCCGCTGGAACTGAGGGGCCGAATTCATGATGAAGTAGTGGCCAGGGAACCCGGCGGGCAGCGTCGAGTTTATCGGGGCGAGCGCGGCGTGCACCGTGAACCAAGTCACGGCATTCTCGTCCGGCATGAAGTTGAACATGCATGACTTGTCCGGGTGCAAAGCAAGAGAGTCGTCGGGCCACATTTTTCCGCGTGGCGAAAATGAAAGTTTGGTGAGAACAGCGCTGTGAACCATTAGTTTCGCTTTGTTCCGCGTCGAGAACATACCCAAACTATTCGGAAAAATCCCCTCCCACAACGTATAACTGACATGCATGCATTATTACACGTCAAGCCCCGCCTGAAGCTATCGGGCTTATGGTCACCTGTAAGGAGGATCGACAGGCCCTGCTGAACATGTCGATCAAGACGCCGTCGGAGATCTCCAACTTCCTCGCATCGCCCGACGTGGCAGTGACCAACCAAAAAGACAAGACGACGATGCTGCCGATCGTCGGCAAGACCGACGAGCACGTCCGAGAGATGATGAGTGGCATGCACAGCGCATGATCTTGAGGGGTTTCACTTCGGCTTTACTTTTGGAAGAGGGGAGGGGGGAGCGTGGAGGTGGGAACGTCGGGGGTGGGGTGGGGCGCCATCTTGGTGTCCAGAAGGAAAGTGTGTAGTGTCGTGCGTTTTAGCATGTGGCCGCATGCTGAGCGCGTGCGGGGGCGGGGGGCGGGTCCTGACTCGCTGTGTTGGCTGTCTGCCATGCCTGCTCGCGCCCGCGCGGAGACGAGAGAGGACAAATGCGGCCTGAGGCTACGTTGTCGCGCTCGAAGTACGACGCGAACGGAGCCGCGACCGAGGACGAGCGCGTGCGGCATGTGTCGGTTCTCGCGGTTGTGTTGCATGTTGTGTTGACGTGTTGAGTGTGCGATCATCGAAGATCACTCAGGGAGATCACTCTGATGCCTTACCTTATAGTGGCAATCGTAGACGCTAGACGAGTTTCACCCAAGGGGGTAGGGGAGGGATTAATATCTGGATTTGCACCCCTTCCTCATTACCCTGATTACAAACTGAGTGGAGAGTACTCAGGGACTTGGATATTATTGCTCGGCCCCACGATAAACCATGCTTGGCATGCTTGGCCCAACAAGAGAGTCCCTGTTGAGCGGCTTGAACATGCAACATGCAGTGGATGCATGATCATGAAAATTGAAAAATGCCAAACAGCCAAAGAGAGCTCCCTGTATAACTGTATCGTGTGTGGTCAGCTGTGCGAGACGACAAGTCCCTGTATCCTGTTGGGTAGGGAGGGTGGGCAATACCAGCAGAGAGGCTGCTGATCCCGAGCGCTTATGAAGCGCTCGGACAGCGCGGGGGCGCGACCTCATTGACGTAGAACCCTTTTAGCTTTTTGGGCGGATGGGCGCAAGATGTTCTTGGGCGGCCAGCCGGCCACGAGTTAGCCACGAGTGCCGCCGTCATGGGGCGGCCGACCTTGAGGCGACGCAGCATGGATCCGGATGAGACGCTGTGCGCTTGGTCCTCAGGCTGCATAGCAGCGTAACGCGCGCAGGTCGGAGGGCGACATGTGTGTCCTTTCGGGGCGCCACGAGCCACGACGGTGCTGAAGCTGCTTTGCGCGTTTCGTTGGGGCTGTGAGAGCGTTCGTGTTCATTTGCTTGCAATGCCGAGCTTATGGACGGTGTAACGAACCCTCGTGTGCACCATATTTGGGTTCCTGTTTCGTCAAAACATTTCTTCACGAAACCTCAATCAGGAAGGAGAATTTTCATGCTGCTCACGGTCGAGTGCTCGTGCGACCAGACATCTTGGGGCGACTGTGTCGCCATCGTGGGTTCCGCGCCCACGCTAGGCAAGTGGGCTCCCGAGCGTGGGCTGCGGTTGTGCACCGACGCATCGCGTTATCCTCGATGGCACCTCGCCGACGTCGACCTAAAGCATGTGACCGAGATCATCGAGTTCAAGTTCATCATTGTGCGTGCCGACGGCGCGATCTACTGGGAGCCGCTTCTCGTCAACCGGCGCCTCGCCGTGGGTGCGGACGGGTGCAGCCACGCTTGCGTCGTCGTGAAGTTTGGCGTGCCAGCTGAGGAGCTGCAAAAGCAAGTCCTGCCGCAGCCGCTGCCGGTGCTGCCGGCACTGGCCAATCAACTATCGCCCTCTTCAGTATTGGTAGCAGCGCCCTTGCAGCATAAGGCACTCGCCACGATGCCTCCGCCCGTCATGCGCCCCATCGCCGTGCCTCTACGCGCGATGCCTGCGCCGCTTGCGCTCGGCTCGCCACTGGCGAATCGGATCAGCCTGCACACACGCGCGGCGTACCCGCTGGACCCGATCGCGTCACTCGACCAGTCGTGGCCGCCTTCGGTCGACACCTCCGTCGATGGCGACGCAGATGACTCCAGCTCCCAGATGCTCAATTCGGTGCCCGAGGAGGCGGACGCCGCTGCGCCCGACGCGCCGGTCACGGCGCTCGAAGGCCACATCCTTCTGCACAGCCTGTCAGACTTGGCGCTGCGTAATGAAGGAGGTGCACGCCCGGCCCTAGGCCAGCAGACGGCCCTGAGCAGTGGGCGCTTGGTCAGCGCCGTTTAGGGACCCAAGCCGGCATGCACCACCGACGCCGACCTCATGCGGCCGGGGAGGTGGGAACTTTCGATTCGGCGTACGCAAGACGCAGTAGTTGCATGCAGCAAGCGCAGGGCGGAGGCGGGTGGCCGGGTCACGAAACGCGCGCAGTGCACAGAGAGAGAGAGAGAGAGAGAGATGAGAAGCAGAGAGAGAGATATGAGACACCAGTGCATATGTGCAGAGCATACACGAAGACGCGTCGCGTGCAATCCAGGGTAGAGGGTTCCAGGCCGCGCCCGGCTCGGCTTACACGACGAGCCTGACGAGAGAGCCGAGCGAGCCTGGAGGTGTACAATAGGATTAGTGCCGGGCTTTTGCGTTTTGGTGCTGAAGCCGTACGGTAAACGCCACTGTGATACGTCCGTACATATGATTCATAAGCGCGTGACACCCGGCCTCGCTCTCTCGCTCTCTCGCTCTCCCGCGCGCGCCTCGGCGGCTCCGCTCCGGATCGGCGCGCCATCGACTTTACGCGACGTTGTACCGCAGTCAGGCACAGTCCCACAAGAGGCTTGTCACGTCAACCGAGTGCACCTGGCATCCGCATCGCGCTCGCCGACCGAGCGTGCAGTCTGGTGTCACCCCGAGACACGCGCGGACCGCCGGAGTCGGCATGCTTGTCTTGTGTTGCTTCACCATTACGCCCATGATTACGCCGCGCGTCGCCGTTGCGCTCCGTGTGGGCCTCGAGTGGTGGCCTCGAGAGGTGGCCCTGAATGATCAGCCTCGCGCCGCCGGGGGCGAACCCCAAGGATCACCCTCCACGCCGTGAGCGCACATCCGCCCTCCAGCTCAGCGTTCGCTCAGGGCCTCGAGCACGTCCCCTACGTACGTCGCTGCCCCGAGGCTCTCATGCATACCCAGGTGCATCAGTAGCCAGCCGGGTGGGCGGAGCGCGTGGTGGGTTTCGGCGGACTGGGCGAGCCGTTGAAGCGCCTGCGCCGCGCGCCGCCCAAGATGCGCCGGCGTGCTCCCGCCCAGCAGTCGGATCAGTCGGCCGATCAGGATGCGATCAGCCGACAGCTGTGCCGGCAGCGGCGCCGGGCCGGCCGACCACGCCATCACCACCTCGACCGCTCCCTCGAGCACGAGCGCGGGCGGCAGCAGCCCGTTCGCGGCCGCCTCGTCCGCGCCGCCGCCGCCAGCGCCGCTCGCGCCGCCCGCGTCCTGCGCCTCCGCCATCGCGCAGCTCACGGCGCCTACGACAGCGGGGTGCGCAATCACGATGCGGGCGAGGGCCGCCTCGTTGCCGTCGGTGGCCGCAAGGCGGCCGAGAGCCTCGACAGCCACGCCGCTCAGCGCGGGCTCGGCACACCGCACCAGAAGGCTGAGCACCTCGCACACCTCCCACGCGCCCTCCTTGGCGTTGAGCGTCGTGCTTGGGGTCGAGGGCTCGAGGTCATCGAGGCGGAGGACGCGGCAGAGCTGGCTGAGCACCTCCGCCGCGCACACGTGCACCTCCGCCTCGTACGCCGCACTCAGCGCCGGCGGCGCTGGGGGGGGCGCCGGCAGCGACTCGCCCGTGCGCCAGGGCTCCTCCAACGTCTCGCCCTTGGGCTTCGCCCGCGCCGCTGCCGGCGGAGGCAGCGGCGTGCTCGCTGAACCGCCGCCGCGCCCACCACCGCTGCCCGCCGTCGCTGGCGGCGCCGGCTTTTCGACCCGGCACGGCCCGCCGCGCCCGCCGTGTCGGAATCCGCGCACGCATAACGGATTGACGGCGCATTGACCGCCACCGGTCCCGTCGACAGCGGCGGTGCCCAGCGGCAATTCCGCCGCCGCCGCCAAACGCGCCACATCGGCGCCCTCGAGCGATGCCAGCTCCTCCGCGGTCAGCGGAGCCTCGTGTGCGCAGTCGCGGAAGGCGAGCCGGAGCGTGTGTAGCAGCAGCCGCCGCAGGGCCTTGCTGCCCGGGCCGCTCACGAGCGGCGCCTCGTTCTCGGGCATGAGCGACATGTTGCGGATCACCAGCCACGCCTGCCGGCACTGCGCCATGCGCAGCGCGCGCGTCTGCACGCCGCCCGGTGGGCACGGCTCGAGGGCGGCGCGCGAGGCGGGTGGGTGCGCCGGCGGTAGTGCCACCGGAAGCAGTGCGCGCAGCAGCCCCGGCATCTTGGACAAGATGCATGTCTCGCCGAGCCGATCGACGGCCGCCTGCTCGTTGACCGGCGCCGAGGCGAGCAGCAGGCTGCAGAGCGCCCAGCTCACCTCCTCGGGCACCTTGGACTCAAGCGCCAGGATCACGCGCCGCGACGAATGCTGCTTGATCGTCTCCACGAGACGTGCGCGCTTGGCCGCGTGCAAACCTTGCGACATTTGCGACATCGCCGTCACTGTGGCCCCCTTTTCTTTCTCATTCACAGATGCGACTCTAGAGACTGGTGGTGCGTGCACTGGTCGGTCTTCGCGTCCGACGGCGCACGTAGCCTTCTCTCTGTTAAGCTGTCTGTAAGTTACAACAGCACTTTCACACTCAATCGCTCCCGACGTCTGGCACTTGCGCGAAACCTTCGCGACGACCGACTCGACGGCCGGTTCAGCACGACGGAGAGGTGAATGGCCGAATGCAACCCGTGACGCCCGACGAATTGACGCTCCTCGACGACTTTTTCGCGGCTGCGCGAACCGAGCGCAGTAATCCAGCGCTCGTCAACATTGAGCAGCCGGCCGACGCGCTCAGCTATTCTGAGCTCCATGCGGCTACAATTCGTGGCGCTCGCGGCCTTGTGCGTGCCGGCGCGCGGGCAGGCACGCCCATCGCAGACTTCGTTGCCGAAGGTGTGCTGCTCGTCATCACCATGCTGAGCATCCTAAAGAGTGGTTGCGTCGTGGTTCCGCTCGATCCGTCGTCGCCAGCCCAGCGGCTTTGCGCGCTGCTAGCGGACTGCAGCGCCGAGCTTGCGATCGCTGCCCGCTGCTCGGTCCCGATGCTCCAGCAAAAGTTTCGCTCGGCAAAGGACGATGCGGATCACGAGGAGCTCCATACAAGGCTTCCTCCGTTGATGGCCATGGATGAGTTGCTCGAGCGGTGCGAGCCTGATGCGTCATCAGCCACACTTACCCAAGGGATCTCATGTCTACCTCCGAGCACAGCGCGCTCGCTCTGCCATCACATTTACACGAGCGGCAGCACCGGCGCGCCCAAGGCGGTGAGCGTGTCCCACTTGGCGATGCGAGCCTACGCACAAGAGAAGATCCGCTTGCACGGCATCGAGCCCACTTCCCGCGTCTTGGTCACGTCCGCACACACGTGGGACCCATGCATCGGTGACGTGCTCTCGACTCTCGCCGCCGGTGAGTGGTCCCGCACCCCACCTACGCTCTCATGCCCTCAGGCCATGGCTCTCGCCAATGGCCCTCGCTAGCCATACACTCGTCTACTCTCATCCCGTGTGAACCTGTGCACCCGTGCTTCCACTGTGTGGCCAGGTGCGACCATATGCCTCGCGCCTCGTGCGCTTCTGCTGCTCGATCTCGGCCGCGTTCTCGTCGAGCTGCGAGTGACTCATGTGTGCACCACACCGTCGATGTGGTCGATGCTACGCTGCCAGGCCGACCTCCCCGAGCCACTCGTTGTGGCGCTTGGGGGCGAGCCGTTGATGCGAAGCCTCGCCGAGTGTTGGCTACAGCCGGGCTCCCCGATTCGAATGATCAATACTTATGGGGTGACGGAGGCGGCAGTCTATCAGACGACGTGCGCGCTCTCTCGCTCGCCGTCTCTCTGGCGCAATGAACGCGCCAGCGTCGGAGTACCGATGCGCACAGTTCGGTTGGCGCTGCTAGCAGAGAGCCCGGTGGAGCTGGCGGCCGCACACGCCAATGCTGCTGTGGCGAGTCAGACGGGTGGCATACGTGCAAACGGCGGCGGCAACGCCGCTGATGCGCTGTGTGAGGTTCTGATCGGCGGACCGCAGCTTGCTGCCGGCTATTTGAACCGTGCGGAGCTCAGTGCCTCTAAATTCGTCTGGTTGCCTCGGAGTGCCGTGCAGCTTCTCGAGAGCAGCGGCCTTGGAGACGTGTGCGAAGGTGATGGCAGTGCGCCTAAGCACGTCGCCGTGGAGACGGACACCGCCGTCGAGCGGTGGTTTCGGACGGGGGACGTGGGCAGCTGGAGCACGGAGGCAGGGCTGTGGATTCACGGCCGGCGCGACTCGCAAGTCAAGCTTCGTGGCATGCGAGTCGAGCTCGAGGAGATCGAAGCGATCGCTCGGCGATGCCCCATCATCTGCGCTGCGGCGGCGACAGTCTGGCAAGCCGAACTCATCCTCTTCGTGCAGCCCAGTATACCCCTCGTCACATTTCTCAAGGGGAGTGGCTCCGTGGCCGTACAGCTCGAGCTGCGGCGCCGCCTGCCTCAGGCGCTGCAGCCCTCTCGCATTCTACCTCTCGAGGCGCTCCCGCTCACCCCGGGAGGGAAGCTCCTGCGATCGGCGCTTCCCGAGCCCCTGGCTCGAACGCCGACGGTCGCAGCCGGTGGCGGGGCGTTGCGGACGAAGACGGAGCGCCGCATGGCGGCAGTTTGGGAGCAGGTGCTTCTGATTGCTACTGATTGCTACCGATTGCTAAAGACTGCTACTGATTGCTACTGATTGCTACTGATTTGAATGGCACTTTGGGGGCAGGTGCTCGGTGCGAACGGTGTGGGGCCACGTGCCCACTTTTGGGAGCTCGGGGGCAACTCACTGCAAGCTGTGCGCATGCTCCGCCTGCTGCTAGGCGAGCAGAGCGGCGCGCGATTCGCACTGCGCCTCTGCTTCCTCTACCGCAAGCCCGTGCTTCAAGACTACGCCGCGTGGCTGGACGCTGGCGGCGCAGATCGGGCAGGGCGCTCGCCCGAACAGTCGACGTGCCAAGCAGTTCGCGGTCCGGACGCCGCTCAGGGTGGAGCAGGCGGGGTTGGAGAAGGCGGGGATGGAGCAAGCGGGGGTGGAGACGGCGATGGGGGCGGTGGGGATGGCGAGGGGGGCGAGGGGGACGCTGAAGATGAGGAGAGCGACCTCTGCGCGCTCGCGACGGCGGCTCTCGCTACCGCCGCATCTACGGGCAACGAGCGACTCACCGCCGCCCTCATAGACGCGCGCGCTTGCGTCGACGGCATGATCAACGCCGACGAGAGAGGTACGTCGCCTCTCATGCGTGCGGCGCTTCTCGGGCACGCGCACTGTGTCAGCTTGCTTGTGGGCAGGCGCGCAAGCCTCGACCTGCAGAATGCAACCCATGGTGCGACTGCGGTACACCTTGCCGCAGGTGCGAGGCAGCCGCGCACATTGCAGATGCTGCTGGCGGCGGGAGGGCGTCACGACACCCGAGACCGCCACCGCTGGACCGCGCTCTTTTCCGCGGCGCTTGGTGGTTGCGAGGCCTGCGTCGAGCTGCTGCTTCAAGCTGGGGCTCCGGCCGCCGACGTGGACCGCTGGTCGTACACGCCTCTCTGCTGGGCATGCTGCTGCGCCCACGTTGGAGTCGCACGCCTGCTGCTCGCCGCTGGGGCTCCTGTACACGGCCTGCAGAAGCCCCTCGGCAGTCCGCATGAGCCAGAGCTGCTTCGCTGCTCGTCGCCGCTGCTGCTCGCCCTCCGGCATGCTGTTCGAAGGGCAGGGTCCGGCCAGTCGATCGGCAGTGTGATGGGTGGAGGTGGAGGTGGAGGTGGCAGCGGTGACCGGCAAGTGGACGGTGACGACGACGGTGACGACGACGAGAGTGGCTACCTTGGGTCCTGGCTGACGATCATGGACGATGGCATGCCAATGGGTGCTACACGGAACACGACCAACACTCCTTGGCCCGAGCCGCACGCGCACGGCTGCTGCGCGCCTTCGAGCGGCTCGAGTGGACACAGAGACTGCGAAGGCGAGGATCGTATCCTTGCGCTCGTCTCCTGGCTGATCGGAGCGGGCTGCGATCTAAACCGCGAAGATCATCTTGGGAACACTCCGCTCCAACTCGCACGGGGGGCGGCCAGGAATGGCGCATTGGAAGCCCTCTTGTTGCAGCACGGCGCGACGGATGCGGCCGCCCCCTCGCCGGCGGGCCCCTCGCGGGTCAACGCTGCGACGGTTGGGCCACCACGTGATCGGTCCACCTTTTCGGATGAGAGTCACGATGAGTGGCACGCATACCAAGAGAGCTGGTATCGAGCGTTCGCATCGGAGGAGCTGCCATCAGTTGAGCATCCCATGCGACGGGTCCTGTGGAAGAGAGCCGTGCGCGCGATTCATGGCTAGGCACCAGGTCCAGTGAGCACGGCGGGTACGCGTTGTAGGCTTGTAGCGCGCGAAACGTGATATCTCTACCGTCCCCGCCCGCTGTATACCACTACTACGGCAGTGGTCGTCTTTCCATACTTCGCACATACACAGGAGTTCAGGACACACACGATATCGTATCACAGACACATCCGAATCGGCTCTCTCGGGTCATGTCGGGCTCCTCGGGGCTCGGCGGTGAGAGCCGCCAGCGTTCTACGCTACACAGGAGACACATCGTCCTAACTTCCCCAGCATTCGGATTTTCCTCTCGACTTGACAACTACGTGAACAGCAGACAGCTTGTGGGTCAACTCGACACCCCGCTGGTCCCACGCATAGGCTACCGCGCTGTCTTCTTTCTCTCTGGACTTGATTAGAAAAGTTCATCACGGCGCGTGACCCAGCCAGAATGGGTCGCGCAGTCCTCGCGCTCTCGGACGCCGGGCGCGGCTCGCTCGCCCATTTGGCGCTGCTCGACGCGTGCGCAGAGCAGCAGCGCTCTGGCGCCGACCTGCGCGTCGCGCTGCTGCCCGTCTCCGGCGCCGCCCATTGGAGGACTGCTGTAGAGTGGCTCAGCTCGCCACCGCCTCAGCACACTGAGGAACGGTGGACTAGGTGGGGGCCGCTCGCGGCGCAGGCGAGTGCGCTCGTCGATGCCTTGCCTGCCGACACATCGCTCGAAATCGTGTGGCTTACCGCACGAGGAGGTCCATCGGCGCTCCTGTCTGATTGTGGCGACGCCGCAGCGGCAGCCAAGGCAGTGTCGGCCAAGGCGGTGGAGGAGGAGACGGCAGAGGAGGCGGCAGCGGCAGCGGCAGCGCCTGTCACGGAGGCAGAGGCAACAGCACCTGTGAGAGCGCCTGCCTCAGCCAAGCCAATCAACAAGAAGGAGAAAGCGGCGGCTGCCAAAGCTGCTAAGGAGAAAGTGGCTGCCGACAAGGCTGAAAACGAGGCTGCGCGCAGCCCGTGCGGGCGAGCAGCATTTTGCGCGCTGCTACGCGCCGAGCGGCGCGGCCTGCCGAGCAGCAGCTGCACACTCGTCGTGGACGAGGGCATCGCCGGATGCGCCACGGCGCAGTGGGCCGCTCTCCTCATGCGCAGTGACGTGGCGCGCCTGCCGCGCGCCACAGCAGCGGGCGACGAGGCGGCGGCGAGGCGGCGGCTGGCAGCACTCTACGACGGGCGGAGTCACTGGGCCGGCCCGCTCCACGTGTACGGTGCCGCGCTCAGCGTGCGCCTCGTGCCGTTGCTCGAGGGAGATGCATGCCCTGAGGCGGGCCTCGAGGCGGCGGAGGCGGCAGCCGAGGCGGCGGCCACCCGTTCGGGTGCTGGAGAGGCGGCGGCGGCCATGCGCGATGGGCTACGCGGCGGGCATCCTCCGAAGGGGCGGTGGGCCGAGGCGACGGAGGCGCCGGGCGCGGGCACTGCCCTCGAGGTGGTGCGCCGTGTACGCGAGGTGGACGTGCCAGACCACCTGAGGCTCGGTCACGTGTGGCGGCTCGAGGCAGCGCCGAGCGGCCGTGGCGAAGCGGCGGAGAGCTTCGTGCAGCAGTGCGTTTGCGAAGCTGCCGGTACGGCGCTCGAGGGCGCGCCTGCGGATGAAGCTCAGGCCGACGCGTGGCTGCTGCGCGTCTGCGCGCGCCCGTCGGACCCTCTGGCCGTCCATGCAGCGCTCGTTGGCGCGGCGGCGGCAGCCGCGGCTGGCCATGGGCCACCGCCGCCGCCGCCGCCACTGCTGCTGCTGCTGCTCTATCCGCGCACGGACGGCGCGCGCGTGCAGCTGTGCGCGCCTGCCGACAGCCTTGCCGCCGCGCTGCGCTTCGTCTTGCTCCGTGCACCGGGCGCCATGCCGGGTGCCATGCCCAATGGAGGCGAGGGAGGCGAAGGCGGCGCGGGCGGCGAGGGAGGCGAGGGCGGCGAAGGCGGCAGGGACGACGATGGTGCGTCGCCGTCGACGGTGGAGGATGAGGAGGAGGCGGCCGCGGCCACAACGTTCCGTGAGGGGCTATGGCGGCGGCGGCTGCCGCTGTCCACCGCACGCGCCCTGCTCTCCACGCCCCCAGCGGCGCTCATGGCTACAGGAGGCGGCGGCGCGGCGCACGCGCAGTCAGCGAGAGTGGACGAGGCGCAGCTGAAGGCGCTGCGCCAAGTGCGATGGCTGCGGCCCGCGCCGCCACCGCTGCCATACGCGCCGCCCTCCGCCGTCCTGGACGCGGCTGTGGCGCCTACGAAGGAGGCAGTGGAGGAGGCGCAGATGGAGGAGTGTGTGGAGGAGTGTGACGCGCACATGCCAGATGTATCATCGGCGCCGCCGCAGTCTTCCATCACCAGTGCTCCAGCCGCCGCCACCACCGCCTCAGCCGCCGCCACCACCGCCACTACCGCCACCGCCGCCTCCGTCTCGACCTCCGCCTCGACCTCCGCCTCCGCCGTGGCATCCTCGGGCGGCGCACCGGCGAGGCTAGCGCGCGGCACAAGTGCCTTCATGCCGAGTGCTTACACGGGCACGGGCGGGCGCGGGCGGCTCCTCGCCAGCGTCAGCCTCGACGCAGGGTTGCCGTCCGCCGCGCCGTCCGCCGCGCCGTCAGCCGCGCCACCTGCCGCCGCCGCCGCTCTCGGCGCCGCCGCTGCGCCGGCCGACGGGTTGTCGCGAGGCGCCACCCTGGGCGTCTCGCTGCCAGAGGCACTGCGCGCGCTGCGCCGCGTGCGCGATGGGTGCCCTCGCCTCCGTGCCGACCAGCACAGCGCCGCTGCCACCGCCGCCGCACCGCCTCTGACTTTGGACGCGACGACGGATTGGGTAGGGGGGAGGGGGGATTGGGGGGGGGGGACGCCTACGACGCTTCTTACCTTGGACGCGACGGCGGCGTGGGCGAGCGCCTCGGCCGCCGACCTCGCTGCCTATGCCCCTGGGCCGAGGCACGAGCACGCTTCCCTGCTCTGTGCGCTGCTCCCACCTCATCGCATCGACCTCCAGGCCTACGGCCTGCCGCGCCGCGCCGCCGCCGTCGCCCCCGCCGTGGCCCCCACCGCCACAGCAGCGCAGCCGCCGCCGCCGCCGGCGTTAGACGCGTGGGCTGCCGCCGCGCCTCGCCCGCCCTCGCCCGCCGCGCCGCCCGAGGCAGCCAGTGGCGGCGGCAGCTCGGCGATGACAGCGGGCGGCGCAGCCGCCAGCGGAGGCGGCGGCAGCAGCGGAGGCGGCGGCAGCGGCGCTAGCGGTCTCGTGCGCGGCGGCAGCATGAGTAGTGAGCGCGGTGGGAGCGCGGGTGCTCTATCGGGCAGTGCGACCCCCTCAGGCTCCGTCTCCGGCCGCTCCGCCTCCGGGCTGGCCTCGCTTGGGGACGCGCCGCCCGCCGCTCCCGGCACCGAGCGGCTCGTGCACGTGCATGCAAAGGCGGCGCTTCGTCGGCTGCTCGAATGCCTTGGGGGCGGCGAAGGAGGGGTGGACCCACGCGGTGGGGGCTGGGCTGACGAGCTCGCTAGCCTCGAGCGAAGCGTACGCGCGCGCCTTGCCAATCTCGACGGTGCGAGCGACACGAGGCGCGAGCGGCCGCCGCCCCTGCCTGGCCTGGTGGAGCGTGCTGTGCAGTGTGAGCTGCTCGCGGCGCTCCAGGCTGGCCTCTGCCCCTCGGCAAACATGAGCTCCCTCGGCGCCAAGCGACCCGCCGCCGCACGAGGAGGCGCGCCGCCCGGCGCCAAGGCGCCAAGGCGCTGACCCGCCATCAGTGCGTGCGGCGATCTGGCCTGAGTAAGCAAGTAAAACACGCCTGACCGGGGACGGCAGCGCACACGTGGGGGAGGGGTACCAAAGTTGTGACACAGAAGCAACCATCATAAAATGTGTCGACAAAGGCCAAAGCGGCGGTCTGGTGGTTGCACGGCCGAGTGTCGTAGCTGATCGGAAAGTCGTCAGACTCAGACGCTCGATCTCTCGACTTCTGTCCGTTCTCTCCGCTCTGACCTCTGTCGCTCCGCCTCACAGCATCGCATGCAGCATCGGGTGCTCCGGGTGCTGACGCTCGTGATCTCCGGCAGAGCCGAGCCCGCCACGCGCCACTGCTGCACGTCTCGCTCCCGGCTCGCCGCTCCTGCCGTTGCGTCGTCGTCCGGTCGCCGTCCGCCTTTCGGCTCGCCGACTCGCAGCCGGCAGCGGGCGCGGCCAAACAGCGCGGCCTCGACCGCTTCTAGCTTCCGAAGTTCGCCTCGCGTCCCGCTCATAGGTCCGCTCGTCCGCACAGAGAGATACGTGAGGTCGTGACGCTCACCCATGACTCCTCCAAGAGGTCCCCGTCCGAGTTCTCCCCTTCCCACGCGACGAGAACGTCCAAAGGACGCCCTCGCCGCCCCTCATGTCTCCGTACAGCCCACCGCAATTGCCCAGTTGCCCACCGCCCCCGTCGTATATTCTAAGTTAAACACTTAACGCGGTTATGAAAGGCAGAGGGGGCGAGAGACGATGATCCGAATCCACTATAAATCCACTACATTCGATGTGCTCATCACGGCGTTTGTTCGACCAAGTTTTTGACGAACCGTGATTGACGAAATCCGGTCGGAGGGTCCGAAAGGAATCGAGTCGAGACGAAACCCAGTCGGTTCCCTCTCAGCAGACTTCCACACCGACTCCAATGGAGGTGCGGATCAGCGGTCCTCTCCGCCCCTCTTTCCGTGACCCAGCTCACCCTTCGCCGCACCTGTGTCAAGTCAGAAGCCTGTGTAATCGGTGCCCATGCTAGTGTACCGAGTGTCCGGGCACAGGGACTATAGGTCCTGCCCGGGGTCGCATGCGGTGGGGCCCCGCCACGCGTTTCGTCAACGGCCAGACGGGGCGCGCGGCCGGGCAGGTTACGCCACGCGCCTAACGGCAACGGCTAACCGCCCAACACCACCAGGAGGTGTTTGATGCTCGAACATTCAACATAACAACTCTGACATCATAACGTCAATCACCGGGCCCATGACAACCTTTTGCCGGACCTCTCACCTGTTGCGCGCGAGACTTCTTGCCGCCTCCATTTACCTCGCTGTGTGGGTCCCATCTCGGAGCGATCTCGATCTGAACTAGATCTGAGCCACGTCCCCCACGTCCTTCAGCGGCTTCGCCGCTATAACGGGGCGCGCGCTTGCGTGGCGACGCCCCCTCCTCCGGCCCAGACTAGCTCAGCTCCGGCTTCACAGTTCGATGTTCGTTGGGCTCGGTTGGCGATGTATAGTGTAAACGAAAACAACGTCCCCCCAATGCCTCAGAAATCCCCAGGAGCGGGGAAGCGGAGGGTGGGACACGACAAAACAACACGACAGCGCACGAGGAGATCTCGAAGCTCTCTCGAGCCTGCGGGTCGGACACGACAACACAACAACACGACAGTCACGAGGTCCTGTACCCGATATGATATTATGCCCGATATTGTGATACGGACGTATGCGCATGCATGCTCGGCCGGACCGAAGGTCGGCTCGCCAGGGAAGAGCCTCCATTCACACCTGCTGAACTCAACCACACACCTGCGGTGAGCTTGATAACACTCGCGGCGTTTATCACAAGTCCCACTGGACTAACTCTGTCCCACTGCCTTCTCGGGACAACTCATCCTCCCTGTTAGGACTCATATCCCACGCGGAACGGCCGAACTTTTTCCCGGATGCTAAGATCTTGTGCAGCATGCCATGCGCGGCCGAGCGCGGCGAATCGGGGTCGTTGCAGTTGGGCCCCTCCGGGCTCCACGAGACGCCGCTGCTGCTGCCAGACCCGCCGCCGTCGTCCCCTTCCTCACGAGGCTCGTAGTCGCTCACGATCGTCAGCTTGTAGTCGCTCACGACCGTCGTGCCCTCCTCCTCTTGCTGGGGCATCAGATCCTGACGCGAGTGTGACCACTCCGTCTTTGACCACTCCATCTTTGTCGGCGTGCGGATCGCAGCACCCATTACGTCCGCCATCGCCGATCGTGCGCCGCACTCCATGCCGTCGAGCGCGTCCTCCACCTCGATGTCCTCAGCCGGCCGGCTCCGAGAGAAGCGGTGCACGCCACTCTCGCACGGAAGAGCTCCCTCCGCCCCCTCGTGGAGTTGGCGCTCCACGGGATCGAGATCTCGTGCATCTTGGCGGTAGGGCCTGGAGCTTTGGCCGAGAATGTTGGGTCCACGTAGTACCGGAGCGACGCGTTTTGGATGCACTCGTGCGGCGGGCGCCGCTGGAACGGCTCGGACGTCCTCTGCCGGCCGGCTCCGAAAGAAGCGGCGCATGCGACTCTCCCACGGAAGCGCTCCCTCCGCCGCCTCGCTCTCGGCGCCGACGCAGCCGGCGCCGAGACTGACATTCGAGCGAGGGCCACCCAGCGCAAACGCCGCGGCGGCCACCATGCGGTCGGTCTCGACCTCGCGTCGCGCGTGCAGCTGCACCGCGGGCCGCTTCGCGTTGGCGCGCTGCGCATTCAACAGATCGAGGTTGGGTCGCATCGTGCTTTGAACTGGCTGCACCGCATGGTGCTTGCGATCGAGGCGCTTGCGCACGGCCACCTGGAGTCGCACGATCGCGTGCTGCCGCTCCATATCGCTGAGAAACGCGTGCACTTGGTGGCGGCGATAGCTCCGCTGAATCTGGAGTGCACTGCGTCCGTGCTCGTGGCGCCTCACCTTGACGTTGCTCCTCATCATGTGTGCACGAGCATCTGCAGGAGCCTCCTGCTGGAGCGTCGCGGCCTCCGTGGCCTTGGTCTCGGCCGTTGCCGGCGCCGCAGGTGCGTCTGAGGAGATTCGGGACCGCTTGCCCGCGCCGCGGTTCACAGCTGCCGCGCGCTTCTCTTCGGCCTTGAGCCGTGTCGCTGTGGTCAACCCGTCGATGGTCTTGATCGGGCTCTTGTTCAGGCGTGAGAGCTTCAAGGGCTGGCCTCGATCCCGCGGGTCGGCGGCTCGGACCACCGGGGTGACTCGCCTATGGGACGGCCGGCAGCACAGCGTGCGGCGCAGGCGTGGCAGGCACGCAACCAGACAGCAAACCAGCACGGCAGTCGCCGCGAGCACGGCGATGACGAGGATGGTGGTGGCGCCGCCAACGGCGCTGTTCAGCACGAGCGACGGCCGTTGCGGGGGCGGCGGCAATGGCGAGGGCGAGGAAGGCGGCGGCGGCGGCGGCGGCGCAATGTCCGTGACGGTGGGCGGCGTCACGACCTCGAGCACGGCGATCGAGACGCCGGTGACGTTCACGAACATAGCGGACGCGCTGCTTGGGCTGCTCGTCGCGCTGGACATGACCGACTGCACCGAGGTCGCCATCGCCGTGGGCGTGTCGATGCTCACGTCGGCCATCAAACTGCCCGACACTACGGTCACCGTCACAGCCGATGGGTCGACACCCGCCAAGGCCGCGATCGCATTCCTGATTTCGGTCAGCACGCTCGGGGTGAACGAGGAGACGTCGCCAGCGAGCCGTAGGGCGAAATTCACGACACTCATCGCCGGCGGCGAGGGCGGCGGTGGCAAGGGAAGCTGCGGCGAGGTTGAGGGCGGCGGCGGCGGCGGCAAGGACGGTGTGGGCAGAGGCAAAGGAGACGGAGGCGTTGATGGCAGAAACGGAGGCGGTGATGGCAGAGGCGGTGACGGCGAGCGCGAGGGCGGCGGCGGCGAGGGCGGCGGCGGCGAGCGCGAGGGCGGCGGCGGTGACGGCGGCGGGGGCGGCGGGGCGGGAGGAGGTGGTGAGGGCGAGGGTGGCGGCGGCGAGGGCGAGGGCGAGGGCAAGGTAGGCGGCGGCGGTCTGCTAGGCGAGGGTGGCGACGGCGGCG
>ENA-UOXP01001271-UOXP01001271.1-mixed-culture-metagenome-genome-assembly--contig:-NODE-1271-length-18411-cov-33.176727_pt1 | contig 18411 bp, 10 predicted proteins | sample MGYA00238161_ERZ761639 | MGnify/ENA primary metagenome ERZ761639 (study PRJEB28913, sample SAMN08776760) | mixed culture metagenome | isolation source: Freshwater growth medium | place: USA...
AAACGACGAAACGACAAACGGGGGTGGGGAAGCCGGCGGTAGCACTCTAAACATTCCGTTGCTGCCAGGCGACACGCGGCCACGCTTTTCAAGCGATGACGCGAGAAGGTAAGCACACAACACGCGGTTTCGAAGATTCCGCAACATTCCGCAAGAAGGCCTCGGAAGGGAAAAGCCACCAACGGGAGGAATCCTTCTCTCCCCTTCATCGCGTTATGACCACGACGCCGCGCCCCGCGAATGGGGTGTCGTCCATGGGTTCGCAAGATCGCCCTCGAACAGCGGCGCATCACGGAGGTTTGCGGATGGCCATGGCGGATTATCCACCCACAGCACCACCTTCATTCTGGTATAAAGACACGTCCAAGCATGGAGCCCGTCACCTCGACGGCACGTCTCTCCGACGAGGACCCTCGACGGCTTCCCAGCTCGAGGGCTTCCTCAGCCCGACACCGCCACTCAAAGGGCCAGTTGTGGAGAGCGTTGGTGCCCGAATCCGACGAGAGGATACACAACGCAGAGAGGAGCTTGCACGGCTCAAACAACATGTCAGCGAACTCTTGGCTGCCAAAGAGATGCTCGAGTCAGAGTTCGACACAGCTCAGGAACAGCTCGCGAAAGCAACCAAATTGATCACCACCATGCAGGAGGCGCTTGCCCTAGACGTCGAGATGAGCAACCGAAAGCCCTTGCGCTTTAAGGCTGACCTCTCCAGTTCCCCGATGTGGCACACTGTCAGCTTTGCCATGGTGAAAAAGGAGCGCGAGCGACGGTTCGCTGAGACGGCTGCTGCGGAGGCAGAGCGCACACAGCAAGAAAAGCGCCACAGAGAGGCATGGGAGCACCAACACGAGATGCACCGAGCAGATCTCGAGCGTATGGAACTCGCTCGGCAGAGCGATCTCGAGTTGATCCGTAAGCTGAATGAGGAGCTCGACCGGATCAGGCTCGCAAAAGACGCTGTCGCGTTGCTCGGAGAGCAACGTACCGTGGTCGAGGCTACATGGGAAGCAGCACGCCGTGAGAATGACCAGAGCACTTCAGCATTCGACGCGGACGTGGATGAGCTCTCGTCCTGGCACTTCCACGAATTTCTCGAGTCGCTCAACATTCACAAAATCGTGGCGCGCACCTTCGAAGCTCTCGTCGCACATCCACACTGTCCGGTGGCCCTGCAGAAGGGAGGCGGCCGTCGGGCTTTCCTGCGCGCTCTCGGTTCCTGCAACGATGCGACTGGTCGGTTGACTGTCAACGCAGTCCTGCGCTCATCGCCGATCCTAGAGGAGCTGACGGATGCGATCTGGAAGGGGCTGCAGAAGCTGAGTGCTGATGCGACGACGATCGAATCCGGCCGCACAATCATTAAGCAACGGGCAGCCGCTTCGAGCGGTCAGGGCAGGTACGACACGGACTGGCTCGATAAAGACCAATGCACAGAAAAACTCGTTGAACTCCAGCGGATTCCGTCATTCAGCGCCTCGGCTCCGCTACGTTTCGAAACCCTCGTCAACGAATTGCACAACGGCCCAGTAGCAGATGGCATGGACGCCATTTTGCGAGAGCACTGTGCTGCCACCGACTCGGACCGAAAGTTTCTAGTGCCGGATGCACGCATCGAAACAACCTCTCGGCTTGAGTACTACCTTGTAACTGATCCACCGGCCGCTCTCCAACTGCTCGGGCTTCGTGCGTGGCCCGCTGGCCAGGGCGAGTTACGAACACCGCCTGCACTCGGCTCGAGGCGGGTGCTGCCCTTGGATGCCGAGGTCTTCACCGAGGGGATTGCGAACATCAACAAGAAGCTCGCAGCACTTGGAGATCATTCTGGTCTCGGGTTCGAGGCCCTTTGCGCTATGCGCTTGTACACCGGCCCGCTGGCGCAGAAGTACGCGTGCGCGCTTCGTGTTCTGCACGAAAAACGTGTGCGACAGGAGCACCCCCTTCTGGACAGCTACATGGACGACGTCAGCTGCGGTAACCTGTACTCGACGACGATGCATCACCTGAGCTTGGGACTGAGCAAGCTTGCCAAGCTCTGCAGCACGCCTGTAGTCTACCTGGCCGTGGCATCCCCCGTCCCTGACAGCTTTTTTCGGACGCCCATGCACGTCGAAGCTACGCCGACGACTGCTGCGGCGCTGAAAGACGATGACAATTGTATCGCTCGTCTCAGCGACTTCCGCGGCGCTGTTCACCTGGGGCTGTCCACTGCGACAAGGCACAAGGACAAGGCGTTTGCTCATGCGGCCGAGATGGGTAGAGCGGTGGTGCTCGAGCTACAGCAAGGCGCCGCAGGCCAAAGTGTCAGCTTCAGCAAGGAATCCAGTTTCGACTGGCTCGCCCAACTGCCATGGGACGAGGCCACGGTACTCCTTGAGCCATTGATGACGTGTGAAGTGCACCGCACGCGCCTTGAGGGCGGCTTCGTTATCGTAGAGGTGCGACCGAGCACCAACCCAGCCGTGGTCAACGACGAGCGCCAGACAAACGCCGACATGGCGCTGAGCGAGGTTATGATGGCTAAGCTGGACGTGGGGCAACCTGCTCCGCCCTCACGCTCGCGTCCAGCGAATGTACGGGGACGTATGGAACTAGACATATCCTGGGAGAAGCGCATGCTTGCACGGCTAAGAACGCTTCAGGAGCAGCAGTCCCTATTTGCGCAGGCTGCGGCCCTCGTGGCGAAAGCCACGGAGCAGGAGATCGATGACCTCACCACCAAGCACATGGGAAGCAACAACCAGAGCTTCGTGCAGCTGAATCGCCGCTGCGAGATTACTGTCCAAGCCGCCCTGAGCCGAATGCGCGCGCAGCTGCAACGCGCTCAAGAGGGTGAGAAGCGGGCAAGTCGACAGCGCGACGTGACTGCCAAGGAAGTAGAGCTGCTCGAGGGGTGGGGGCGCAAGAGCTATCACGAGGATTTAGCAGGCTCTTTGGAGCCCATGCTGCGGATGGCACGCCAGTGGTAAAAACTCACACACACAGTGATCGACAGCACGAGTACCTTGTGCTTTGGAGCCCATGCTGCGGATGGCACGCCAGTGGTAAAAACTCACACACACAGTGATCGACAGCACGAGTACCTTGTGAATCGTGAAGAACGAGTTTGTCGGTTTCATTCCTCTAAAGTCAGAGCGCCCTTTTATTCGCAGGGAGGGATGTGAGAGTAGAAGAGCGCGCGCGCAGCGCTCTTTCACAGCCAATGTTTATAATTCGACACCCAAGACACCGGACCGGCTTTCACACCGGAAGTTCACGCTCCAAAATCCTAGAACCGCAATGCAGAACCGCAAGCGGTCTCGCTTCGCTCTCCCCGTGGCCGCCGTGGGATACCTGCGCTGATATTTTAATTTTACTGAGAACCAGAGGAACTGTCCGGCGGCGACAGACCGGCAGATGACGCCCGATCTCGCCCGTGTTGTCCTCTTCGGAGCGCTCGGCGGCTCACTCTTCGGCTACGACCTGGGTCTAATAGGTGGCGTGCTTGCTTCGCTCAACGGAGCAAATGCAACGCGCAGCGAAGTGAGCCCGCCGTACCCAGACGACACCATCTACCTTGACGAGATCGCCACAGAACTTGTCGTGGGCGGCTGCAAGGTGGGCGCGGCGCTCGGTGCTTTGCTCTGCATGTGGCTACTGCCGTGTGGTCACCACACGTGTTTTGTCTTCAGCGGTGTGGCGTACGTACTCGGGCCGGTCATCATGGCCGCGGCGCCGACTTGGCCCGTGATCGTAGTAGGCCGCGTCGTCACCGGAATCGGCGTGGGCGCGTCGGCGGTGGCCTCGCCTGCCTACCTCGGGGAGGTTGCGCCGGCAGCGGTGCGGGGCGCCATTGTGGCAACCTACGAGCTCGCACTGTGCCTCGGCTTAGTGGTGGCCGTGCTCGTGGACTGGCTCTTAGCGCTCGACGTGTCCCAAGGCTTTCTGCCTCATGTGGCGCGCTGGCGGATCATGCTCGCGTTACCCGCAGTGCCCGGGATGCTCGTGCTGTTGGGGTGCCTACTCCTGCCTCCCTCCCCGCTGCGTCTGGTTCAGCTCGGGCGCGAAGCAGAGGCGTATGAACTCATGCTCCGGCTGCAGCTTCCCAGGTCGGCTCGTGCGTCGCTGCTGCTCGAGCCGCTCGTCGCGGACGCCGTCGCCGCCGCCGTGGGGCCTCCGTCGGCCAACACGGAGGGCGATCCAAATTTGGGCGATCCAAGCCCCTCGTCGCTCGAGGTAGCAGCTGCGGCCAAGGCGGCGATCAACGCGGCGGTTCGCGCGCGCGACGTTGCTGCTCAGCCTGTGGGGTTACGCGCACTGTTTTTTGGACGCGAGCGTCGCGCGGCGTGGCTGCTGAGCGCCCTCGCCTTGTGCAACCAAGCCAATGGATCGTCGACAGTCGTGAACTATGCTTCCCAGCTGCTGCGCGACACAGGCCAGCTGAGCGCTGACGATGCAACGGTGCTCTCGGCGTGTGTGGGCGCCACCAAACTCGTCGGAGTGATGATAGCGATGCGCCTCGTCGACTGCCTCGGTCGGCGGCCGCTGCTGATCGCGGGCGCAGTGCTCACGGCGGCCTCTCTACTTGGGACAGCTGCGGCGATGCAGGCGGAGCCGCCCTCGCCCTACTTGCTCTTGCTCGGGCTCGCCGCCTTCGTTCTCTTCTACGGCCTCTCGCTCGCGCCCGTCTTCTTCGTGCTGCTCTCAGAGGTTTTCACGGACAGTGCGAAGCCAGCGGCCACAGGCACGCTCTTAGCGCTCACCTTCCTGGGAGGCGCCGTCATCGATTCGACGTTCAACTCGATGCTTGGCAGCCTCGGCGACTGGGGCACCTTTGGCTTGCTCGCAGCTATCTGCCTCGCCGGCGGCGCCATCAGCTATGCCGCACTGCCGGAGACCAAGGGGCGCACCTTGTGGGAAGTGCAGCGACTGCTCGGTGGGGGTGGAATCACGCATGCCCTCGTCTCGTTCCATCAGGGCCACGCCCGGCTCGAGGCGTGCAAGCCCGCTGGGAGCAAGCGCTTCTCCGCCACACCCTCCGCGCTGCTGCTCGCCGGCACGAGCTTCGGCGGCAGCTTCGCGAGCGGCGGCGGCAGCTACGCGGCCGGTGCCTGCTCGAGCGGCTCCTTCCTCGGCAGTCGGCAGGGCTCGCAGGCCGTTGCCAACGGCTCCTCGACCACCCGCCCGCTGCTCCCGTCGAACGGCCCTGACGAAACTCTCGCGGATGATGTAGAGACCGCGGCGGAAACGGATGCTGAGCTGAATGCGTTGCTGCGCAAAATGAGCTCGGCGGTCGTGCTCGCGACGTAAATATAGTTCGCATGCACTACACGCACTGTAACGGTACTGATACTTACATGGATACAATATACAAAAGACTATGTCTTGGCTCCGAGTGAGCGAGGACTGCCGCCACTCCCTGCCAAGCGCGAAGGAGTGAGGTAGACTGTGTCCTCGCTGCCACCACCGCGCAGCGGCCACTCGACAGCTCGGCAAAGGCCGATGCCGCGCCCCGACTTCGCGTTGTAGTAAGCCGCCTCGTTGACGAAGATGGGCACCACTTTTTCGCCGTACTCGCCTTCGTAGAGGGTGACTGTGCCATCGACGCTGAGCCACAGGGGGTCGCCAACCGACAGCGGCTCGAAGTCGCGACCCTGCAGCTGCGGGTGGATGATGGCCAAGGGCAGCGTTTCGTCCGCCGTGTGCGGCCACGCGAGCTTGCCTTCGTACACGTATGCGGTGAGGGTGGCAGGTGTGGGTGGTGCCTCGCCTCGTTCCGCTTTGTCGAAGTATTCACAAATCAGGTCCACCGCTCGCTCTGTGGCGGCGACGACGTCCGCACGCAACAGCCCCTGCGGCGTCGGCCCGACCTCAACCTCGAGGCCGCCAGACCGCGCGATGGAGCACATGTACGGGCACTCCTCCTGGCTGTATTCCGGGTCGATGAGCACTCGCAGCGGGAATGCGGCGGCGAGCTGCAACTGCTCGGTGTCCCGGTAGTCGCCAAAAGTCGGTTGCTTCCACTGCTGCGCAATGTACGCCGCGGCCGCGAGAGCGGCGTGCGAGTACGTGCCGACAATGAGCGTGCAGCCCATGTTGGTCGTCGTCGTGTGCAGGTCGATGAGCACGTCCGCTCGTGTGGCAGATGCCCCGCCGACAGCCGCATCAATCTCCTTGGCACGCCGCGCCTCGTAGGTGGAGTCTCCGTCGATCTGCCTGGCCAGTGATGCATGCGAAAACTGCCGGTTCAGGTCCTCGTCGATGAAGCGGACATTTTTCTCGTGGGCGAGAGGGTTCGCGAGGAGCGGCTCAACCCACACAGATGGGTATCGGCTCGTGAGCTCGTTGCGCCGGTGTTCCAGCCGCTGTACGACCCAGGCGCCGGCCAACTCGTTGCCGTGAGTGGCGCCGCTGACGACGACACGCACACCGGTGCAGCTCGCGAGGATGCAGAGCACTAAGCTGAGGCACGGTATCATGCGGCCCAGCCGTGGGCGAGCAGCCGCACTCTCTCTAAATACTACCAGATACACGAACGCCGCATCCAGGACAGAAATCTTGAGCGATCTCGGTGAAAAGGTGGAACTACACTCTTGTCACACATTCACAGCTTCTGAGCTTACATGTACCAATGGATCCAGTTGACCTCTGTATACATCTGCATCCGAAACCATATGTACTTTTATGGAGACCACTGACGATCTTGAGAAGAGCCGCTGTGCGCGGTTGCGCGGAAAACGCTTGGTAGCTAGTGTCTGAAGGGAACAGCCTGTAGGAGACAGCGAGACACGTACCGCTTTCCCGTGTCCGTTGTCGATGCGCGCGACTCGAATCGGATCGGAGGAGAATGTCTTGCTCCCTATCACCATTGCTCCATTTCAATCCAGCAGGTCCGAGGAATGCGGCTTCGCTTTGTTTTCGCTTGTTCCTTGGAATTGGACAAGGTGCACATAAACTCCGTCTGCTTGCGCGTGACCTCCTCCACGTAAGCTGTCTGCAAAATTCCAGCCTTCTGCATGGCCTTGGCCTCAGCTTCATCAAGCTTCCTAAGGGTGTCTGCGTGTTCCGATCCCACTCGAATCAGCGTCTCCACTGCAGTCTTCGCGCTTATCATGGGCCCAATATTTTCATCGGATCCAGCACTGCGGACGGCTTTGAAAAGCTCCCAGAAGTTCTCAAACTCTTCGAGCTGCATTTCGCCATCGCCATTCTCATCGACCATGTCGATGAGGCTCTGGATGTCGGCGAGGGTCATACCCACTGCGGCGCCAGGGGTGGTGGTGGCTTTGCCCCCATCCGTGCCGAAGACCGCCTTGAGCTCGTCAGCGGAGATGCTACCGCCTCCATCCTTGTCTAGCAGACGGAATGCCTCCTGGAACGGCATGCTGGGCGATAGGCCCGTTACTCTCGTGAAGACCATCTGGCTCGCGAAGCTTCGCATGGCGTTGGCGTTGGCGATGGCAGCACGAGAATCAAGGCCTGCTAGGGCCAGCAGCGTGTCGAACCCTTTCACAAGAACCTCTACCACCTTTGTTTGACTTCCCTCGATATTGAGCTCCGAAGCATACTTCAACCGAATCTGCCGAGGCGCATGTGGATCGCGCAACGTGTCAGGCTGTCAGCACACGCCTGCACCATGCATGTGCACAAAGCAGGAGAGGAGAGCGGACAAGAGTTCGATGTCTGTGGCGCCGTACCGCAAATTTCATGAAGGAAGTCCTGCTCACCATTCCGCCCTCGCCAGCGAGCTCTCCGGCCAGGTACTCGGGTGTGACTGCATTGCCGCTGCCCTTAGATAACTTCTTATTCTTAAAAGAGCCTTCGCCAGCGAGCTCTCCGGCCAGGTACTCGGGTGTGACTGCGTTGCCGCTGCCCTTCGATAACTTCTTATTCTTAAAAGAGCCTTCGCCAGCGAGCTCTCCGGCCAGGTACTCGGGTGTGTCTGCGTTGCCGCTGCCCTTCAATAACTTCTTACTCGTATTCTTAGAGCGCTCGACCTTCTCACTCAAGAGCTTGCCCAGGTCCTCGACAACCGTACGCTTCGATGTGAGCTCCGAGCGTTGCTTCAGAATGGACTCCCATTCTCGAGCAACGTCAAGGCAGTCTTTCAACTTTGCGAGCTCCAGGTCGTACACAGCAACCTTGAGCCTTGACAGCTTCTCTTTCAGCGCCTCGTCGCGGCAGTCCTCATGGAGCCTAGCCACGGCCGGTTGCAACTCGTTTATAGTGACGCTGCCGTTGCGGTCCACGTCGAATGAGTCAAAGAGATCTGACATGTCCTTTATATTACTTGATTCGATCTTCATATCCAGTGTGCGCTTCAGCGCTTGCATAAACTCCTCCTTCGAAAGATCGCCATCTCCGTTGGTGTCCCACAAGCGCATGAGTGCGGCCGTCGGAAGGTTGCGCCTTGCGATTGCGTGGCCGAGCTTGAGCTTGAGCGTAGAGTCCCTGCTCGCCTCCAGCTGTGTGGCCGTGGCCCCCATTGCAGCACGCTTTTCCCCTTGTTCCTTCTCCAGAGTCGCCAACTCGGTGGCGGTCTTGGGGGGCTGCAAACGCGCTTTATCCAGAGCACGCTGCACGGCCTCTGTGATCGTATCAGCGTCCGCCCGCCGTTGTGCCTCGGCCGCGGCCGCCCGCTTCGCCGCAGCTTCTTCCCTTGCCATTGCATTCTTCTGAGCATCTTCTTGCTTGTGCACTCCATAGCGCCTGTCGGCTTCGAGTCGGAGGGCACGTAAGATTCGTTGGAAGGCTTCCTCATCCCTCGGGTCGGCGTTGGCCTCTTTTTTACGTGGCGGGGGCGGCGTGATCTTTGCCTCCCAGGGATACTCCGTGGGTCGGGATCTCGATGATTTGGGTGGTGCGCTTTGGCTCCGAGTGAGGAGCAGAACAATAGCTTGATTTTGATGGAGGTTGCGTGGGCCTGGCATCGCGGCCTTCGTCCACTTGGTCCGCACTTTGGTTTGCACCTTAGGTGGGCAATCAAATCGCAAGTCCATCGATCTGCCGACGCTGCCTGCTAGCCACCAACTGTGCTCTCCACCTGGTCTGGCTGAGCTGGAGCCTTCATGTCGACCGGCACTCTTCCGATGCGAGAAAGGTGTGCTGCCGACTGGACGTGGAGAAGTACTTTTGGCAGCTCCAAGGTTGGGCTTCGATGGCTTGGGCATCAAAAGGAGTGCACAGCGACAACCAAGAAAGGCGTGGGGCACATCATCAAACGAAAATCGAAATCGTAGTGATGAATGAATAATGGTGCGACGCAATTACCGGAAAAACACCAACTTCTTGGTAGGTCCGATTCGCATTCACGGATTGGGTGTTTAGAACGACATCCAGAAACTGAGTTCTGATCCCCTCCCGCTCCAGAGTCCAGTTACCAATCTAGCAATACATCCAGGGACGAGCACTGACAGTCTGACACCCCACCTTGTCCTAGTTGACTGACGACCGTCACAGGACACAGCTCACACGCGCAGTCAGTCAGTCAATCAGTTTCGTCGCGGTCCCCCCGTAAGTCCCCCCGCGCTCACCACACCACCGTCTCACACGCGCACATCTCGCTCCTCTCGACGCTCCTCTGCCTCATCCCGACGGCGCGCGACGCGGACACGTCGACCGCGTGTAGGTGACTGCGTGAGCGAGACGCTGCTGGGGCTGTGGGCGCGAGACAGTTGAGTTGGCATGGTTGTTGGTCGTTGGCCCGTTCAACGCACAACGACGATGACCCTTTCGAATGAAGTTCTAAGTTGTAAGTAAGTAAAGCCGAAAACTTTAGCTTTAAACCAGAGTCGATGTTGTCAGGAGCGATCGTTTTCTTCCGCAGTTCAACGTCGGCTTACGAACGGCGGTCGTAACGCGTCGATACGCGATTTCTTCTGAATCGATGCGGGGCGAGGACGCGCACGCACTCGTGTGATCTCTAAACCCATGTGACGGAGTGCTCGACGGAGCCCGCGGATTCGCTCAGGGCGCTGTTCGTCTCCGACTCCGTCAGTCGGCGCAGCGTCGTGCAGATGCTATCGCGCAGTGAGGAAGCACGCGACAGGCCATTCGCGGGTGGAGCATGGCAGCACTTTGTGCCGCCCGCTTGCGTGCTGCCATCAACGGCGCAATCGACGGGCGTGAGCGCGGGGCTATGCATGGGGCTCATGGAGCTACCGGTATGGGTGGGCGTGAGCCTAGGGCTAAACAGCGGGCTGAACATCGGGCTTGCATGCAAGCGTGCGGGCACAGGGAGCACGTTGCTTCGCCCCGCGCTCACGCCCGCCCTTAGCGTGAGTGCGGGGCTAAAGAATGGGCTCGCCGACACTGGGCTGGTCAGCGCGAAGGCCGCATGACTGGTGCTCACCACGGCGCCTATGCCGCTGCACGCTTGCGCCGCCACGCCAACCGGCTGTGGGGAAAGGGGAAGGGCGCCGTGGTGAGCACTTGCATGCCAGGCCACGCCAAGCGGCTGTGCCCCCCCTGCGGGCTCGGCCTTCAGGGTTGGGCAGGCGGGGTCGCCCACGCTGCCTGCCCCTGCATGAGCTGCGGCGGCGGTGGCGGCGGCGGCAGTGGTAGCGGCGTAGGGTAGTGTGCGCGGGAATTCAGTGGTGCGATTCAAGCTGCGAAGGATGTCCTCGGCGTCCTCCGCATCGCCGCTGCTTGCTGTGAGGCAAGCGGCCGCGAGCGCCGCAGCCGAGGAAGCCGTAGCCCTGATCGTGGCAGGTATGGTGTCCTCCAACGCAACAGTCACAACGTTCGCCGCAGCGCTCTCTACGTTTCCGCCGCGACGCTGCTGCAGATAACGAACCATGAGCCTCTCGAGAGCAATCCCGTGGCTCCGCAGCGATGGAGGAAGCAGATCGGGCGCAGATCCGCGGCTGCCGCCGCTGCAAGTCGCCGCGGACCTGCTGGTTGCGCCGCCGGTGCTGCCGCCGGTGCTGCCGCCGGTGCTGCCGCCGGGGCTGCCGCCGGGGCTGCCGCCGGTGCTGCCGCTGGTGCTGCCGCCAGTGCTGCCGTCGGTGCAGTCGAGAACGAAGCGAAGACACTCGGCGGCATCCGGCCGTTCACTAGGATCCTTCCGCAGGCAGCGGCCGATGAAGTGTACGAACGCTTCGCTCCAAAGCTTGGCCGGCTCGAGCGTCGGCGGCGGTAGCTGCGGGATCAGGAAGAGCACCCGTAAAGGTGGCGAGACGTTGTGGTGCGGAGGGTTGAACTGCGCGAGCTCGATCGCGGTGATGCCGAGCGACCAGATGTCGGTCTTGAAGTCGTACGAGCCGTCCACGATCATCTCGGGCGACATCCACATTGGTGAGCCGATGACCGTCGAGCGCTTGGCCAGCGTGCCAGAGATCTGTGCTGCCACGCCAAAGTCCGCAAGCTTCACATTGCCGGCCTCGGTCAGCAGAATGTTTCCGGCCTTGACGTCGCGGTGGATGAGGCGGCACACGCTGTGCAGGTAGTCGAGCCCGCGCAGTGCCTCCGCGCACACGGCGGCAACCTCTACCTCCGCCAACGGCTGCCGGCTCTGCCGCATGATGCCTAGCGCACTCACGCTGCAGTATTCCATCGCAATCCACAGCTGAGCATCGAAGACGTAGGAGGAGTGATAGCGGACGATGTTGGGGTGGTCGCAGCGACGCAGGCTGTTGAGCTCCATCAACATTTCATGAGAAATGGCGTCCTCCTCGAGCGGCAGAACCTTGAAGGCAACGAGCCGCGAGGTGGCCCGCGAGGTGGCCCGGTAAACCTTCCCGTAGGAGCCCTGGCCAATGAGCGCCTGGATCTCCCATAGCTCGCCCGGGTTGCGGCCGACGAAGCAATCCTCCTGGCAGGCTGCGGTGCTGCTCTGGGCTGAAATGCCTGGCGGCTGCGCACGCGGAGCTGCCGCACCGCTCATCTTCGGCGACGTCATTGAAAATGCATTCGTTCGCGAAGGCGTCATTGAAATGCAGTCCTCCGCAGTCAACACGCGGTCCTCGCCGATCGTCAACAGCTCCCCCCCCCCCCCCCCCCCCCCCACCCCCCCCCCCCCCCCCCGTTCGAGCACGCACGAAAAAATCTGAAGTATGAAAGCGAGCACCCCGATAAAGGAAGCCCGATTGAAAACTCGGCGATGGCGGAGGGCGACGCGAAGGAGCACCTGCTGCACACCTGGGCGGCCTTTGCCTTGATGAACAGCCTCAAGGCCATTGGTCTCGCCCAGGCTACAGGCGTTGCCCGCGTAGTCACCGGCTCCTTTGCAACGACCGAGGACGCTGAGATGCTGCGCGCGACTTACGGCCCGCCGCCTGCGGAGGGTGCGCCCGTGCACAAAGCAGTGCTGCGCCTCCAGAGCATCCACCGTAACGAGCTCGAGAGCCTCGTGCCCTTCTTTGCCGTCTCATACTGCTACATACTCACGACTCCGCTGCTGTTTGAAGCGTGGATCCTGCTGCTTGTGTTCACGGTTGCCCGCTTTTGCCACACGCTCTTCTACGTGTGCAGCTGGTCGCCGTGGCGGAGCATGGCGTGGGGCGTCGCGTGCCAGGCCATTCTGATCATGGCTGGCCGTGTCGCAGCCTGGCTGCTGCCGTCAGCTGCAATCGCTGTGCAAGTGGTCGTCAACGCACCGATGGCGTTGCAGTGGATCGTGAGCCTCTCCGTGCTTGGAGTCGTGAACGAGCAGCGTCGGCGTTTTGAGCTCGTCACGCGACGCGACTCGCAGCTCGAGGAGGGCTTGTCCATGCTTGCGCCACCCGAGCGGCTCTCAGCCAATAGGCGTCCAACCCGTCGTGCTGGTGGCGCGGGGCGCGGAGGAGGAAGAGGCGCGGGTCGCAGTGGTGCTGCTGGTCGTGGAGCCCACCGTGATCGTCGCGCCGAGCTTGAGCTCGAGGAGGAGGGCGAGGAGGTCGAGGAGGTCGAGGAGGATGCATGGGAGGACGATTGAGGTCTCTCGCAAGTTGCGCTCCTGCCCTGGCTGGCGCGGCGGCGGGGGAGTGCAGACACTGCGGAGAGGCCGGAGCTGCCTCGCTGGCTGCCGTGGCGCTTGTTCTTAGACCATGCTAGTTGCTTCTAGAGTTTAACTTTCTTAAGACGGGGTCGTAATGCGACCGGTTGCGCGTCGGCCTGTAGAACACGCCTCTCAGTAGTCACAACGGTTTACGGTACTGCGTACTCGGTAGGCGGAATTTAATCAATAAAAAAAGGTAAAAACGCCAAGATTGCAAGACGACGACCCGGTCAGCGCGACAGAGAGACAGCAGCTTGCATGTAATGAACACTCGAAACTGACCGCACGCTGGCACGCCGCCGCCCGTAGAACTTATTTTCTGTTCGCGTGCGCCCCGGCTGACAGCGGCCCATGGGCGAAGAGGGAACTGCCACCTGAAACACGCCCCGTCACCGTCACAGCTCATGCGCAGAGCGCACGCACGACGTCCTAGGTGCGCTCGTTGCGGGCTCCCCGAGAGAATGCGCGAGATGACACGGCTCAAGGAGGCACACACGCGTTCGTATTCACCCTGAGTGTGCTACAGTGCTACAGTGCGCTCTGCGCCTGGGCAGCTCTCATCACTGCTCGAAGACGACGATAAATCGGAGGCGTCCGGAGAGGCAAAAGTCGACGGCGATGCCGATGGCGGCAAAGCACGCGACCGCGAGCACGACCAAGTACACGAAGCTGAGGAGGAGCGCAAGACGGTAGATAGACGGGCTCGTCGCCGCGCAGCTCTTGGCTCCTCCTACCCAGACGCACCCGAGGGCACCCCATACGACGAGGACGAAAGCCACCCAGCCGTACGCGACGAGCCGCCGCCGTAGATCGTCCTTCTGCTTGGCCTGTTCGAGCTTCGTGAGCGGAGGCATCGGGTCTTTGAAGACTTCGAGTACGAAGTCGAAGAGGCACATCGCCATACCAATAGCGCCCACGCCGAGCACGTAGGTGCCGAGCGGTGCGTCGCATGGGAGCGTGGCCGCGCTGCGCGCCTCGATGATCATGAAGCCGAACAGCCACGCGAGTGCCGCGGTGTTCACGTATAGCCCGAACGTGGACGCGGGGTTGGCGATCGTCGTCGGCGGCGGCTGCTGGGCGCTGTCGTCGTTGCTGGTCCGCAACCAGCGCGTTAGCACGCTGGTGGCGCTGTGCGCGCCGCGCTTACCCGCCTCGCGCATCCAGGCGACCATCGTCACCAGCGTCGCAATCAGCGGCACGAGCGCCACCGCGATCAGCGGGAAAACGAAGCCGAGCACGGGCACGCCAAGCACGAGCATCCCAAACGCTGCATACAGCAGCAGCGTCGCAAACGTCCATGTGTGCACGATCGGCGACGTGTACGCGCACGTGGGAGAGGCATCGTACATGGTGGCGCCCACCGAGACGAGGCCGATGCCCCCGATCAGTGCGATCAGCACGAGCACCTTGAGCCAGCGCTGCGGAGGCGGCGCCATCTCGGAGGGCAGCAGCGGCTCCTCGTCAAAGGCACGCTGGGCCTCGAGAAATGCGTACAAAGCAGCGGAGAGCACGCCGAGCACGCCGGCGACCATCAGGAAGCCAGCCAAAGGACGCTCGCATGGCATGTCCCAATTGAGCACCGACGTCGCGATGAGCGCGCCGTGGAAGCTGAGCAGGAACAGGACGGCGACGACAGCGCTGCAAGCGAGAGGGGCCGAAGGAGAGGATGATATCACGTGTTTGGAGTGAAGCTGGCGCGATGGGGGGTGGACGACAATGCTTCCTAACGCACCTGATCTGCCGTCCTACCTTGGCGTGCGGAGCGAGCACGAGAACGGGCGTCGTATCAGGGCTGTATTGCAAGGGCGAGCTCTCGGTCGCCCCACCAATGGTGGGGCTCGAGAATGCCGAGGGAGACGGCCTTCCGCGATCCATGAATCAATGGCTGTAGGGATATGCCCTGCGCAATGCGGGCCAATAGAAGACCAACATGAGGTTAATGGGTGGAAAGTTGGGCAAGCGGCGGCGCACACCTGATCCTCAGTCGCCCTAGAAAAACCCGAAGTCGCCGTGGCGGGCGCAAGCCGCCACTGAAACCTGGTTGCTAGCGATCTCGACTGGCGATCTAACTTGAAAACACCGACGAAGAGGTCAAAACATCTCTTGTCGGAGGTTTTGCGTCATACGCACAGAAACTTTCATCCTAATTTAGGAAAGAAAGTTGGGGTCGTCCCTACGAACGCCTCAGGGCCGCGTCTCTCCGATGACCTCTGTGCAGGGCGGGCAGTCCGGCTACCTCTTCAAGCAAAACAATGGGCTGCTGGGCGTGACGTTCGAGAGGCGCTTCTTCGTGCTCGATGAGGCCAACGGCATCATTCGGTACTATAGAAAGGAGGGTGCGAAGTTAGCCAAGGAATTTGTGTGCCGCGGCGCCCTCCTGAGCGTGTTGCCTGGTCGTCTCGGTACCTTGGAGGGCACCTTTTGCGTCAAGAATGCGTCAAGAATGCTCATCCTGCGGGCAGACACCGGTGCAGTCCGAAGCGCCTGGTTGGGTGCGCTCCTCGACGCTGGCGCCCAGAACCATCCGCTCAGCATTCACGTGGCGGCGCAGCCCGTTCGAGGAGGAAATAGGTCTCGGGAGGTTGCGTCCGCGACCGCCATCGCAACGGCTCGTACGAGCTCGGGCACACAGTCGGCAGCCCCAATCGTGATGAGCGGCGGTGCTGCGCGCACGCTCGTCCCCGTGCCGGCCGGCCTCGCAGCCGGTGATCGGTTCCAGCTCGAGCTGCCCGACGGAGAGAGCTTCACGGTCATTGTACCAGAGGGCGCGGGTCAAAGCATCGAGGTCGTCCTGCCGGCGCGGTGCGTGCCCGTGAAGGACAGCTCGTCCTCGTTGCCACTACGACACAGTCGCTCCAACTCCGAGCACACCCTATGCCGGCGCATTGAGGCGACGGTCGAGAAGCCACCCAACATGCCATTGGGTCTGGCGCTCGCGCTGAGCAAGACGGGTGTGACAACGGGGCACCTCATCGTGACCGACGTGTCCTACGGGGGGCTCGTCCAGCTGTCGGGAGCTGATTTCCGCTTGGGCGACATGCTCGTGAGCGTCAACCGCAAGAAGATCGGGAGCCTCGACGGATTTGTTCAGCTGCTGCGCGGGTTCGTGGGCAAGCTCGTCTTCGAGCTGCAGCGGGTGGAGGAGCCAGGGGCGCTCAAGGCGCTGCTTCAGCAGGTGCCCGCGGAGCTCGCGCCTCAGACGGCCCTTGATTCCGATGGGATCCCGCTGATGACCGTTGAGTGCCTCCCTCATCATTAGGTGTCCAAGGAGCAGCACCGTCTTGAGCAAGAGAGACGGGCAATGTCGCAGGCCATCCGGGCCAGCCAGGAGCAGGACCTGCTCAGGGCAATGTCGCAGGGCATCCGGGCCAGCCAGGAGCAGGACCTGCTCAACTGCGCGATGCAGCGCTCTCTCGAAGACCGGGGCAACCGCATGCCAGCCAAGTCAAGTCAAGCCAAAGAACGGGACATGGTGAACCGAGCCGTGCAGCGCTCGTTGTCTCATGCCCACAGTGCCCCTGAGCCGCTCGCCCCTCCTGTCGCCCCACCCGCCCCTAACCCGACCCTAACCCGAGGGAGCGAGGACAAGGAGCTCGACGCGGCCATTCAGCGCTCGATCTCGCTCGCCCGTAAGGTCGAGCCCATTGCTGCCTCATCCGCTGAACGCGAGTCCGACGACGATGCTATGCTGCGACGCGCCATGGAGGCGTCGATACTGCAGGCACAGTTGGAAGAGGCCGCAACCAGGGCGAGAGCGGAGGAAGAGCTCGAGAGAGCGCTCGAAGCGTCCAAAGCGACCATCGTGTCACCCGTCACCAAACTGCACGCGGACCTCCCAACACCGCTCTTGGAAGCACCGCCACTCACGTATTCACAGGATGCCAACTCGGTTCGCACGCTCGGGGACGAGATTGTTCGTACCAACGGATACACCGCAGTGGCCCCGACAGCGGCAGCGGCGCGCTCACCACGTGGTATCTCGACGTCGAAACCGGTGCGCACCTCTGAGTCAGTCAGCGCAAACTATGCGGCGCAAATTGGCCTTGGTATATATGTCTAGAGATATTCCATTGGAAACAACGGCCAGTGCACTGAGTCAGCCAAGGCAAAGTATGCGGCGCAAATCACTCACTTCTCGTAAGTCGTATGGGGCGGGTGTGCGCCGCTGTGCGCGCGGCTGCGGCAACCGCCCGGACGCGGTGCGACGGTCGTGACATAATTTCGTCATCATATGTATAGTCGAAGTATTAAGTTGTATGTCAATGGCTGTGGAATACATGTGCACATGGCGTGTTTGTTGCCACAATGTTTATCTGTGTAGTAACACTCTCGTTACAGTGTCTCGCTGCGAACTCTGCTAACTCTCCGTTCGGCGACATCGGACATGCGGCGAGAGACCAGCAGACACGGGCACACGGCCAGTGTGCAGTGAGCCAGACACCAGAGACTCTCCGTGCCTAATAGCCACTCGTCGACTCTGCTGCATGCTGCCTGCTACTGTTATGTTCGATGTAAGTGGCCTCTAAGCCGTACGGGCTGCCTAGCCGACCAAAGCAATCAGCACGCGGTTCACGGCTCAGGCTGTTCAGTTTTACACACGATACACCTCGATTTCCTCGTCCGCGATCTCCGATCTGAAATAAATGAGTGAGGGCGAGCGCTAGTGGACTGCACCTTTAACTTCAGTACTACAATACAATTGTACCGCGTCCAAGTTCTTGGTGTCAGCCTAGTCGCTTTCGACACAATTTGTGTTTCCCTTTTGGGCAATCGGCATTCATTGTGTTTCCATATTCGCGATGGTTCTCTGAAGAAATTGCGGATTCCCTCTGTTCCAATTGTGAGACGCCACGAGTCTGCCCTGTAGCCTCGGCCGATGTCCAGCTTCTGTGCTGACGAGGTCTTCCACGCTCAAGCTCATCAGCACGGAGCTGGCGAGGTCTTGAGCGGCGTCGACGAGGCCCAACGAGTCCTCGGCGGGCTGGAAATAAAGGCGTACTGCAAGAGCTTGCAACGCTCGGCCGACTCAGCCGAAATGAGGGTTCGCGTTGCCGCCTTGGATGCAGAGACGGACCACCACGTACGCTGGAACCTGCTGCTCAAAAAGTTCGTAACACTTGATCCACACCTCAAGAATAGCAGCATGAGCGTCTTCGTACGACACCATCCGAAAGTTGCACTCTGCTCTCACGAGCAGAGTCCCGTCGAGCCCTTTGAGCACTTTTGTGGGATCGCTCAAGATCGAAGCCCGATGGGGTTGCTATCACACTGGAATGCATTGCTGCCGTCCCTCTTCCTCATCGGCAGCATCAAGGCAGGCACGACATCGTTGTGGTCGCATCTCGTAGATGCAACGGGCGGCGCCATCCTACCGGGCAGGCTCACGGACAAGGGCGACATTTCTCGCAAGGAGAAGGACTTCTTCGGTGATCCCAACATGTGGCGAAGAGGTCGGC
>ENA-UOXP01001275-UOXP01001275.1-mixed-culture-metagenome-genome-assembly--contig:-NODE-1275-length-18376-cov-29.797937_pt1 | contig 18376 bp, 5 predicted proteins | sample MGYA00238161_ERZ761639 | MGnify/ENA primary metagenome ERZ761639 (study PRJEB28913, sample SAMN08776760) | mixed culture metagenome | isolation source: Freshwater growth medium | place: USA...
GTGGGGTGGGTGGGGTGGGTGGGGGGGTCAGAGGTGGCCGCCGCGATAGTAAAGGCCCATTCACGAGCGACGAGAGGTCTAATCTCAATTCTGCTTTCTTACTGCTTTCAAACCTTGGCTGCAATATGTACCCGAATCTCAGATCGTTCATTTTTCAGAAAAATTCCAGAATCATATGACTTGATTTTCACACTGGAACAAACAACTTGACTTGACTTGACTTGACTTGACTTGACTTGTGCTTCTCGCGAGTCGGACGAGTCGGCGTTGCCGAGCGCCGTCGGCACCCACGAACCTGCACAGAGGGGGCTCGACGCGAAGGCGGAAAGAACCTGATTGGGATGGCGAAATCTGCTCGTCGACGACTCCTTGGTCACTTCGTCGTCGCTCACCTCGCAGTAGGCGCTGCTGGTGCTGTCGCGCCCTACATTGTTGACGAGCTTCGCAGCGCCCTGAAGACCATGGATCATGATGGAGATGGCATCGTCTCTGGACTTGAGATGGCCGTTGGCATCCTCTCCTCTGCCGAGCCATGGCCTCTGGCTTCGGCGGCCTATTTGCGGCGTCGCTCTTCTCCATTCGAACGGTATCCGTTCGGCGAAAAGCAGTGCGTTGATCCTACCCTCGACGCTGTCAGCTTCCTCGAGTGTGCTGTTCACCGCCACCGCTCCACTGGCCAGTCGGAAGCAACAAAGCCCGCCATGGGCTTCGATGAGCTCTTTGCCTTGCACGTGCATGCGTGCACGACTCCGGCAGCTGCGTGGTTGAAGGGCCTTTGTCTCGGCACGTGCACCCAGTGCGCCACACCACGAGAACAGCTGCCTGTGATGGCACCCTCACCGCCGCTCGGTGCGGATGCCGTCACCATCCTGATCTCGTCGGACTCTCACGTGGAGCCATGGTACCTATCACCCTCGGCTCCTCCGCTGAACCCGAGCGAAGGCGCAACGACGTCGAAGTACCGCCAACCGTTGACCAGCAGTCATACCGTCAGTCGCTTCCAAGACGCAACGCTCGAGAACATGTTCTCGTGCCAGAACGAGCACTCGGTGCCGTCGACGTGCGAGCTTATTTCGGCCGATCCGCCAGTAGACATCCACGCCTCGCACTACTACTCCAAGGCCGCCGCGAATGCGACGGTCTACTTTTTCGTGGGCGACACGCAGGCGCACTCGTTCGATGGTTCGCCGAGCGCTGCGGACAATGCGAAGGCGGTGAACCTCACGCTGACCCGCATGATGAGCGATGCTCTCAAGCGCTTCGGTGGCAGTGCGGCCAACATCGTCTGGACCGCCGGCAACAACGACGGCCCGCACGACGCCATCTTCAAAAAGCAAGATGCGGCCACGAAAGCATGGGCGAACGCTCTCCTCGCCGCGAACGTCGTCACCGACGACCTCGGTGTGAAATACACGTCCACTGTGAGTGAAACCGAGGTGTTCTCGCAGACGGACGTCTTCAAGCTGGTCGGCTTCTACATGAAGGCACTGCCCGCGCTGACCAACCGGTCGTACGCCATCGTCCTCAACACGAACCTGGGCGGCGACAACCCCGCGCAGCAGTCCTACCTCGAGCAGTCGCTCGATTGGGTCCATCGCACGCACGGTGACGCCGGCATCGTGTACGTCCTCGGGCATCACCCCGAAGTGATGAGCGTGGGCACGGATGTGGTGCCCGAAGCGTACCGTCCGATGGTGAAGGGCGTCTTCTGCGGGCACAACCACGACGCCAAGTCCACCTCCAGCAAGCTCTTCACGAACGTGGGCGGGCTGACGTATGATAGCCAGCCCAAACCGCACAACTTTCTGATCGCGCAGGTCGACGCCGATCATCCCGAAGTGCGTGTCGACGTGTCGCATGCCGGCATCAACGGCGTGCACTACTACACCCCGGGCGACAATCGGAAGGTAACCGACGTCACCTTGTGGAATTGAGCGCGCCTTGGGGCATGCGCGCTCTGCGCCGAGCGCAGTCTGCGACTCGAGTATACCGTGGAAACGCACGCGGAACGACAGCGCCACTATCATCCCACTTCCCATTCGATACTTCCCACATCCGCGCTGTAGGCTGCAGCGCTCAGGGTTACTTGGATACGGCACATGTACTGGGTTATAGGGGCTGGGCGGACTGTCACGTTCGTCAGACTCCTCCCCGTTCCTATTGTAGGCCCCTTCAGTCCAAGTCAAGTCAAGTCTTGACTTGACTTGACTTGACTTGTCTTAGTCCATTCACAAGGAGAAAGGAGCCTTCCAGCCTAGGAGGGGCTCACGTGGGCTGCGGACCAGAACTCGCTCGGAGCAATGTTGTAGTCCACTGTATGGGCATCAGTGTCCTTCGCTTGACCCTCGCCGAACGCGTCGCTGCCTGCGCCGTCTGCTTCGCCGTCGGGGCTGCTCTCCTCTTCGCGGTCGGCTTTGCTCACAGCACCACTCTCCACAATGCCGCACACGATGTCCGCCACACCTTCGTCTTCCCGTGCCACTGAGGCCGCACGCCGTTTCAATCTGCTGCGCGTGGGTGCCCTGATCCTCCGCCTGATGACGAGCTCGTTCATCACTGCGATCGTGATGGGCGTGCTCGCCACCGGGTACGAGTACGCCCACGTCGTCCCTCTCATTATGGAGGCCGAGGCCTTCGAACGCCTGCGACGACTGAGCGAAGGAAATGCGACGAGTGAGGAGGTTGAAGAATGGGCTCCGGCGGACGGCATGGAACGCGGCGCGTACACGTTCTTGTCCAACGTGATCGTCTCCTTCGCCTTCTCCCTCATGCTCGTCGCGATCGCCGCCATCGACGACGTCCACGTCAGCATGCGCAGCGGCCTGCAGCGCGGCGCCGCAGGCTGGACCATCTTCGTGGCGCTGCCATCGGCCGGACTCCCGCCCGAGCTGCCGGGCATGGCGGGCGCCGACTTAACGAGCCGCCAGCTGTGGTGGCTCTACGCAGTCTTCTTCGGCGCCCTCGGCTTCTTGATCGCTCTCCTCGCCTCCCGCCTCCCCGAGCCGCGCCGAGCGGCAAGCGCCGAGAAAGTGGTTACGTTCTATCAGCTGCGAGGCGAGTCACTCCGCTATTGGATCATCCAGCTCACGGCGATCGTGCTCGCATGTGTCGTGGCCGCTATCCCGCATATGAGCGGCGCGCCGCACCCCAGCCTCTCCCACGAGCCCGTCAACACGACCGTCACGTGCGGCGCGTCGCACGAGGAGTGCGCCAAGGCCGGTCCGGGACCGGAGCTCGCCGCGACGTACGCTGTGTGGTGCCTGGCGACCGCATTCCTCTACTGGCTGTGCCTCGGCGTCTCGTTGTGCTTCACGTACAACCTGTTGATGTGTTTCGAAGCGCCACTCCTTCCCGAACTCTCGATCCGGCCCGTAGGGCCTAAGTACGAGCCTACGTACGACCTGGCCGATTCGAGATTCAGCCGAGATTCGGCCGAGGAGTCGAGAAGCGTGATGAATGGCGCAGACGCTCTCTGAGTGACGTCTTCATGCAGCCTTCATGCAGCGCACGCTGCGCCGTCGGCATCGTGGAGGTACCAGCCGAGGCCCGGCCGTATCTCGTGAGGGAACGGCCTTGGCGCCCGGTGTTGCAGAGGCTCCCGATGCCCGACGCGGAGGGCCCTCGGTTGAGGGAGAGGCGCTTCTCGCCTTTCCCCACAGGGTCCCCAGTATAGAAAGGGTTGACTTTGGGCTGACCCCTTTTGCCGGGTCCCCAGTATAACCCGAACCCTCTGAGGTTTAAGTCGAGGTTTAAGAACAAGTTCTGTCCATTGAGTACTCGAGAAAGGCCAGAAACCAATCAGCAAAGGCCCAAATGATACAATTCGTCGATCGGCATCGATCGGTTAACGTACGGACTCACAAAATCGATTGGCAACGACTTGTATGAGTGGACGTTTAACGTTGCACGTTCGGTACACGTTCGGAAACGGTTGCATAGACGACGGACGCCGACCGCCCCCCAAGAAAAAGCATCTCCATGGCCGACCCCCACCTTACCGGTGTCGTGTTTTGGTATGAGTGATTCCGCAATTTGTGGTGCCTCTTGCCGCCGCCAACTACTGGCTCGTGATGTTCTTGCCGCCGCCATCACAGACGGCGATGTTCGGCAGGCAAACGAGCAAGCGCGAGCCGGAGCAGCGGCCGGGGCCAGGGGACAACGAGACGGGCCAGAGCACGCTCATCAATGGAGAGGGCGCCAATGGGCTGCGACTCGGTGCCAAACGCTTCGCGGACGCTGACCACACAGGTGCGTCCAAGACCACCAATCGTGGCGCGGGCGGCGCTGGCGGCACGCACACCACGCTCGACGACCTGCGCCACGCCCTGAAACTCCTCCGCTCGGCGCCAAGGACCGAGGAGGGCAGGGCATGCCTCGATCTGTGCGAGTCTGCGTTGCGTGCTCAGGAGGAAGCTGTTGCGCTCGTGCCACAGCTCATCGAGCAAGAGCGCAAGGCGAGCGCGGCCGCGAAGCAACATGCGAAGCAGCTCGCGGCCGAACTGGCCGCGTGCTGCCGGCGTGAGGAGGAGCTCATGCGGCAGGCCAAGGGCGCCGAGGCGGCGGCGCTGCGTGCGACCCGTGTTGCTGAGGCGGAGCGCGAGGCGGCCGCGCGAAAGGTGGAGTCTGCGACACAGCGTTGCGTGCGCGCCGTCGAGGAGGAGCGTGCCCGGGGCGCCAAGGCCCTCGCCGATGAGCAGCGCCGTGCCGCCGTGTGGCGTGAGGAGCTCGAGGCGCTGCGGCTCTCCACAGCCTGCGCTCCTTGCGAGCAGTCTGTGAAGGCAGGCTGTGAACTCGAGCAGTCTGTGAAGGCAGGCTGTGAACTCGCCGTCGCGAGCTGCGAGCAAGAGGCGATGAGTGGCGAGGCCGAGCGCCTTGACGAGCATCTGCGCGAAGCGATCGCGGCGACGCTGTCAGTGGAGCCGCAGCTCGCAGCCGAGCGCCGCACCGAGCGCCGCACCACGGCCACCGAGGACGACGCAAAGGTGCCCGGGGCGGCGGAGGCGCACGCCGTGGCCTCGCACAGACCTGTCGATCCCGAGGCCTTTGCGGAGCTGGCAGCAGTCCAGGCGAGCTCGGCCGCCGAGGTGGCAGCGCTCAAGGAAGCGGCCGCAGCCGAGGTGGCAGCGCTCAAGGAAGCGGCCGCCGCCGAGGTGGCAGCGCTCAAGGAAGCGGCCGCCGCCGAGGTGCGGGCGGCACAGGCGCTGGCCAAGGAGGCGGCGGACGAGGCGGCGGAGGAGCGACGCCAGTGCGAGGAGGAGGTGGCAGAGACACTCAAGATGATGCGCTCGATGCAGGCGGAGCTCAGCACCACGCGGCGACACGCGCTCAGCACGACGCGCTCGGCGCTGCATTCGAGCCAGGAGGACCTCAGCGTGCACCGCGCCGAGATGGGCGCTCAGCTCGACGCTGCTCAGGTCCAGCTCAGCTGGACGGAAGCCCGTCTCAGTGCCGTGGTTGATGAGCTCGGCGGCGAGCGCAGCCGCGCCGAGGAGCATTGCGCCGACGCGCTCGCCACAGCGCTCGCTATGGCGCGCGCGCAGGCCGAGGCTGCCGAGGCTGAGGCGCGTGAGGCGGCGAGCGCTGTGGCGAGCGCTCACGCAGAGGCGGCGAGCGCTGTGGCGAGCGCTCACGCAGAGGCGGCCGCGCAGGCGACGGCGGCCGCCGCACTGGCGGCCGCCCAGACGGAGGCGATGCGCTCGGTTCTGCTGTGCGAGGTCCGGGCTGCCGAGGAGGAGACGGCGCAGCTGCAGGGAGTGTTCGTCAGGATGGCGGCAGCTGAGGCGGAGCTGCGAACGCACGCGCTCCGCACCGAGGAGGAGCTCAGCATGCATCGCGCCGAGATGGGCGCTCAGCTCGACGCCGCTCAGCACCACGCGCTCCGCACCGAGGAGGGAGCTCGGCGCGCTGTTGAGCGCCCAGCTCGGCGCGAGATGCAGGAGGCACAGGCCGTGGCGCGAGCACGCGAGCAGGCGTTGAAGGCGGAGGTGGAGGCCGCGCTGCCGAGGTGTGAAGGCCGAGGTGTGAAGGCGGAGGTGGAGGCCGCGCTGCAGGCGGCGGAGGCGCGATGGGTGGAGGAGGCGGCGCAGGTGGCGCAGGCGGACAAGGCGACACTCAAGGCGGACAAGGCAGACAAGGTGAACCTCGAGGCGGACAAGGCGGACAAGGCGAACCTCGAGGCGGACATGGCGGCCCTCGAGGGCGCCTACGCAGCGCTCGTTGCACAGAGGGCACTGCTCGAGGACGAGAAGGAGGCGCTGCAGGCCGACAAGGCAGCGTTGCAGATGGACCTGCACCGGACGAGATCCATCTGGCATGCCGAGCGCGCCGAGCTGGGCACATCAGTCGAGGACCTCTCTGCTGCTCTCGAGGAGCGCAGCCTGACGCATGCAGCGCTCGAAACGACGCTTGTCGCGGAGCGCGAGGCTCACCACGCGACGCGCGCCACCCTCGGCGCACTGCGCGCGGCGCTCCATGAGGAGAAGCGAGGCTCCCTGCGTCAGCAGTACCTGGCGTCGTCGCAGCGCCTTTCGGAGGACCATGCTGCCTTCTCGGCCGCCAACGGCGCGCTCGACATGGCGCTCGCCGAGGTGCAGGCGGCGCGCTCGACATGGCGCGACGTGCAGCCGGGCGCCGCGCACGCCGAGCAGCTCGAGGCACGGCAGGAACGTCTCGGCGAGCGCCATGCCGAGCAGCTCGAGGCACGGCAGGAACGTCTCGGCGAGCGCCATGCCGAGCAGCTTGAGGCACGGCAGGAGCGTCTCGGCGAGCGCCATGCCGAGCAGCTCGAGGCATGGCAGGAACGTCTCGGCGCACTCCAGACTGCAGAGCGCGCCGCGGCGCAGGCGGCCGTGGCGGCCGAGGCCGAGGCGGCGGCGCAAGGCGCACTCGCGGAGCAGCGCTGTGCCGAGCGCCACGCGCTCGAGCTTGAGCTCCGGCGCGAGATTGCCGTTCAGATCGCAGAGCAGCGCTGTGCCGAGCGCCACGCGCTCGAGCTTGAGCTCCGGCGCGAGATTGCCGTGCAGATCGCAGATGCGGCCGCCGAAAGGCAGGAGCTCGGCGAGCAGCTCGCGGCAGCGCGCGCCGAGGTGGACGCGGCGCGTGCGCAAGCGGCGGCACTCTCAGTGGCCCATGCCGAGGTGCTCCGAGTACATGGGGTGCAGCTGATGGAGTTGCGCCACGAGCATGAGGAGCAGAGGGCCGTGCGGCAGGCGGTGACGCGCCGCGCGCTGGTCGAGCTGCAACACGAGATCGAGGCGCGCGCGTTGGTGCAGGAGGAGCTTGACGGAGCTCGTAGGGCTCTCGAGGAGCTTGACGAAGCTCGTAGGGCTCTCGAGGAGCTTGACGGAGCTCGTAGGGCTCTCGAGGAGCTTGACGAAGCTCGTAGGGCTCTCGAGGAGCAGCTGGACGAGGCGGAAGGGCTGCTCGGCCAGAGCGAGACCCATCGTGCGGACTTGGAGCGGCAGTTACAGCGTGCGGACTTGGAGTGGCAGTTACAGCGTGCGGACTTGGAGCGGCAGTTACAGCTACAGCGTGCGGACTTGGAGCGGCAGTTACAGGAGCTTGACCGCAGCCGGCTGGAGGCTGACCAGGCCAGGGCGGAGGCGGAGGCAGCCAAAGGAGAGGCGGAGGCAGCCAAAGGAGAGGCGGAGGCAGCCAGGGGAGAGGCGGAGGCAGCCAGGGCAGAGGCAGCCAAGGCGCACGCGGAGGCAACGGCGGCGCGCGAGGAGGCTGCAGAGTTCCGCTCCTTCGAGGCGAGCAACACTTCCCAACGGCTCGTCGACCTCACGAGCGCCGTCGCGAGTGCCGAGACGGCAGAGGCGTTCGGAGCAGTCGAGGGTGCTCGGGCAGAGGCGGCGGCGGCCAAAGCAGAGGCGGAGGCGGCGCTGGCGGCAGCCCAGTCTGCTGAGGCGGCGCGAGAGCAGGCGCTCGCATTGTGCCGTGAGCATGAGGCGTCGCTCCAGGCGCTCGGCGAGCAGCTCGCGGCGGCCGAATCGGCGATCAAGGCGCGCTGTCGTGAGCGCGACGCGCTTGAGACGGCGCGCACGGAGCTGCAGGCGCAGCTGACGGAGCTGGTCGGCCACAAGAACCACAAGCAGAAGATCCAGCACACGATGCGCATCAAGCTCGAGAACGACGAGCTGCGCAACGAACGCAAGCAGCTCGCCGACGATCTTGCGGCCGTGAGGCTGGAGCTCGAAAAGGCGCAAAGTAGGGCGGAGGTGGCGGCCGCGGCGGCGGCGGCTGCAAGGGGGGCGCCGACACAGGCCCACCCAACAACCACACGGCCGGCTCCGCTGGCGCCTGCCGTCGCTCCGAGTGTCGCGCCGAGCGCGCCGCCCCGGGTCGTCGTGAGGGATGCCAAGGGTGGGCTGCGCGAGGCGGACAAGGAGAATGCGCGATCGCAGGCGGCGCTCTCCCTCGGCTGAGCGTGCAAAAGAGGCGTGCTGGGAGCAGGAGGCGTGAGTGGAGGCGCGAGAGGAGGCGCGAGTGCGGGCCGGAGAGTCAGATCAACAGAATCAGCTCCTGTGGTGCTCGTATGAGCTTCGAGGGGCCGGGCGTGCGGGGATCACACAGGCACACAGCTTGAGCTTCTCAGGCTGTACAATCATCACGAGAGCGGTCTCGAGACAGAGTAAGAGAGTCTGCAGTCTCAACAATCACGAAGGGGTCAGGTGCACGAGAGATATGATAGGTTAGTGTGTCGTGTGTGTATGACCGGACGTTACACGTTTTATTATGAATTTGTGCTTGTCGACGGTGCCAGTGCGTGTCGTCGTTTTTTGTCGTGTCCTCGGTCGAGCGTGTTCCAGCGCGACGGACGCTCGACGCGCGTACGCCGCTATATATATAACTAAGTGGTTATATCTAATATCAATATATGCCGTAACCGCGTCCCACCGCGTTCTTGATGTCACGACAGACGACTCACGTATCTACTGCCGTACTGGTCGGTCGCTGACCGCTCTCTATACTGTCGTGTCTCTAGCTTTACATACTACTTGGATACTATCGATTGGTACTAATAAACTACAGTCCCAGACGTGAGTCCCAGACATGAACGACCTGAACGGGAACGATCAACAAACGGCCGGTCCCCGGTCGACTATAGGTCGACTATCAATCGCGGTTGCCGTAGTATTCCGGCCGCGATTGATCGCGGTAGCCGAGCACGGGGGCAGGTACAGCCGGGAGCACGCGGTGCTGCTGCAGGTACAGTCGCCAGAATGGCCCCGAGCCTAGCGCACTCGCGGGCGGAGGACGACTCGGCGGCCCGGCGGCCATGCGTTCGCGTTCACGATGAAAGAACCCTCTCGGCCAGACCGGAGGCGCGGCGACGCGTCCGCGGTGCCCATACGGGCGCAACGAGCGATGATGTCCTTGCGGCGGCGGGTAGCCCTGCTGCTGAGGCGGGTAGCCCTGCTGCGGCGGAGGGTAGCCCTGCTGCGGCGGAGGGTAGGCCTGCTGCGGCGCCAGCTGCGGCGGCATCCTGTGAAGCTCCGTGGACTGTAAACCTCCAAAGCTCTGAGGGCTGCCAAAGGTGTGACGCCCGAGCGAATCTGAGCCTGGCAACGTTCCTTGTATGGGGGTGGGCGCATCTGGCGCCTTGCCAAAACAGGTACGCCCGGGCATATCCCATCGGTGTACGTATACGACTTGGGGGATGGCGGCGGGGGGCGCTGATTGCGGCAGAGGCGTGCGGTCATCGCCCGTGACAGCGCCTTCTTGCTGGGGTCGCGCCTCGCATCGGTGTACGTGGACGACTTCGGTGATGGCGGCGGGAGGCGTCGATTTCCACAGCGGCGTACGGTCAGCGCCCGAGACGGTGCCCTCTTGCTCGAGTCGCGCGTCGCGAGCTTCCTGTGTGATCGACTCGACGACGCTCAAGAAGAGAGCTCGATCATCCAGATCAAGATCTCGATCATCCTCCACATCGGCCGCCGCGCCTGGCACCAGGCTCTCAGGGGGAGGCTCGACGACCTCCTGTAGCGCCGCCTCGAGAGCCGCGACCCTCTTGGTCACCGTGTCCAGCTTCGCCTCCGTGGCAAGCCTCGAGGCGGGCGCGAGATACTTGTGACTCGAATCGTCCGACGGTGCGGCGGCCTTCGGCGCCGTCGTGGGCGCCTCCGGAACGGAAGCTTTCGGCGCCGTCGTGGGCGCCTCCGGAACGGAAGCTTTCTGCGCCGTCGTGGGCGCCTCCGGAGCGGCGGCTTTCGGCGCCGTCGTGAGCGCCTCCGGAACGGGGGCAGGTGGTGCGGCGCGACGTTCGGCAGCCCTCCCACGCATAGCCATCATCGCTGCCTCGGGGTTGGACATCCCGGGTGGCTCGGTCGACGCTGCTGGCGTGCGTCTTGGCGAAGGCGGCGGCTCTTGCCAATACGGAGGCAGCGCGTTCAGGGGCTGCAGTCGCTCGAGGCGCGTCGGGATCGGCCTCATTAGGAAATCAAAAGGACGAGGGGACGCTGTGAGAGGATCGGATTGCACCGCGCTCAGGCTACACTGCTGCAACACGGATGCGCTGCTGCCGAAGGGCTGCAAGGCTGCAGAGCGACCCTCGTAAGGCCTGGACGGTTCAAATCTGCTAAGTCGTGGTTCGCCTCCCGTTCTGCTCTGGTAAGCATCCTGAACCATCCTAGCCTCTAGGATGCTTTGAGCATCCGTGAGATTCGCCTCGGTCAGCTGCGCTGCGGCGGCCTCGTTGCTGGCTGCCTCGGGCGGCGGCAGGTCCAGACGCGGAACGAGGGGGTGCGAGCGCTGCTCAACGTCCGCTCCGGCATCGGCAGCGCCTTCTTCAGCTGCTTCCTCACCTTCGGCCTCAGCTGCTTCCTCACCTTCGGTCTCAGCACCCGTTCCGTCCGTGGCGGTAAGCTTTCCCCACAACTCCCCGGTCAGCACTTGTTCCTTGATGTGTTGATTGTGGATGCCGATCGGGCAGTAGTCGCGGTGATATTTGCAATTGTCCCGCAGCGCGTACCTCCAGCAGATCCCGGGGTGTGTCTCCTTGAAGAGGGCAATCTTGCGCCGCCACAAGGCCATCTCAGCGAACTCCGCTGCACTTATGGGATCGGGCGACGGCTTGGGCGGCGGTGGCCTGTGGGGTTTGGTCAACTTCTCCGGCAACTCGGGACCGAAGTCGGGTGTGGGCGGGCGAGCGGCAAGCTTTGCAGCGAGTTCCCTCGCTCGCTTCTCCTGGAAGACCTTCATCTTCCTCATGACCTTCGGGCGCCGCTTCTTCATCACGGCCATCGTGATGACCGCCTCGGGACGTGAGAGACCCAACCTCAGCTCGTTCGTCTGCATGCGGGTCAGGTCCCGCTCTAAGTCATCCCAATCGAGCCCAAAAAAGGTCCCGAGAGGGGGCTCGAGAATTGGGCGGAGCTGCCCCAGTAGCTCCATGTGTTCTTTCTCTGCCCGGAGCTTCGCCTTGCCGTCAAGGAACAGCTCCCCAGTCATCGAGTGCTTGAAGAGGCCATACTCATTATCCTGATTCACCTTTGTGCCATTCCGACCCACCAGTCCCCCGGGGCCCGGGGGATAATAGTCCCCGGTTTCGTCAGCGAATGATGGCGGCGGTGGTGACGACAGAACTTCATCGCCCGCCATGTGCTCCGAAGCCGAGGGCGAGGGCGCATGCCCTCCTCGATGGCCTAATTTGGCCTGATTTCGGGCGGCGAGGCATGCCTCAAGGCACGAGCGCTGCGCACGGGCGGAGAGAACAATCTCTAGCACAATGAGCACGTAGAGCGTGCCGAGGTTGATGACGAGCACGGCCGTCGCCGCCGCGCCGCCCACGCGTGCCTCAGTCCCATAGGCGCCTGCGAGGGTGGCCCACGCTGCCACGATGCCCAAGTGCGCGATCACACTGCTGTCGGTGAGCGTGCTCGCCAGCACGCCAAGTCTGCCAAAAAAGCCAACTCTGTTGCGGCTGGGGTGACGGCCCGAAGCGCCGTGATGGGCGCCCCGCACTGCTACTCTTGTGGGCACCAGAGCGACTGGCAAGGTGCCCACCAGCAGAGCGCTCAGCAGAGCGCTCAGCACGTGGAGCACCAAGCAGCCATACACCTGAAGCCCAACGCCGTCGATGGACCCCTCGCTGGGCTCGTCATCGGAGAGCATGCGAGAGCCGTCGGCCGCGCCCTCCTCGCCCTCCTCGCCCTCCTCACCCTCCTCGGCAGCGTGCACCGTCGACGGCCGCAACGCCAGCAGCAGGGCGATGAGCACTTGGCAGGTACATCGCCACACAAACAACGGGGCGTCGCCACGAAGAGAGGCGTTGCGCCTGAGGCGGAGCGCTGCGAGGCCGACGAGCAAGCCGAGAACCACTAGCACGATCCAAGCCAAGACGTGAACGGCCACATCCAGAGGAGCCGAACAGCCCGACGAGAGGACTCCTATGCTCACGAGCACAAGGCCTTCCTCCACCGCCAGCAGCATCGCCGTGAGCAGGGCGAGCTCGCAAGCCACGCGCAGCGTCTGCGCCGGCGATGAGCGATGCCGGCGCAGGATCACGCGCGAGACCAGCAGCAGCAAGACCACAAGCAAACCGACGGCCGCCGCCACGAGCGCCGTATTCAGCCACATGTCGTTACGCGACATGTGAAGCGAGCTCGCGTAGCCGGCGAAGCCGCTCGCAGTGTCGGGCGCCGAGTCCACGCCGCAGGCCCAGTCTGAGCTGTTCGACGACTCTGACAGCATGCGGGAGCCCGCGCCCTCCTCGCCCGAGCCCTCTTCGGCGGTGACGGGAATGGGCTCAAATGGAACGAGTACAAGCGACTCGAGACCGAGCAGCGACACGACGTCGATGTGGCCGCTCCACCAGTAGAAGCCGTGGCCGAGGCTCACAAACACTTGGGGCATCGGCATGCCGAGAAGGGTCTGGCTCTTGATACTTTGCGCCACCAAGATGAACATGAGGGCACCTTTGAAGTCCAGCCGTGCCAGTGCGCTCATAACACACACTGCAGCCGCCGCGGAAGCAATCCAGGCAAGGTCCGGCAGGCCGACATCCATGGGGAACTGCCGAAGTTGAAGCTCTCGAAGGCGCCTTGTTGGGCGTCCGGCGGTTTCAGTCAAGTCTGGTCAAGACATAGTTTGAAAACGAAACTCTAGCGGTTCAAACGAACATCGTTTCCTAGCGGAGAACTCTACGAACTACATGTAGCCACGAGCGAACCCGTACGCCAGAGGGGGCGCGTTTCGCGCAGCGGCTCACGCGAGCGCCGTGTTGAACGCGACCGTGTCGAAGCCCACGCTGAACATCTCGGCGACGTGGGCCCGCACTGCAAACTGCATGCACGAGGGCAGACCGAGTCGCGCGGCCTCCTCGGGCGCGATGAACACGGCAAGCAGACGTCGCGTCGAGGCGCCTTCATGCGAGGGGGGCGGCGGCGGCGCCTCAAGACGTTCGAGGCAGAGTAACGGCAGAGCGATCAGCACACGCTGCTCCCGAAGCAGGTAGAGCGCGGCGTGGCTGAGCACGAGCTCATGGGCCAGCACGGCCTCGTGGTGCTCGCTACCAAGCATGGGGAGTGCGGGCGCATGACACACGAGTGTCTCAAGCTGAGGCGCGAGGGCGCGCACGCACCAGCCCGCTGAAGGCCGGCGCGCGAGTGGGATGCCTGGTGGCAGGGGAGCGGGCCGCGCTGGCGAGAGCACCCCCACCGAATGAATGAGCGTCTGCGAGGCAGCGGAGACAAGCTCGAGAGCACCGCCCACGGGCTTGGTCACCACGCCGAGCAGGCCCTTGCCGACGCCGACGAGCGTCGACGTGCGCGAGCCGCCGCCGCTGTGGCGACCGCCGGCGGCGGCGGCGGCGCCGCCGCCGCCATCGTCGTCGTATGCGCCGCCTTCGAGTGCCTCGCCGCCGTCGTCGTCGTCGTCTCCGCCGCCGCCCCGGTCCGTCGCCGCCTCAGCTCGAGGCTCCTCACGGAGCGCCGCCTCGAGCGCCATCGCAGCCGAGCTCGCGAACTCGGAGACGGACGTGAGCGCGCCGTGCGAGACGTGCTGCAGCAGCGAGGACGCGCCCGCGACGGCGCCCTCGACGAACTGGCGCGGCCCCTGACGCGCGCCTGCGAGCGGCAGTGCGAGCGCATCACTCAGCCCAATGCCCATTGAGCGTAGCAGCGCTGTGGGGTTTCCAAGCAGTCCAAGAGATCCCACTAGCGCGGGAGAGGCAGCGAGAGCCTCGGTGCCGTACTTGCTCAGCAGGGCGCGTCTGATCGCGTCGGCGGAGCCGCTCAAGGTGGCGACGGAGAGGGGCGATAAGTACATGGGCGCACGGCTCGCGACGACATGCATCGGACCGAGCCGCGAGGTACGCGCGCTCACGGTGAGATCGAGAGCTCCTATCTCGAGTCGCTCGATGTACACCATCGATGGGGCGGCGGCGGCGGCAGCGGCGGCGGCGGATGCTGCGGCAGCGGAGACGGCGGACGCGGCCCTCTTGGCCTCACCCCCCTTGGACGCCTCCCCGACCGCCGCCGTTACTGCCACCTCCGCGGCTGCTTCCGCCTCGAACGACAGCTCAGTCTGCCATGCCGCCCGGCGCATGCATTGACTCGTGTTGACCCCAAATGCATGCATGCGCTCAAGCAGCGCGTCGTCAAGCGCCACCTCGAGGGGTGCGCAGTGAAGCTCCACTAGCTGCAGGTAGCGAGGCGCCCGGGGGGCGTGCTGCGTCGCGAGGAGTGAGAATCGAATCGAATCGATGCCGCCACCCACGGCCGCAGGGGCTGAGCGCGTAACGGACGGCGTCGTCGCGCCAATGAGTACCTGCGCGCTCTTTGCACGTGCACCCCAGCTGTCCAGTTGTAGTGATGGCAAAGAAAGCGACAGGCTCGTACTGCGCGGCGAGGGAAGGCGCTGCCGGCCGCCCTGAAGCGCTGTGGGAAGTGGTGGCGGCTGTAGGGCGCGCTGCACGCGAAGCGCACCTCCGACGGCGCGAAGGTGGAGGAGAGGGCGGATCGGGGCGGCGGCTCCGCGCTGCTGCTGCTGATGCTGCTGCTGCTGCTGATGATGATGATGATGCGGACGCGCACGCGAGGAAGGGGGCGCTGTAGTGGGCTGCAGCTCGCTGTGAGTACGGCGCGTGTCCCAGATGAGAATCGAGACCTCCTGCAGCTGCAGACTGAGCGAGAGGTCACGGGGCGGCGCCCTGGACGCCGCGCGCCGCGCCGCGTGGCACGCCGTATCGAGCGCGTGGAGCGGCACGAACACCACGAGGCATGTCGGCCCTTGGTGGCAAATGGCGGTGCGCACGAGCGCACCGCTGCCCCCGATGACGACGCCGTCCGTTGCTCGTCGCTCGTCGCTCGCGGTGTCGTGGCAGACGAGCGTGAGCACACGTGGCGGCGAGAGCGCGAGGGTCGCCGCGTGTGCGCTGCTCGGAGTGCGCGAGACCAACAGACGATCTCCCTCGATCTCCCGCGCGCTCGACTCGAGGGAGATTGGACGAGATAGATTCTCCTCCATGGCGACCGCCAAGCAAAATGGCCGTTGGGCGCCGGGGGCGAGCCGCAGCAGGGCATCGTGCGGCGCGGCGGCGTCCTTGATAAAGAGTGGCTCCGACGTCAGGTTATGGAGCAGGATCGCGGGCTGAGGGTCTAGCTGCACGAGCACGTGGTGCATGCCGGTAGCTTCGTCGAGGACGACATCGAGGATGAGCAAGGTACGTTGTTGGCCGCACTCCGACGCGAGCGCCACCCGCTGCCGCCAGCCAGTTTTGGCCAGCCCGACCTCGATCTCCCGACTCCAGATCCAGGTGGGCGGTTCGGCACCGCTCGAGCCCGCACTGACGCCGTCCGCCCAATCATCCTCGCCGCCTTCCTCGCCCTCATCCTTCTCGTCCTCGCCGAGCAGCCTCGGCTTGCCTTGCTCAATGGAGAGGACGAGAGGCTCGACACAGATTTGGACCACGGTGAGAGTGACAGGATGACCCGCCTCATCAAGCGCGCCGGAGCTCTGCCAACGCAACAGCTCCGCAGTTTGGTTGTCGCCGCCGTCATCGTCGTCGTCGCCGCCGCCGCCGCCGCCGCCGCCCCCACCGCCCCCGCCGCCCCCGCCGCCCCCGCCTGATGTGGTGCCTCGCTTGGCCTTGGAGGTGCGAGCGCCGGTGGGAGGCGCGGCGGCGAGGGTGTGGTAGTACGGGAAGCCACATACCGCGAGACGGAGGGGCAACAGGGTCCGATTGTGCACGCAGATTGATGGACGGATGACGAGCATGCGCTGCACCCAGCCATGAACGCGACGCTCCTGGGGGACGATAACCACCCTCAACGCCTCGCCCATCTCGGCGCCAAGCGTGACGCAAGCGGGCTTACTCAGCTGGAGAAAGGGGGACCAATCAAGGGGGCCCTCCTCGGGCGACGTGATCTTGGGCGGCTGCAGCAAGGGCGGCAAAGAGGCAAGGCTACTGCTCCCCTCATCGCCCTCCGCGCGCTCATCTGCCTCAGCCACCGGTGCCGCAGCCGCCACGCGTACGTGATGGATCAGGCCGTGCGGGATGAAGTCCGTCCCCCAGCTGCCCAACACGGCGCGCGCCCCCTTGGCCGGCCGGCGAGGTGGCAAGAGCAGCACGAGAGCGCGGTCGAGCGACGCGGACAACGCGAGGGTCGCCCCAGTCTCGTTGAGCACCTCGAACGGCGCGATCAACGCCAGCTCGAGTGCACAGTCCAATTCACAGTCCGATTCACAGTCCGGTCTGAGGCCATTCGCGGGGGAGAGCCCTGGGGCAGCAACGCCAGCTCTGCCCGTCGGCGGCGCTGCGGTGGTGGCGGCGGCGGCGGCGGCGGCGGCGGCGGCAGGAGCAGCAGCAGCAGCAGCAGCTGTCTTGTTGGACGCAGCAGCCGACGCCGCCGCCTTGATGATCAAGTGGAGCTCGATCCGCTCGCCACTCTCGCTTTGCGCACTCACGTTAATGACGAGGGGCGTGCCTGCCGAAACCGACGCGAGCGCGCGTGCGTCTAAGCGCACGGGGGGCTCACACGCACCGAAGCCACGCCAGCGCAATCGGAGCTCGAGAGGTGCGTCGTGTGTGGGGTGCAGGCGCAATGCAGCGCTTCCCTCTGGCGCGACGGTGCCGCCCTCGTGATCGCTCGTGATGCGACGTAGGAGGGCGGCGGCGTCGTCGTGGGCGCCCTCGGTGGCGGGCGGCTTGGGCGTCGTCGTGGGCACCCGAGAAGCCTCGCTGCCACCGGTGTGGCCGGTGAGGCCAGTGCGGCCGGCGCCCGCCACAGCGCCCGTTCGCACCAATCGCGCCGAGTAATGGAGCTTGCGTGCGCTGCTCGTGTTGACGAGGCGCAGGGGAGGCGAGAGCGTGAGCCGAGTTGTGTGCGTACTCCCCGGGCGTACAATCGAGTACCAAATGTCGCCAAAGCCTCCACGAGCGTCGTGTCGAGCGTCGCCGCGTGACGTGAGCAGCTGGGTCTGTTCCAGGGCACTGGGCGGCGGCGGCGGTGACGGCGGCGGCGGCGCATGGGGAATGCTTCTGGCTGGCTCACCTAAACCCGCCGCGCCCCCCCTCGCCGCCGCCTCCCCCGCCGCCGCCGCCGCCGCCGCCGCCGCAGCGACCTTCCGAGGCAGCAGCACCGGCACCGCGAGGACCATCGGGCTGTGGGAAGGTTGCGACGCGGCGGCGGCGGCGGCTGTGGTGAGATGCAATTCAAACGTCGAAGCGACCAAGGCGCCGGCGTGCGAGGCGCTCGACACGACGCCACGCAGCAGCAGCGGGTGGGCATCTCCATCCGGCGGGAGAGTCATTGCATGCAAGAGCACCTCATCCCGAAACAGCCTCACGTGCATCGGAGATGCAAGCTCGTTGATGAGTACGTGCGTCGGCGCGATGGTGACGGTGGTGCCGAAGCCATTCAGCTCCACTGTGACCAGCACCAGCATGCTGTGCTCCGCAGCGGTGCCCAGGGGCAGACAACGGCGCTGTGGGGAACTCAGGTCGATCCCGTCACTCCAGCCGTCGGCGCCCACGACAGCGCCGGTCACACCTTTGATGGCAAAGCGGAGCATTCGATAGACGCCGTCGTGGGCGTCAGCACCGTCGGTAGAGTCCAGAGCCCCGCTCGCCATGCCGCCGCCGATGCCGCTGCCCATGCCGCCGCCCATGCCGCCGCTGCCGCCCGTGCCGCCGCCTGCACCATCGGCACGCGCCCCGCCTGCCGCACCGGCGCCGATACCCGCGACCAGCAGCGCAGCCGCCGCTGGCGGCGCACGCGCATCCGCGGCTGATCTCGCCGGAAGCTCGCTCGTGGGCAGCAGCCACGCGTACCCGGTCTGGGCATGGCCCGGGAGCACGAGCGCCTCCCGGGTGCCCACCTGATGAGGGAGGCAATCAGAGCTGATGAGGGAGGCAATCAGAGCTGATGAGGGA